>Ga0315289_10010133_pt1 | contig 13519 bp, 12 predicted proteins | sample YL17G11_40_MG_FD_203452 | JGI IMG/M metagenome (GOLD analysis project Ga0315289, IMG submission 203452) | Sediment microbial communities from Yellowstone Lake, YNP, Wyoming, USA - YL17G11_40 | ecosystem: Environmental > Aquatic > Freshwater > Lake > Sediment | place: USA: Wyoming | collected...
AGCCGGCTGTACCAGGCCATCGCCGATCGTAGTCGGGCCGAGGGCATCAAGGTCGCCAGCCACGTCGCCGAGAGCCGTCACGAGCTCACCTACGTGCGTGCCGGCTCCGGCAAGTTCGCCCACGACTTCCGCGAGAAGCTCGGTTGGGAAAGGATGCTCGTCCAGCCCTACGGGGTGAGCCCCATCAAGTACCTCCAGCAGTGGGGTGTCTTCAACGAGGACTTCCTCGCGATCCACTGCACACAAGCCACGCTCGACGACATCCGCATCCTCCGCGCCGGCAACGCCGCCGTCGCGCACTGCCCCAAGAGCAACGCGAAGCTGGGCTGCGGTGTCGCGCCCCTCGCCGACTTACTCCACCAAGGCGTGCGCGTCGGTCTCGGGACCGACAGCCCCGCGGCGAGCAACATCATGGACATGTTCGACGAGATGCGCACCATGCTGCTGCTGCATCGCGCGACCGAGCGCGACGTGACGGTGCTCGACGCCGAGCGCTGCGTCCGTCTCGCCACCATCGGCGGCGCGGAGGCCCTGGGGCTCGCGGCCGACGTCGGCAGCCTCGAGCCGGGCAAGTTCGCCGACTTCATCGCCGTCGACGTCTCTCGGTCTCACTTCGAGCCGATCAGCAATCCGTACTCGGCGCTCGTCTACGGGGCCAACCAGGACGACGTGTTCCTCACCGTCGTCGGCGGGCGCGTCCTCTACCGCGACAGGGTCTTCACGACCGTCGACGACGCGGCCGTCCGCGCCGCCGCTCACGCCGTTCGGCAACGACTTCAGGAACGCGTGCGAGCGGGCGTACAGGTCGGCGCCGCCGAGTCCGGCTGGTGGCGTCCCGCCCCGGCCGAGTCCGGCGCAGAAAGGTAGGCAGCGTGCTCCTCGACCGCAAGCGCGTCAAGTTCTGGCAGAAGTGGGTCTTCCTGGCCATGGCGATCCTCATGGCGGCGTGGCTCGTGAGCATCCCGATCGGTCGCATGGCGGGCTGTGGCGGCTCGACCAGCGGTACCGTCAACACGCTCGACGACGAGATCGCCGCCCTGCGGCGGCAGATCGCCGCCTCGCCCGGCGCTCTAGAGGCTCGCCTGAACCTCGCCGAGGCGCTGCGCCGGAGGGCGAACCAGCGGGTGCAGGGTTCTGAGCAGCAGGCCGCCGATCTGCGGGCCTCGGCAGCGGCATACGAGGCCTACGTCAAGCGCCTCGCCAAGACCGGCGGGACGAAGGCGGATCGTAGGGAGGCGGAGCGCCTCCAGATCGCCGCGCTCGAGGACCTCGTCGCGGTGTACAGGACGCTGAACGACTTCGACTCCGTGAGGAGGGTGTACGGTCAACTGACCGAGCTGCGGCCGAACAACGCCCAGTACTTCTACGACATGGGGCGGGTGGCTCTGCTCGCCAAGGACACGAGCACCGCGCAGCTCGCGTTCACACGCTACCTCGAGCTGGCGCCCGACTCACAGGAGGCGGCGACGGTGAAGCAGTGGCTCAAGGAGAACGCCGGCGGAGGTTCGGGACAATGACTACCGAATTCGCCGTCGAGAGCAGCACCCTGGACGGTTCCCGCGGGCTGATCAGTCTGAGCGGCGAGGTCGACATCTACACCGCGCCACGGCTCAAGGAGCGTCTGATGGACCTCCTCGACGGCGGCGCCACCGGTGTCGTCGTCGATCTCTCCGACGTCACGTTCATCGACTCGACGGCCCTCGGCGTGCTGATCGGCGGGGTCCGGCGGCTGCACGAGGTCGACGGCCGCATGGCGCTCGTCGTCGCCACGCGCCCGGTGGAGCGCGTGCTGACGATCACCGGACTCGAGCGCGTGTTCAGCATCCATCGCACGCGCGAGGCCGCGGTCGCCGCGCTCGGCTGACGCGCGACGACCGCCCCTGTCGCCGCCGGCGCGTCGCGGGTGTCGCGCGAACGTCATCTCGACCCGTCTCGCGCGGGGTGGTATTAACACGCGATGTCCGGCGCCGCCGCACGGCGGGGCGTCGTCCCTGGCAACACGCCAACGATCGAGGACCACGTGAGGCTCATCGTCACGGAGAAGGATTCCGCCGCGCGCAAGATCGCCGAGATCCTCGGCGGCCGCGTGAGCGTGCACGAACACGGCCGCGGGCGCCAGAAGGTGCGCTCCTACGGCTTCGAGTGGAGCGGCGTGCCGGCCACGGCGATCGGCCTGCGCGGCCACGTCATGGAGAGCGCGTTCCCCAACACGTACCGGCGCTGGAGCCTCAAGACGCTCGAGAAGATGATCCGGGAGCCGGGGCTCGCCTGGGTGGTCGATGGCGGCGCGGCGGGCACGCTGGCGGCGCTGCGGACCGCCGCCAAAGGGGCGAAGGAGCTCGTCATCGCGACCGACTACGACCGTGAGGGCGAGCTAATCGGCCACGAGGCGCTGCAGATCCTGCGCGGCGACGCCCTGAGGCGGAACCCGGACGACAAGCCCGAGACGAAGAAGCGCAAGACGGTGGCGAGGGCCGGCGCCGCGGGGCGCGCCAAGGCGGAGCCGGGGGCGGACGCCGGCGCTCGAGGCGAGCTTCGTGTCAAGCCGATGCTGCCGACGGCGGTCGTCGACCGGCACGTGCGCGTCCGCTACTCGGCCCTCACACCCGAGGAGGTCACAGCGGCGTTCGCCAAGCCGTCGACGGTCGACTTCAACCTCGCCGAGGCGGCTCACTCGCGTCAGGACATCGATCTGATCTGGGGCGCCGTCCTCACCCGCTTCATGTCGCTGGCCTCGTACCGCTTCGGCTCGGACTACCTCTCGGTGGGCCGCGTGCAGTCGCCCACGCTGCGTCTGGTCGTCGACCGCGAGCTCGAGCGGCGCGCCTTCGTCCCGGTCCCGTACTGGGAGATCAGGGCGACCCTGGAGCGCGGCGACGAGCGCTTCGAGGTGGCGCACGCCAAGGGCCGCTTCGACTCGGCCGAGACGACCGAAGCCGCCCTGGCGCGAGCCCGAGTCGCGACCGCGGTCGTCACCGCGTACAAGGCGGAGCCGAAAAAGGACCCGCCGCCGGCGCCGTTCAACACCACGGCGCTGATGAGCGCGGCGTCGGGCGCGGGCATGACGCCCTCCCGCGCGTTGCGCGCCGCGGAGTCGCTCTACCTGGACGGCCTCATCAGCTACCCGCGCACCGACAACACGGTCTACCCGCCTTCTCTCGACCTTCACGGCAGCCTGCGGGCGCTGGCCTCCTGGCCGTCGGTCGCGGCGACGGCTTCCCGACTCGCCGGCCAGGCCAAGCTGACGCCTTCGCGCGGCAAGAAGCGCACGACCGACCACCCGCCGATCTACCCGGTGGGGGTCCCGCGCGGGGACCTCAGCGGGGACCAGGCCAAGGTGTACGACCTCGTCGTACGCCGCTTCCTCGCCACCCTGCTCCCGGCCGCGGTGATCGAGCGCCAGCGCGCCGACGTCCGTCTCGGCGAGGAGCCGTTCCTCGCCTACGGCGCCCGCGTCGCTTCCCTCGGGTACCTCGAGGTCTACGAGCGGTACGCGGCCAAACGCGACCGCCCGCTTCCGGCACTGAGGGTCGGCGACGAGCTCCAGGTGCGCGACCTGCACTCGGAGGCGAAGGCGACCCAGCCGCCCTCGCGGTACGGTCAGGGCAAGCTGCTCGAGAAGATGGAGGAACTGGGCCTGGGCACCAAGGCGACCCGGGCGGACATCATCCAGCACCTCTACGACCGCGGCTACGTGCGCGACAACCCGGTCGAGCCGACCGAGCTCGGGGTGGCGCTGATCGCCGCCTTCGACGTCGCCATGGAGAAGGCGCCGGTCGACATCTCGTCGAGCGGGATGACGTCCGAGCTTGAGCGGCAGATGGACCGCATCAGCGAGGGCGAGCTGCGTCGCGCCGACGTGGTCGCCGAGAGCCAGGAGATGCTCGAACAGGCGTGGCGGCTGCTCGACACGCACGTCACCGACATCCGCGAGCGTATCAAGAGCGGCGTCCGCGAGGACCTGACGCTCGGCGTGTGCAAGAACTGCGGCGGTCAGCTGCGGGTGCTCCGCGGCAAGACGGGCAAGCGATTCGCGGCGTGCGTCGGCAAGCCAGAAGCGGAGGGTCAGCCGGAGGCCGGCGGCCGGGCACGGCAACCGGCCGGCGTCGCCGATGCCGAGCCGGGCGCGCGCCCGCGCCGCGGCTGTGGGCAGACGTTCCCGCTGCCCCAGCGTGGTACCATCGTGCCGACCGGGAAGACCTGCGCGGAGTGCGGGTGGCCCGAGATCAAGGTGACTGGCGCGAGCGGCCGCGGGCGACCGTGGGTGCTCTGTATCGATATCGATTGTCCCAGCAAAGAGAAGTATCGCGCGCGCACCCGCCGGCGCTCCTGACCGCAGGAGCGTCTCGTCCGGGTGAGCGTCGCCCGGAGGTCGCCTGACTATGGGCGCGGGTGTCCTTATCAGCTTCGAAGGCGTCGACGGCTGCGGCAAGTCGACCCAGGCCGCCCTTTTGTGCGAGCGACTGTCGGCGCGCCACCTCCCCGTGGGGCCGGCAGAGGCGCCGGGCTCGGTCGTGCGCGAGCCCGGCGGTACGCCGGCCGGCGAGGCCGTCCGCGACCTCCTGCTGCACGGCCCCGACGATCTCGCGCCGTGGACGGAGGCCTTGCTGTACGCGGCGGCGCGCGCCGAGCTGGTGCAGCGTGTGGTGCGCCCGAACCTCGGCGCGGGACGCATTCTCGTGCTTGACCGGTACATCGACTCGTCGCTCGCCTACCAGGGACACGCGCGGGGCCTCGGCATCGAGGACGTCCTCGCGGTGAACGCTCCCGCGGTGGGCGGCGTCATGCCACAGCTGACCGTGGTGCTCGTCGTGGACCCGGCGACTGGACTCGCGCGCCTCGTGGGGGACGCCGACCGGATCGAGCGTGAGGGTCTGCGCCTTCAGGCGCAGGTCGCGGACGGCTTCTCTGAGCTGGCGCGCCGCTTTCCCGGTCGCGTCCGCCTGGTCGACGGCACGAAGTCGATCGACGAGGTGGCGCAAGCCGTCGACGTCCTCGTAGGGCCGCTACTGGAGGGTCACCGTGTTTGAGACGATCGTCGGCCAGCAGCGCGCCAAGGCGCTGTTCGAGCGCGCGCTTGCGGGCGACACGCTAAGCCATGCCTATCTGCTCGCCGGCGCCGAGGGTCTCGGCAAGGTCGAATTCGCCCGCGAGGTCGGGGTCGCCCTCGTCGCGTCTTGCGGCGGGTGTGGCGCCTGCCCCGAATGCGATCGCGCGCGCCGCGGGGCGCACCCCGATCTGCGCGTCGTCGAGCGCGAGGGCGAGCGCATCCGGCTCGAGCAGGTCGAGCCGCTGGTCGCTGATCTCGCGCTCAAGCCCTTCGCCGCGGCGCGGCGCGTCTGGGTCCTTCCCGAGGCGGAGCAGCTCATGCCCGAGGCGGCCAACAAGCTTCTCAAGAGCATCGAGGAGCCGCCGGCGCACGTCCATTTCCTGCTCGTCACCGACCGCCTCGAGCGCGTGTTGCCGACGATCGTCTCGCGCTGTCAGGTCGTCGAGTTCCGTCCACTCTCCGACGCCGAGGTCGAGGCATACCTGCGCGACGTGCACGGGCTGGAGGGGGAGGAGGGCCGCGCGCTCGCGCGGCTCGCCCGCGGTTCCGTCGAGCGTGCCGCGCGGTTCGCCGACGACGCCCGAGGCGTCCGGCTGCGCGAGGAGTACCTACGCCAGGTCGCGCGTCTCGTGGGGCGGGCGGCTGCCGAGGGCGAGACCAAGTCGAGCCCGGCGGCGAGGTTCCTCGACGTCCTCGACCGCCGCCTCAAGGTCATCGGCGACGAGACGCAGGACGCGCTCGCGCGGCGCGTCGCCGCGCTCGACGCGCAGTTCGCCGACGAGAGGGACCGCGCTTGGCATCGCAAGCGGGCCGAGGCGTTCGCCAAGCGCGAGAGAGACCGGCGCGGGCGTCAGGCGGCGGTCGACGCTCTCGAGCTGGTGGTCGCGTGGCTCCGCGACCTCTGGGCGGTCGCGTGCGGGGCGGGCGACGCGGTCTTGAACCGGGACTACGTCCCGGAGCTCACCGCCGACGCCGTCGCCCGCCCGGAGTTCTACGCGCGGCTTCTCGCCGCCGCCGCGGCGACGCGCAAGGACCTTCATCTGAACGTCGACGAGAAGCTCGCGTTGCAGGCGATGTTCGCGCGCTTCGAGGAGGTGGCACGGAGTGCCTGACATCGTGAACGTCGTCTTCCGCAGTGGCGGCAGGGCATACCAGTTCGACGCCGGCGGGCTTGACCTCTCAGCGGGCGACCAGGTCGTGGTCGACACTGCCCGCGGTGCAGACGTCGGGCACTTGGTCGGGGGGGTCCAGTCCGGCGGCGACGAGGCGTCGCGGGGGGAGATGAAGCGGGTGCGGCGCGTGGCGACGGCTGCGGACCTGGAGCGTCTGGCCGCCGATCGCGCCGCGGAGAGCGAGGCCAAGGAGGCCTGCCGGCAGCTCGTCGACGAGCTGGGGCTGGACATGAAGGTGGTGGCCGCCGAGCAGCCGTTCGAGGGCGGCAAGCTGACGGTCACCTTCTTCGCCGAGGAGCGCGTCGATTTCCGCGAGCTCCTGGGGAAGGTGAGCGAACGCCTTGGACGCCGCGTCGACCTCAAGCAGATCGGTGCGCGCGACGAGGCGCGGAGCGTCGGGGGCTTCGGCCCCTGCGGGCGCAGTCTCTGCTGCGCGACCTTCGCCGGCGACCAGCAGCCGGTGTCGATCCGTATGGCCAAGGATCAGGGTCTTCCGTTGAACCCCACCAAGATCTCGGGTTGCTGCGGCCGCCTGATGTGCTGTCTCAAGTACGAGCACGCGGTCTACGTCTCGTTTCGCCAACGCGCCCCTCGGCGCGGGACGCTTGTGACGACGCCTGCGGGGGAAGGAAAGGTCACGGAACTGCTCGCGCCGACCGAGAGCGTGATCGTCGACCTCGGTGAGGGCCGTTCGGCGACCTACAAGCTTTCCGATCTCGTTGGGGAGGCCGAAGAGAAGGAGCGACCATGACCGACCCCACGCACGTCGTGTTCGACGTGCCGAGCGTCAGCTGCAATCACTGCAAGATGGCCATCGAGAGCGCCCTGAAGCGCCTGGACGGCGTCTCGACGGCGGTCGTCGACGTCGTCGCCCGGAGCGTCGAGGTGGTCTACGATGGCCGGCGCCTCGACCAGGCGCGCCTCGAGGAGGCGATCGGCGCAGAGGGCTACCCCGTCACGGGGGTGCATGCGTTCCAGGGCTGAACCGGTTCCAGAGGCTGCGACGGGGTCGAGTTGGCAGGCCGTCGCGAGGCTGGTAAAGTGGCCGAATCTCGACCAAGGGCCGTTAGCTTAGTTGGTAGAGCAGGGGACTCTTAATCCCAAGGTCGAAGGTTCGAATCCTTCACGGCCCACCAGACACCCTCACGTGACGGCCGCCGGCATTGTCGTCCGCCGCCATCCTCTGGTATCGTTTCTCTGTACCGGGGCGCACGCCGTCGCCCCACGTCCTCCTGACGATGACATGGGTGCACCTATGAGACGTGTGTGGGTCGGTCTGCGACAGCTGTCGCGCGATATCCTCGCGGGCACCGCCCCGCGCGGAGGCCGGGACGTCCTCACCCAGTTCGCCCTCATGTTCGGCCTGTACTACGCGTACCGGTTCACGCGGGCGCTGGCGCAGGGCCGCGAGGCCATCGCCTTCGACAACGCCGGCGCGGTCGTCAACGCCGAACGCGCCCTGGGCATCTTTTGGGAACCTTGGCTGCAGGCCCGCTTCAGCAGTATCGAGCCGCTCATGTCCTCGATGATCTGGTTCTACCGTGAGGCGCATCTCCCGGTCATGCTGGCCTGTCTCGCCTGGGTGTTCATGCGAAGGCGCGAGGTCTGGCCGCTGTTCCGCAACTGGTTCCTGTCGCTCAACCTCATCGGCCTCATCTTCTACACTCTCATGCCGACGGCTCCACCGCGGATGCTGCCGTGGTCGGGCGTGGTCGACATGGCCTATCTCTATCGTGACGACGTGGCGTTCGGGTCGGCGCCGAGCATCTTCGCGAACCCCTACGCCGCGATGCCCAGCCTGCACTTCGGGTACGCGCTGTTCGTGGCCCTTTGCATCTGGGCGCTGGCGCGTCCCCTCTGGCTGCGCCGCGCGGCGTTCTTGTACCCCGTGCTCTGCCTGCTGGCCATCGTCGTGACGGGCAACCACTTCGTCCTCGACGCCGTGGCCGGCGGTATCGCCGTCCTCGTCGCTTGGCTCGTCGCCGTCCGCATGCCGGCCACAGAGTGGCATCCAGAGCGGACGCTCAGTCTCCGTGACCACGAGCAGTAGCCGGGGGCGCAGGGGCGTGTCTCCGTTCCGGGCCGCGGCCGGCGGCGGGTGACCTGCCGTGGCCAACATCAAGACGACGTACACGGACGGGGCGCGGCGCGGTTTCTACCGCCTGGGCGTGATCCTGGCGGGGATGCACGTCACCGCCGACATGCTCACCTTCGCCGGGCTGGCGCTGAACGTGGTCGCCGCCTGGCTCATCGTCTCGGGCCACTTCTTCTGGGCCGCGGTCGCCTTCGGCGTCGCGGCCGCCTGCGACGGGATGGACGGCGCCGTCGCGCGTGCCAGCCGCGGCCCGACGCGCTCCGGCGCCTTCCTCGACTCCACGCTCGACCGGGTGTCGGAGATCATCACGTTCGGGGCGCTCGCCTACTACATGGCGGCCGAGGACCGCATGTGGGAGCTCGTCCTCGTCCTCGTCTGTCTCGGTTCGGCGCTCATGGTCTCGTATGCCCGCGCTCGCGCCGAGGCGCTCGGGACCGAGTGCAAGGTGGGCTTCATGTCGCGTCCCGAGCGCCTCGTCGGGCTCGCCATCGGGCTGGTCTTCGAGCCGTGGGGCCTGTTGCCCGTCATGATCGTCCTCATCGCCGTCCTCACGCCGCTCACCGTCGTCCATCGCCTCGTCCACGTGATGCGCAAGCTGCGCGCCGAGGAGCGCGCGGCGGCGACCGAGCTCTGACGGCCGGGCCGGCGGCCCATTCGAGGGCGGCGTCCGTCGCGAGCGTGCACCTGCCCGGGCGCTCACGACCCCTGTGGTATACTCTCGCGCGTTCGTCTGAGCCCAGCCCGCCCGCGGGGCGCGTCTGCGGCGTGAAGTCGACCGGCCCGTCGCACGGCCGATCCCAGTGGAGGTAGACCGACCTTGGCCAATCCAGTGCGCGTCGCGATCATCGGCGTGGGCAACTGCGCCTCGTCGTTCGTCCAGGGCGTGGAGTTCTACAAGAACGCGAAGAAGACGGACTTCGTCCCTGGTCTCATGCACCCGGTCGTCGGCGGCTATCACGTCCGCGACATCGAGTTCGTCGCCGCGATCGACATCGACAAGAACAAGGTCGGCAAGGACCTCTCGGAGGCGATCTACGCCAAGCCCAATTGCACGGTGCGCTTCTGCGACGTGCCCGCCAAGGGCGTCACCGTCGCCCGCGGAATGGCCCACGACGGCCTCGGCAAGTACCTCTCGCAGATCATCGAGAAAGCGCCCGGGCCGACGGACGACATCGTCGGCATCCTCAAGGACACACAGACCGACGTCGTGGTGAGCTACCTGCCGGTGGGCAGCGAAGAAGCGACCAAGTGGTACGCCGAGCAGGTCCTCGTCGCCGGCTGCGGCATGGTGAACTGCATCCCCGTCTTCATCGCGCGCGAGCCCTACTGGCAGAAGCGCTTCGCCGAGGCCGGCGTGCCGATCATCGGCGACGACATCAAGAGCCAGGTCGGAGCGACGATCGTCCACCGTGTGCTCACGCGTCTCATGCGCGAGCGCGGGGTGCGCCTCGAACGCACCAGCCAGCTGAACGTCGGCGGCAACACCGACTTCCTCAACATGCTGGAGCGCGAGCGCCTCGAGTCGAAGAAGATCTCCAAGACCAACGCCGTGACCAGCCAGCTCGACTACGATATGGGCAGCAGAAACGTGCACATCGGGCCGAGCGATTACGTGGAGTGGCTCGAGGACCGCAAGTGGGCCTACATCCGCATGGAGGGCCGCACCTTCGGCGACGTGCCGCTCAACATCGAGCTCAAGCTCGAGGTCGTCGACTCGCCGAACTCTGCCGGCATCGTCATCGACGCCGTGCGCTGCGCCAAGATCGCTCTCGACCGCGGCCTGTCCGGGTCGCTCGAGGGCCCGAGTTCGTACTTCATGAAGTCGCCGCCCATCCAGCACCCGGACGACGAGTGCCGGCGTCTCACCGAGGAGTTCATCGCCGGTGAGGGGCGTGGCGCGAGCGCGGTGTGCCAGGGCTGAAGTCTCTTCAACAGACGTGACCACCCCCGACGGGCCGGGGCCGAAAGGCCCCGGCCCGTCCGCTTCTTGGTCTCCTTCGACGCAGATGCGGGCCGCGGGCCCCGTCTGGCGTGTTCCCGTGAGGTCCCGGTCGTCGGGCCGCGCTCGCGGCGGCGCCGGCTGCGGTAGCATGGTCGCCGTGAGCCACAGCATCGGACTCCTCACCCCGTACCCCTGGACGACGCCGAGCGGCGTCAACGACCAGGTGGCGGCGCTGGCGGAGCGCCTCGCCGCCCGCGGACACCGCGTGACGGTGATCGCTCCGAGCGCCGACAAGCAGGCGGTGCGTCAAGCGCGGCGCAAGGTTCAGGCCGTGCTGCTGGGCGAGCGGGAGACCGTCTTCCTCGCCGACGAGCCCTCGCCGAGGTACTTCTTCGCCGGGCGCACCTACGCGGCCGTCGCCCGGCGCTCGCGTCCCGTCCTCGCGGCGCCGGTCGACCTCATCGCCAACATCGACGTCCTGCTCGAGGCCGACGACCTCGACGTGCTCCACCTCTACGAGCCGTTCGGATCCGGTCTCGGCTGGGCGGCCCTGCGACACGCTGCGTGCCCGCTCATCGCGACGTTCCACGTCGACAGCGAACGTCTCGGACAGGACTGGGCCCCGCGGCCACGGCTGCAACGCCTCTTCGACTCGCTCGACGCCGCGGTGGCGGGCTCGGCTGCGGCGCGGGACGATGCGGCGCGCGCCTTCCCGGGCGCGTATCACGTCATCCCCCCCGGCGTCGACGTGGACCGCTTCAGACCCGCGCCCGACAGGCGGCCGGGCCCGGTCCGCATGCTCTTCGCCGGCGCGGAATCGCGACGCCAGGGGCTGGGTGTCCTACTGCGCTCACTCTGGCGTCTCGCCGACATCGCCGAGCAGTTCGAGCTGCACGTCTGCGGGCATGACGCCCAGGAGAGCCGCTTCGGCCATCACGTGGCGGGGGCGCTCGCCGGTCGCGTCACCTTTCACGGTCGCGTGTCACGCGACGACATGCCGGCGCTCATGCGCGACGCGGACGTGTTCTGTGCGCCCTCGCCCGGGCCCGAGTCGGCGGGGGTCGTCCTGGTCGAGGCGATGGCCTCGCGGACGGCGATCGTCGCCAGCGACATCGCCGGCCATCGAGAGGTGGTCGGCGACGGGTTCGAGGGTCTGCTCGTCCCGCGCCGCGACGGGCGCGCCTTGGCCGCGGCGCTGCGTACGCTCGTGTGCCAGCCCGATACCCGCGGGCGTCTCGCCGCGGCCGGCGTGCGCAAGGCGCGGCGCTACGACTGGGAACGGGTCACCGACGAGGTCGAGGAGCTCTACGACGAAGTCGTGCGCCGGCGGCGGCACCCCGTCGCCCGCCGCCGCCGGCAGCAGAGGGAGCTGTTCGCCGACTTCCACGTGCACTCAGACCACAGCAAGGACAGCGTGTCCTCGGTCGCCGACATCCTCGTGCGCGCCCGCGAGGTCGGTCTCGACGTGGTGGCGATCACCGATCACGACTCGGTCGACGGCGGGATCGAGGCGCGCGAGCTCGCGGATCGCTACGGCGTGCGCGTCATCGTCGGCGAAGAGGTCAAGACCGCCGAGGGCGAGGTGGTCGGCCTGTTCCTCGAGCGTACGGTCCCGCCCGGCATGACGTTCGCCGCGACGATCGCCGCCATCAAGGGGCAGGGAGGGATCGTGTACGTGCCGCATCCCTTCGACCGCTTGCACGCGGTCCCGAGCGCGGAGCTGCTGCGCGCCAACGTCGCCGACATCGACGTGCTCGAGGTGTTCAACTCGCGCCTCGCCTTTCCCGGCTTCAACGAGCAGGCGGAGCGTTTCGCCCGGCGGTATCGGATCCCCGCCGCGGCGGGCAGCGACGCCCACGTCCTCGCCAGTCTGGGAACGGCGCTGACCGGCATGGACGACTTCACCGGTCCCGGCGACTTCGTCGCCGCCCTGGCCGAGAGCCGCATCGTGCGTCGGCCGAAGAGCTACCTCTACCTCCAGTCGCTCAAGCTGGTGCAGACCAACCTCGACGGGCAGACGCGCGAGGACCGCAAGGGCGCCAGGCGCAAGCGGCCTGACGCGAGCTGATGCCGTGCGGCGTCCAGATGCCCCGGTGGCGCTCCGACGCCCCGGCGGCGTCTCGGCTCCGTCATCGACAGCCGGGGGCAGGGCCGACCGCCTGCGCGCCTCGCCGCGAGCCTGTGTCGACCGTGCCGACGCGAGGGAAACGAGGCCACCCGGCGAACTCCTCAGGCGTCCCTTTCGAACCGAGGTCGCGGGTGGCACAGCCGAACGAGATCTACGACAAGTACCTCACGCGGGCGATCTCCGAGATCAATGAGCTGACGGGCGAGATCCTCCGCTGCCGCCAGTGTCGCCACGCACGCACCATGCCTGTGATCGGCTCGGGGCACCCCCTGGCCGACATCTTCATGCTGAAGTACCAGGCGCGCCCCAGTGAGTGTCACGAGGGCGTCGCCTTCTTCGGGCGCAGCGGCACCGCGCTGATGAAGAGCTGTCAGCGGCTGAAGATCGACCCGCTGCAGCTCTACGGCACGAACGTGGTGAAGTGCGGCGACGTGCGCGAGGCGCAGGCCGAGGGTCGTTGCCTCGAGCATCTGCGCCGCGAGCTTGCCATCGTCGAGCCGAAGATCGTCGTCGCCATGGGTGAGGAGACGGTCGCCGCCCTGAACGCAGCCAAGGTGCCGCTCGCCCGTGAGTTCACGTACACGCCCGGCGAGATCGTCGAGTTCACTCCGGGCATCGAGGCGTTGATCACGCCCGACATCGACGTGTCGCTCGACGAGGAGCGTCTCAAGGCGGGGTTCTGGCGCGCCTTCCGTCGTCTCGGTGAGTGGTACGACGCCATCCCACCCTACTGAGCTGACGCCGCGCCCATGGTCGGCTGCGGGCGCGGCCGTCGTCCTGATCGCCATCGGCGCCTTGGGTGGCTTCGCGCCCGCTTTCTCCATACGCGCCGACATCGTCGTTTCAGCCGCCCTGAGCCTCACCGTCGTCGCCTGGCTCGTCTGGACGTTGTATCCGTTGCGCGCCCTCGGCCATCGCGTGCTGCTGGTGACCCTGGTCGGATTGCTGACCGGGGCGCTCCTCACGTGGGCCGAGCTGCTGCCGCTGGCCAACGTCGCCAAGGTCGTGGCGGCCGCCGCGCTCGGCCTGTGGGTGGCCGAGAACCTCGAGCACGCGAGCTGGGTCGTCCTGGTGGCCGTCGTGTCGGCCGTCGTCGACATCGTGAGCGTGTACGGAGGACCCACGAAGGCGT
>Ga0315289_10010136_pt1 | contig 13517 bp, 10 predicted proteins | sample YL17G11_40_MG_FD_203452 | JGI IMG/M metagenome (GOLD analysis project Ga0315289, IMG submission 203452) | Sediment microbial communities from Yellowstone Lake, YNP, Wyoming, USA - YL17G11_40 | ecosystem: Environmental > Aquatic > Freshwater > Lake > Sediment | place: USA: Wyoming | collected...
GGATCGTTCTCTCATGACCGCCTTCTCCTTCCGATGGATTTCGGAAAGATTGTAGGCGATCGATCTAAGTGTTCACGATGTCCTTACGGTTATACTGTTCACGATGTCTTTACGGAAACCCATTAGACATTAGAAATTAGGAATTAGGAATTAGGAATTAGTCATTCGCATCGCCCATGAATGCTCATGAAACAATCGTTGTTCTGGATTTCGGGTCGCAGTATACCCAGTTGATCGCCCGGAGGATCCGGGAGAAAAAGGTATATTCGGTGATTCTCCCGTGCACCGCCCGGGTTTCCGAAATAATCAAGCATTGCCCCCGGGCGCTGGTGCTCTCGGGCGGCCCCGCCAGCCTGACCGCCGCCCGGGCTCCCCTTCCGGACCCCGGGATTTTCAAACTCGGGCTTCCGATGCTTGGAATCTGCTATGGGATGCAGGCCCAGGCCCGGATACTGGGGGGAAAGGTGGAGGGATCCAGCCGCCGGGAATATGGTTTCACCGAAATCAGGGTAACCCACCCCGACGATCTCTTTACCGGGGTGGGTAAAAAAGTCCGGGTCTGGATGAGCCACGGCGACCACGTGGTCAAGATCCCGCCCGGTTTCCGGGTGGCGGCTTCTTCCCCCGCCTGCCCGATCGCGGCGATGAGCGATCCCCGGAAGAAATGGTTCGGCCTCCAGTTTCATCCCGAGGTTTTTCATACCCCCTGCGGAAGCAGGATTTTTGAGAATTTTCTCTATCGGGTCGCGGGATGTTCGGGGGAATGGACCATCCGGTCTTTCATCAAGCGGGAGATCGAGAAGGTTCGGAAGAAAGTTGGAGAGGAGCGGGTGTTGCTCGGCCTCTCCGGGGGAGTAGACTCCTCGGCGTTGAGCCTCTTGCTCTTCCGGGCCCTGGGGGAAAAGCTGGTTTGCGTTTTCGTCGATAACGGGTTGCTCCGCAAGGGCGAAGCCGAGCTGGTTAAGGAAGTTTTTGAGAAACGGGTGGGCCTGAACCTGATCCTGGTCAATGCCCGCCAGAGGTTTCTCCAGGCCCTGAAGGGCGTGGTTGACCCGGAAAAGAAGAGGAAGATCATCGGCCGGGAGTTCATCCGGGCTTTCGAGGGTGAGGCCCGGAAGCTCGGAAGGATCAAGTACCTAGCCCAGGGCACCCTATATCCGGACCTGATTGAAAGCCGCTCGGCCTTCGGCGGGCCCTCCGCCACGATCAAGTCCCACCACAATGTCGGGGGTTTGCCCCGGCGGATGGATTTTAAGCTGATCGAGCCTTTCCGGGAGCTCTTTAAAGATGAGGTGCGCCAGGTGGGAAAGCAGCTCGGGCTTCCGGAGGAGATTGTCTGGAGGCATCCCTTCCCGGGGCCGGGGCTCGCGGTCCGGATCGTCGGGGAGATTACCCCCCGCCGGCTCGAGATCCTGCGGGATTCCGACGCCATCGTCCTGGAGGAAATCCGCAAGGCCGGCTTGGAGCGGAAGATCTGGCAGGTCTTCGCCGTGCTTCTGCCGGTGAAGAGCGTGGGGGTAATGGGCGACCAGCGCACCTACCAGAACGTGCTCGCGGTGCGGGCGGTCACCTCCACCGACGGGATGACGGCCGATTGGGCCCGGATTCCCTACCGGGTTTTGCAGAAGGTCTCGAGCCGGGTGATCAGCGAGGTGAAGGGGATCAACCGGGTGGTTTACGATATCAGCCAAAAACCACCCAGCACGATTGAATGGGAGTAATAAGGCAGGCACCAATCACCAAAATCCAAATTCCAAATCCGGAATCTAAAACCGAGAACAAACTGTAACAGGCGCGGCATTTTAAAATGTGCGGGATCTGCGGATGGGTGAGGTTTGACGGCAAGCCGGTGGATGAGGGCATCCTCCGCCGGATGACCGATTCCCTGACCCACCGTGGTCCGGATGATTCCGGGATATTGATCCGGAAGCAGGAAGGGTTCTCGGTGGGGCTCGGTCACCGCCGGCTTTCCATCATCGATCTTTCCCCCGCCGGGCATCAGCCCATGACCAACGAGAAAGAGGATGCCTGGATCGTCTATAACGGGGAGGTTTATAATTTTCCCGAGCTTCGGAAGGATCTCGAACCCCGTCATTCCTTCAAATCCCGGACCGATACGGAGGTTATTCTTCATCTCTACGAGGAAAAGGGCGAGGATTGTTTTTTCCCGCTCAACGGGATGTTCGCCCTGGCGATCTGGGATCAGGCCCGGGGACGCCTCGTCCTGGCCCGGGACCGGATCGGGAAAAAACCCCTTTATTACTCGCTCTTTCCCGATGAGTTGGTTTTCGCTTCCGAGCTCAAGGCCTTGCTTTTTCATCCCCGGGTCCGGAAGGAAATAAACCCTGCGGCCCTTTCCCAATATCTGGCTTTTGAATATATCCCGGCGCCCCAGGCGATTTTTCAAGGGGTGAATAAGCTTCCTCCCGGATATTTTCTAACCTTTTCCGCCGGGGGGCAAAAGGTTGTCACCCAACCCTACTGGGATATAAGTTTCGGCCCGAACCAGGTACAGGAGAGTCTGGAAATGGAGGAGGTCGAGGCCAGGATCCGGGATCTTCTTCTTAAATCAGTGGAGAAGCGCCTGGTCAGCGACGTCCCGCTCGGGGTGTTTTTAAGCGGCGGGATCGACTCGAGCGCGGTGGTGGCGATGATGAGCCGGCTGCGGGACCCGGGAAAGATCCAGACCTTCACCATCGGGTTCGAGGAGAAATCGTTTGACGAGTCCAGCTACGCCCGCCAGGTGGCCCGGCATTTCGGGACCGATCACCATGAGGAGGTGCTCGATCCCCACCGGATGCTGGAGATTTTTCCCGAAGTGGCGGGTTTCCTGGACGAACCTTTCGCCGACGCCTCGATAATTCCCACTTACCTGCTTTCCCGTTTCACCCGCCGGAACGTGACCGTGGCCCTGGGAGGGGACGGGGGTGACGAGCTTTTTTCCGGTTATCCCACCTTTCAGGCCCACCGCCTGGCCCTGGTCTTTGCCCGTCTTCCCCGCCTGCTTCAGAAAGGATTTGACGAGGTGGCGCGGCGTCTGCCGGTTTCGATGAAGAACATCAGCTGGGATTTCCGGGCCAAGCAGTTTCTCAAGGGTATTCCCTATCCCCCCGAGATTCGCAACCAGGTCTGGCTGGGGGCTTTTCCCCCGGATGATCAGATTGGTTTGTTTTCCGGGGATTACGAGAGAGAGGTTGCGGGGCACGACCCGTACGCGCCCATCCGGGCGCTTCTGCCGGGGATTGTTTCCCGGAATGTCTGGGACCGCCTGGCTTACCTTTACCTGAAACTTTACCTGGCCGAGGACATCCTGGCCAAGGTGGATCGGGCCAGCATGGCGGTTTCCCTTGAGGTTCGGGCGCCCTTCCTGGACCCGGATCTGGTTGGATTCGTGAAGTCACTCCCGGCGGCAATGAAGATCCGGGGTCTGACGACCAAGTATATTCTGAAGCGGGCTTTAAAAGGTTTGCTCCCCCCGGAAATCCTGAACCGGCAGAAAAAAGGATTCGGCATCCCCGTGGGCTTATGGCTCCGGGGGGAACTGAGGGATCTGATGCTTAACCTCCTGGAACCGGGGAAGATCAGGCGGGAGGGGATCTTCAACCCGGAACATATCACCAACTTGATCGAAGAGCATTGCGCCGGGAAGAGGGACAACCGCAAACAGCTCTGGACCCTGATCATGTTCGAACTCTGGAGGGAGAACTACCTTTAAAAATTGACGATTGAAGATTGACGAATGACGATTGCAGAATAAATCATTTTGCGTTTAAAATTTCTAGTTTCAAGCTGAAATAATATAAGACAAGGCAAAACCCAGTCCTTTTCCGCGGGAAAGCTTTCCTGCTTTCAAGTTTTCCGGTGATCAAATTCTGATCATACCTGATCAAATTCTGATCATATTATTATTTATCATAATTATTATAAAAATAAAAAAATTCCGGTTTTACAGGTACTTGTGCCAACAAATTAATCAAATATATGTCTGGCACATACTTTGCAGTAAACAAACTAAACGGGTTTCTATCCTCAAAGGAGAGGCAGGCAAAGGCGCTAATGAGAAAAACGAAGTTTAACCACTATCCCCGGTTACAAAAACTTCCAAAAAGTTCTCCTCAGGCCAGGAATTCGGATAAATTCCAAGGTTTATTCCTTCCAGGTTCAAAATGTATTTTTCTGGAATTTGTCTCGATATTTTTATAAAGAAATTTTTAATGGAGGGGTGAGAATCCATCTTTTAAAGGGTACGGTGCGATGATGAAAAGAGAAGAAATTATGTTGGAGAAGATTTTCAAGAAGTACAAACTTCAGAAATCAGCCCTGGTTCAAATCCTGCAGGATATCCAGGCTGAATACGGTTACCTCCCAGAGGATGTGTTACGACAGGTGTCCCAAAAAATGAAAATTCCCCTTATTGAGGTATTCGGGGTGGCTACCTTCTATAAAAGCTTAAGTTTAATCCCCAGAGGGCGGCATCATATCCAGGTTTGCACGGGGACTGCCTGTCATGTCAGGGGCGCCAAGCGGGTTCTGGAAGAATTTGAGCGGGATTTATGCACCTGCGCGGGGCAGACGACTGAGGACCAGGAATTTTCCCTGGAAACGGTCAACTGTGTGGGGGCCTGCGCCCTGGGCCCGATGGTGATCGTGGATGGGGGCAAGTACCACGGCCACATGACCGCCACCAAGGTGAAACCCTGTATTCGGAAGATTACCAGCAAGGAGGCGGAATAGGGAGATGAAAAAGATCCACAGTCTCGCGGAGTTCAGCCGCTTTCAGAAAACCTGGTCGGCCCGTAAGAACGGGGATCCCACCGTCGTGGTTTCTTCCGGGACCTGCGGCCATGCCCGCGGTTCCGAGGATGTTATCATCGCATTTGAAAAGGTTCTTTCCCGCCGGGGGAAGAGACCCCAGTTCGATTTCAAGGTTACCGGATGTCATGGGTTCTGCGAAGTGGAGCCGATCGTCCGGATTGAACCGCGGGGGATTTTTTACCAGCGGGTAACCCCGGCGGATGTGGAAGAAATCATCAGCGAGACGATCGGGGAAGGAAAAATTGTCGATCGCCTGCTTTTCCGGGATCCCGTCACCGGGGAAAAATGCCTGCACGGCAAGGATATTCCCTTTTACCGGAAGCAAAAGCTTCTGATTTCCGGGAACAATATGAGGATCAATCCCGCCCATATCGAGGATTATCTCGCCCTGGGGGGATATACCGCCCTGGCCAAGGTGTTGAAGGGAGTAAAACCCGAGCGGCTGATTGATGAGGTCAAGAAGGCGGGTCTTCGGGGCCGGGGCGGAGGGGGATTCTTCGCCTGGAAAAAGTGGGAAAGCTGCCGGAACGCGCACGGGAAAATCAAGTATGTGATCTGCAACGCCGATGAGGGAGATCCCGGCGCCTACATGGACCGCTCCCTACTGGAGGGCAATCCCCACAGTATTCTGGAGGGCATGATCATCGGGGCCTACGCCATCGGGGTGAGCGAAGGATACATTTATGTCCGCCGCGAATATCCCCTAGCGATCCAGAACGTGGAAACTGCGATCGAGCAGGCTCGACGCCTGGGTCTTCTGGGTAAGGATATCCTGGGAACGGGATTTTCCTTTGATGTGAAAATCGCCATCGGCGGCGGAGCCTTTGTCTGTGGGGAATCCACCGCTTTAATGTCTTCGATTGAAGGCAAACGGGGCGAACCTCGCGCCAAGTATGTTCATACGGTGGAAAAAGGATTGTGGAACCGCCCCAGCAACCTGAATAACGTGGAAACCTGGGCAAATGTCCCCCTCATTATTAACAAGGGCGCGAAGTGGTATTCGCGGATCGGGACGGCCGGAAGCAAGGGGACCAAGATTTTCTCCCTGGTAGGCAAGATTCAGAATACCGGCCTGGTCGAGGTCCCGATGGGGATCACCCTGCGCGAGATTATTTTTGACATCGGCGGGGGAATTCCGGACGGGAAGAAATTCAAGGCGGTCCAGACCGGAGGACCTTCCGGGGGCTGCCTACCCGAGTCGCTTCTGGATCTGCCGGTGGACTTCGACCGATTAAGTGAAGTCGGTTCGATGATGGGTTCGGGCGGGATGATCGTAATGGATGAAACCACCTGCATGGTCGATATCGCCAAGTATTTCCTGAATTTCCTCTTGGATGAATCCTGCGGGATGTGTTTCCCCTGCCGGGAGGGACTCGACCAGCTGCTGACGATTGTTACCGCCATCACCGTAGGGAAGGGCAAGCCTGAGGATCTCCAGCTTTTACAGGAGATCGGGGGGATGATGAAGGACGCCTCGCTCTGCGCCCTGGGACGGACCGCTCCCAACCCGCTCCTTTCTACCATGCGTTATTTCCAGGATGAATATGAAGCGCACATCCTCAAGAAAAAGTGCCCGGCCGGGGTCTGCAAAGCCCTGATCTGTTACGAGATCTGGAAAGACAAGTGCGCCGGCTGCGCGGCCTGCGCGAAGCTCTGCCCGGAAAAAGCAATCTCCGGGGCGAAGAACCGGCCCCACGAAATCGATCTCGCCAAGTGCATCAAGTGCGGGATCTGTAAGGACACCTGCAAGTACGGGGCCATCCAGGTTATTTAAGGGGAGGATATAGATGCTGAACATCACCATTAACGGAGCAGAAGTTAAAGCCCAGGAGGGGGCGACCATCCTGGAGGTGGCCAGGGAGTACGGATTCTTCATCCCGACCCTCTGCTATCTCGACGGACACGATTCCTACGGGGCTTGCCGGCTTTGCATCGTGGAGGTGGGTGAGGGGAATCGGCGCCGGGTGGTAACCTCCTGCAATTACCCGGTAGAGGAGGGACTCTCGGTCCATACCGACACGAAGAAAATCATCGGCCACCGCAAGCTCCTGATCGAGTTGATCCTCTCCCGCGCCCCCAACTCCAAGACCCTGCAGGACCTGGCTTCCCGTTACGGGGTGGAGAAGATTCGGTTCAAGAACAAGAACGATGACTGCATCCTCTGCGGGCTCTGCGTCCGGATGTGCAACGAGCAGATGCAGTCGAAGGCCATCGGCTTCGTCGGGCGGGGCAAGAACCTGAAGGTATCCACCCCCTTCGCCAAAGCCAACGAGGTTTGCCGCAACTGCGGGGCGTGCATGTATATCTGCCCGATGGTCGAGGTGCAATGCCGGGGGCCGCAGACCACCGGCGATCTCTGCAACGGCTGCCTGCGGGTAACCCCGACCTGCGTGGACGTTTATGACCGGCAGATGTGTTACGTCGAGGATTGCGGGACCTGCGTCCGGCCGGGTTCCCAGCCGGCGGGGGGAAAATCCCGAAAGCAGAAAAAGTCCTGAATATATAAATGGATTCAATCGGTCTTTTTAGAGCAATCGTTTTTTAAAGAGGAGGAAAAACATGACTTTGGCAAAAATCAATGCGACGGCGGCAACCCTGACCAAGAACCGCACCGAAGATATCAGCTGTATGAGCGGGATGTGCGCGACCTGCGTGGACGGTTGCCTCGGGATGTGCGAAATAGGAAAATCGGCGATCCGGGGCGCGGAGGTGATTTACCCCCAGCCGTTCGGAATCATTACCGCGGCTTCCCAGAAGGATTACCCGATCGACCTGTCTCATTTCAACATTATGGGAACGGCGGTGGGTGCGATCGGGATCGAGGCAAACAGCGATGTCGCGATCTTTCCCAATGTCAGTCTCGAGTCGCGGGTGGGAAAGGATAAAGGAATCAAGACCCTGCTCCCGATCGTGATCCCGGGGTTGGGTTCCACCAACATCGCCAAGATCAACTGGCCGGGGCTGGCGGTGGGGGCGGCGGTCTCCGGCGTGCCCCTGACGATCGGGGAAAACGTCTGCGGGATGGATGTGGAGTCCAAGATCGTCAAAGGCCGGGTGGTCCATTCCCCCGAGCTCGAAAGCCGGGTGAAGCTTTACCAGAAATGGCAGCGGGACGGTTACGGGGCCATCATCGTCCAATCCAACGTGGAGGATACCAAGCTGGGCGTGCTCGAGTATGCCATTGAGAAGTTAGGGGTCAAGATCGTGGAGCTCAAGTGGGGCCAGGGGGCTAAAGACATCGGCGGCGAGGTGAAAATCAATGACCTGAAGAAAGCCCAGCTCCTGAAGGAGAGGGGTTACATCGTCCTTCCCGATCCGACCGACGCTAAGGTGATCGAGGCCTTCAAGGGCGGCGCCTTCAAGGAATTCGAGCGGCACTCCCGGGTGGGGATGGTTACCGAGGAAGGTTTCGCCCAGCGGGTCAAGGAACTCCGGGATTGCGGAGCCCAGTACGTGTTCCTGAAAACCGGGGCCTACCGGCCGGCGGACCTGGCCCGCGCGGTCAAGTTCTCCTCCGAATATGGCATCGATCTTCTGACCGTGGACGGGGCCGGCGGCGGCACCGGGATGAGCCCCTGGCGGATGATGAACGAGTGGGGAATCCCGCCGGTCGAGATCTGGTCCCTGACTTACCAGTACGCACAGTTTCTGGACAAAAAGGGCAAATATGTTCCGCCGATCGCTTTCGCCGGCGGGATCAGCCTGGAAGATCAGATCTTCAAGGTCCTGGCCCTGGGAGCCCCTTATGTGAAATTGGCAGGGATGGCTCGAGGACCACTGGCCGCGGCCATGGTGGGGAAGACTGTGGGTCAGAGAATCGGGGAAGGCCGGCTTCCGGTCTATTACCAGCGGTTCGGGGACGATCTCGAGAACATCTTCGTGGGGGTCGGGGAACTTAAAAAAATCTACGGGAAGAAGTTTCCCGAAATCCCGACGGGAGCGATCGGTCTGTTTACCTACTTCCAGCGACTGGCCCAGGGTCTGAGGCAGTTAATGGCCGGCTCCCGGAAGTTCGCGCTCGAGTACATGACCCGCGACGACATCGCCGCCATTACCAAGGAAGCTGTCCAGGTCTCCGGGATCAAATACATTATGGATACGGACAAAGACGAGGTGAAGAAGATCCTGGGTTAATCATTGTATTTCCAGGCAAGTTGGAAAGAGCAGCACGGTATATAATATAAAGGAAGTCAAAAGCAGTATTGTTGGGTCGATAAACAAATCCGGGTCCTGGAGGTCGCTGCTATTAATTGTTAGTTTTAAATATGTAATTTAAAAAGCTCTTCTGGATAGGGGGGAAAACATGCTGAAACCGGAGGATTTTTTCGACCTGAATAACCATCCTTTGGCTTCTTTTTTTAACGGTACGGAATATGTCTGGGAAGCCCTGAAGAATTTGAACCCCTATCTTAAGCAGAATCTTCATCCCAATATCCAAAAGATCAAGAGAATTCCCGGCGGGATTTTGAACGAGACCGTGGTTCTTTATGAAGGCAAGGTTTTCGAGAAAGGGTTCTCAATAATCTTTGGGGACGCCACCAAGGGGGCATTGAAAGTGGAGATGGATGGGCAGGTTCTAGCGGGGGCATCGGTGATTTATGCCAGCGCCGTTTTGATGGATGATAATATCTCCATCGGAAAAGGCACCGTGGTCGAGCCGGGAGCCCTGATCCGGGGCCCGGCGATTATTGGCGACAATACCGAGGTCCGGCAGGGTGCTTATATTCGGGGCGATGTGGTGGTGGGAAACAAGTGCGTGGTCGGACACACCACCGAAATGAAACATTCCATTATGCTGGGGGGAAGCAAGGCCGGGCATTTCGCCTACATCGGGGACAGTATTTTAGGCCGGGTTAATCTCGGCGCCGGGACCAAGCTTGCCAACCTCAAGCTGGATGAATCCGCGGTAATGATAAAAGTTAAAGGTGATAAGACCTATGACACGAAAATGAAGAAACTCGGGGCGATAATTGGTGACGGGGTGGAAATCGGATGTAATTCTGTGACCAATCCCGGGACCCTGGTGGGCAAAGGCTCTTCGGCTTTTCCAAATTCCACCCTGCACGGATATTATCCGCCGAAATCGTTAATCAGAAGATAGAAAAGGAGCAATTACAATGGGTAAGTTGTTCGGAACCGATGGGATAAGAGGGGTTGCCAACGTCGAGCCGATGACCGCGGAAATGGCCCTCCAGGTCGGGCGGGCGGTGGCTTACATATTCAAGAAAAAGGGCCACCGGACCAAGATAGTTATTGGCAAGGACACCCGGGTTTCCGGCTACATGATTGAAAGCGCCCTGGCCTCCGGGATCTGCTCCATGGGGGCGGACGTCCTCCTCCTGGGACCCTTGCCCACCCCCGGGATTGCCTTTATTACCAAAAACATGAACGCCGACGCGGGGATCGTGATTTCCGCCTCTCACAATCCCTTTCAAGACAACGGGATCAAGGTTTTTTCCAAGGACGGGTTCAAACTGCCGGATGAAAAGGAAGAGGAGATCGAAACCCTGATCTTTTCCAACAGCATTGGAACCCTGCGGCCCACCGCCGATGAGATCGGCAAGGCCTTCCGGGTGGAGGATGATTCCGGCCGCTATATCGTTTTTTTGAAAAACACCTTTCCCGGGGATCTTTCCCTGGAGGGGATGAAAATCGTGGTGGATTGCGCCAACGGCGCCACCTACAAAATCGCCCCGATTCTTTTGAGTGAAATGAGGGCGGAGGTAATCCCGATAAATGTGGAACCGAATGGTTACAACATTAATCTCAAGTGCGGGTCCCTCCATCCCGATACCCTGTCCGAAAAGGTATTGAACGCCAAAGCCGATATCGGTTTGGCCTACGATGGCGATGGCGACCGCTTAATCTGCGTGGACGAGAAGGGCAATATGGTCAACGGGGACCAGGTGATGGCGATCTGCGCCCAGAGGCTCAAAAAGGAAGGGCGCCTGAAAAACAACAAGGTGGTCAGCACGGTCATGAGCAACCTGGGATTCATGCAGGCCATGAAAAAGCTGGGGATCGAGCATGTGGTCTCGAAGGTGGGGGACAGATATGTGCTCGAGGATATGTTGAAAACCGGGGCCATTTTGGGCGGGGAGGACTCCGGGCATATAATTTTTATCGAACACCACACCACCGGGGATGGAATTCTTTCCTCCCTGCAGCTTCTTTCCATAATGCAGAAGGAGAAGAAAAGTCTCTCGACCCTGGCCAAGGTTATGGAGATGTTTCCCCAGGTCGTGATTAATGTGGATGTAAAGATCAAACCCGATCTTAAAACCCTCCCCGAGGTCCAGGCCGCGATTAAAAAGGCGGAAGGGGAACTCGGCGAGCAGGGACGGGTGTTGGTCCGATACTCCGGCACCCAGTCGATGTGCCGGGTGATGGTGGAAGGCCCGACAGTCGAGAAGACGGAGTCGCTGGCCAAAACCATTGCGGCGGAGATAAAGAAAAAACTGGGTTAGCGCCCGAGCGGAACCGTTAGGCGGTTTGCTGCTGGTGAAAAAGAGGGCGATCAAGATTGTCGGAATCGGGGGGGGGACGGGCCTGGCTACGCTGCTGACGGGGCTCAAGAACGCGGTCGAGGAAATCAGCGCCGTCGTCACCGTGACCGACGATGGCGGAAGCTCCGGTAAAATCCGAAGAGAATTTAACATCCCTCCTCCCGGGGATATCAGAAACTGCCTGGTGGCCCTGGCCAGTACCGAACCGTTAATGGCCAAGCTTTTCCAGTATCGATTCCCCGGGGCCAAGGATTTTCACGGTCACCCTTTCGGGAACCTGTTTATCATGGCCATGACCAGAATCACCGGCAGTTTTGAGGAAGGGGTGAGGCAGGCCAGCAAGGTTTTGCAGGTTAACGGCCAGGTTATTCCCTCCACCCTGAAAAACGTGGTGTTGGGGGCGGAATTCTATAATGGGGAAAAGGTTTTCGGACAGACCAAGATTGTAAAAAAAAGGAAAAGAATAAAGAGGATTTTTTTAAAGCCGGCACAACCCCCGGCCGGTCCGAATGTAATCAATACAATCAAAGAAGTGGATGTCATCGTCTTGGGCCCGGGAAGCCTCTACACTTCGATCCTCCCAAATCTGCTGGTCCGGGGAGTTTCCCAGGCGATTTCCGATTCGCCCGCCGTCAAGATATACGTATCGAATGTAATGACCCAGCCGGGCGAAACCGAGGGCTACTCGGTTTCCGATCACCTGAAAGCGATTCTGGATTATCTGCCCGGAGGCATTGATTATGTCCTGGTCAATTCCGACAAGGCTCCCCGGGTACTGCAAGAAAGGTATGCTAAAAAAGGCGCCTATCCGGTTTTGGTTGACCGGGAGAACCTGAAAAGAATGAGCGTGGAGGTAATTAGAAAGAGAATGGTCCGCAAGAAAATCTACGCCAAACACGATCCCGCGAAGCTCACCGCGGCGATTTTGGAATTGATCGAAAAAGGTAAGAAGGAAAGAAAGACCAAACCGGTCCATCACTGACCGATGGATCTCTGAAGATAGTCTTCAGAATTTTTTCATCAAGGAGGATGAAAATGAAAATCTGTGTTTTCCCCAGCGCGGAACAGATGTCCAAAGCGGGCCAGGAGCTGATCCTGAGGGAATTGAAAGAGGATCCAAGTCTGGCCCTGGGTGGGGCCACCGGAAATACCCCCAAACTTTTATACGGCTTGTTGGCCCAGGCGGCCGAGAGCGGCCAGCTGGACCTTTCCCAGCGGCAGATCTGGTTCCTGGATGAATACTTCGGGAAAGACATGTATTACAAGTACGCCATAAATTTTCTTCACAATAAATTCCCAAAGGGTAAGGGGATTGCCGTAAAAAATATCCACGTTCCCAACGGGATGTATTACTTTGAAAGTCAGATTGTTCATTCCGAGATCCTGGATGAGGTTTTAAAAAAGAACCGCGATGATTATGAAATGAAGGGTCCCGAGGTTTTGATCAAGCCGGGGGCCAAACACCCGTTTTTAAAGCAGTTGCGCAAGGATACCAAGACTTACGAGAAGAGTCTGCCCCTGAAGCGGGTCCAGATTCTCGGGATCGGACGGGAGGGCCATATCGGGTTTAACGAGGTGGGAACCTCGGATAAAAGCCGAACCCACCTTACGGTTTTGGCCGATTCCACCGTTGAAGCCAATGCCGAGGATTTCGAGGATGGGATTGTTACCAGGTACGCAATTACCCAGGGAAGCGGGTCGATCATGAAGGCCTATCTCCCGGTTCTCTTTGCCAACGGGGTCAAGAAAACGGAGGCCGTGCACGGGCTGCTGGTCGGCGACAACCCCGCCTCGGTGCTGAGAAAGCACCCGAATACGCACGTGTATATCACCGCCGACACCCTGGGCGAATTCAAGGGATCGGAGATCGATAAGCTCAAGAAGAAACACGAGGTGAACGGGGTATAATTTTCCCGGCGGGTTACCCTTCCGGAAATTCTTTTTGATTGCCGCCCCCGCGCCAGTCGACGCGGGGGCGGTTTTTGCTATTTGAACACTGGCGACGCGTTCGGGTCGAAGGGATTCGTCCTCAAGGCGAGAGAATAAAGGTAGGGATAATTTTCCTTCAGGTGTTTCAGATAGGCCAGCCACTCGGAGATCAAGAGGAGGTAGGCTCTCTTCATGTCCCCACTGAGATGCTGGCAGTCGTTTTCGGACAAATGGCATTCCTGGGGCCGATAGGAAAGCTCGTCCGCC
>Ga0315289_10010137_pt1 | contig 13517 bp, 11 predicted proteins | sample YL17G11_40_MG_FD_203452 | JGI IMG/M metagenome (GOLD analysis project Ga0315289, IMG submission 203452) | Sediment microbial communities from Yellowstone Lake, YNP, Wyoming, USA - YL17G11_40 | ecosystem: Environmental > Aquatic > Freshwater > Lake > Sediment | place: USA: Wyoming | collected...
CAGATGGTCGGACGCGGCACGCGGCTTTACGCGCCGACTGGGAAACTCATGTTCCGCGTCTATGACTTCACCAACGCCACGCGCCTGTTCGGCGAGGAATTCAAAACGAAATGGCAACCGCGCGAACTCAAATCTCGAGCGCAACCGTTTCACGTTCACGCTGGCGCGGGCTGCAACTGAGGTAAGGGTCGCACACGCCTCTCAATCGCGGCTTCACGGCCTAAGCGCGCGATCTCCAAATCGTAGTCGGCTTGAATTCCCATCCACAATTCCGGCGACACGTTGAACAGCCGCCCCAGCTTGAGCGCCATTTCTGCGCTGACACCCCGCTTGCCCCGGCAAATCAGGCTGATGGTGATCGGTGTTGAGCCAAGCGCCTTGGCCACTGCGTAAGCTGAAAGGCCCAGCGGCTTCATAAAGTCTTCGCGCAACACGTCGCCCGGATGCACCGGGGCCAGTCTGTCTTTCTGTTTGCTCATAATCGCTCAGTGATAGTCCACAATTTCCACACGCTCGGCGTTGCCCTCACGCCATTCAAAACAAATCCGCCACTGGTCATTGATGCGGATGCTGTGCTGCCCTTTCCGGTCGCCTTTCAAGGCTTCCAAGTGGTTGTCCGGCGGCATGGACAAATCATGCAGCGTCCGCGCGCGGTGAACGTACTCGAGCTTGCGGCGCGCCGTGTTTTGAATGTCGAGCGGCAATCTCCGCGAACGTCCCCCGCGAAAGATTCGCTCCGTTTCCGCGCACGCGAAGCTAACAATCACCAGAGGATATTATCGCATGGTGATAACACTGTCAAACACGTAAAACACGGGCGGCTTTGTTGCCACTGGCTGTTGCCACTGAGGGCAGGAAAATCAGAAAACCATTGATTTTATTGGATGGTGGAGCCGAGGGGAGTCGAACCCCTGACCTGCTCATTGCGAACGAGCCGCTCTACCAACTGAGCTACGACCCCATCCAATTCAGAACAAACGACTTAAGTGCGATTTAGAAATCCGTAAAATTTCGCTTCCATACTGCACAATGGCGAGCACGTCAAGCGCCCACGCACGCGCAGGTCGCTTCTGCAAAGTTGGCGAAAATCTTTATCGCTATTCATCGAACGGGGTTGACTATGCCGTCTTCCGCGACAAGGGCAAGCTCAAATGGCAAAGTCTCACCCCAGTGTCACACCCGAATCACCCGATCGGGTGAGTGACACGGCGATCCGCTTTTGATTAATGTGTTGGACGCGTTGCCGCGAATTTCGTAAAACCTCAGTGGAAATCAACAGGTCGGCGACGGCAGTTGGCGTCGCAGTCGCGAGGAAACCGCTGCGGGAAGCGCCGCTTGAGAGTCACCAGTATGCGCTCGATTCAAAGTAGCTTCAGTCGTTTGGGAGTCATCTCCGCTCTGCTTTTTTCGGCGGCAGTTGGACGAACCGAACCGCCAGATTGGGAAAATCCACGCCTCACCGGCCTCTACAACCAACCGCCGCACGCCACCATGGTCCTCTGCCCGGACGCCAAGACCGCGCTCACGATTGAGTATGCCGCCAACAGTCAGCGGGCAAAGTCGCCGTTCTACCGTTCGCTCAACGACAACTGGAAATATCACTACGCTTCGAATCACCTGGCGCGCGTGCCGGGTTTCTGGGAAACGGGCTTTGACGACTCGAAGTGGAAGACCATTCCCGTGCCCTCAAACGTCGAGATTTACGGTTACGGCATCCCCATTTATGTCAACAGCGCGTATCCGTGGCCTAAGCCCTGGACGCCGCCCCGCGTTCCCGAGGATGACCCGAACAACACGGTAAATTCCTACCGCCGCAGTTTCACTGTGCCGAAGGATTGGGCCGGTCGGCGCGTGCTCATCACGTTCGACGGCGTGAATTCGTTCTTCCACCTCTGGGTCAACGGCCAGAAAGTCGGCCTGGGCAAGGACAGCCGCACGCCCGTCGAGTTCGACATCACGCCTTTCCTCAAGCCCGGCGAAAACCTGCTCGCCGTCGAAAACTTCCGCTGGTGCGACGGTTCGTATCTCGAGGATCAGGATTTCTGGCGCCTCAGCGGCATCTTCCGTGACGTGTATCTGTGGTCGCCGCCGGACGTGCATATCCGCGATTTCGAGGTGAAGACGGACCTCGACGCGCAGTATCGCGACGCGACGCTCAGCGTTGCCGTCACGCTGGAGAACAGGTCCGCCCAAGCCGCGATGGCCCGGATCAAGGGTGCGCTGCTGGATGGCTCAGGGAAAACGGTGGCGGCGCCGAAGATCGAACTGCGCGTGGACCCCGGCGGCGCTGGCAGCCAGGCGATGATTTCGCAGAGCATCGCCAACCCGCTCAAATGGACCGCCGAGACGCCCAACCTCTACCATCTGCTCCTCACGTTGAAAGACGGCGCGGGCAAGGTTTTGGAGGTCATCCCGGTGAACGTCGGCTTCCGCAAAGTCGAAATCAAAGACGGCGACCTGCTCGTCAACGGCCAGCGCGTTCTGTTCAAGGGCGTGAACCGGCACGAGATTGATCCCGACCGCGGCCAGGCCATCACGGTCGAGGGCATGATTCAGGACCTCCTCGTGATGAAGCGGCACAACGTGAACGCCGTTCGCACCTGCCATTATCCGAACCAGCCGGCCTGGTATGACCTCTGCGACCGTTACGGGCTTTACCTGATTGACGAGGCGAACATTGAGAGCCACGGCATGGGCTACGGCGATAAGACCCTCGCGAAGCGCGAGGACTATGTCGCCGCCCACATGGACCGCACCATCCGCATGGTCGAGCGCGACAAGAACCATCCCTCCGTCGTCATCTGGTCGCTCGGCAACGAAGCCGGCGACGGCCCGAACTTCGTGGCCACGTCCGCCTGGATCAAGCAGCGCGACGCCAGCCGCCCGGTGCAGTACGAGCGGGCCGGCCGCAAGGCGCACACGGACATCGTCTGCCCGATGTATCCGCCGCCGCAGGAACTCGCCGACTACTCCAGCAAACCGCAGACACGCCCGTTCATCATGTGCGAATACGCGCACGCGATGGGCAACAGCAGCGGCAACCTGTGGCTCTACTGGGATTTGATTTACAGCCAGCCGCACCTCCAAGGCGGCTTCATCTGGGATTGGGTGGACCAGGCCCAGCGCGAACCCGTTCAGCGCAACGCCGCGCGCACCGCGCAACCCGTGAAGAAGGGCGACAAAACCTTCTGGGCCTTCGGCGGCGACTACGGCCCGCCCGGGACGCCGAGTGATCAAAACTTCCTGTGCAACGGCCTCGTCACGCCCGACCGCAAACCGCATCCGGGCCTGCTCGAAGTCGCGCACATCTACCAAAATGTTCACTGCAAGCCCGCCGATCTCGCCGCGCGCAAGATCGAGGTGAAGAACTGGTTCGACTTCGTCAACCTGAAGGACATTGCGGTCGTGCAGTGGCGGCTGACCGGTGATGGCAAGGAACTTCAGCAAGGCGAGCTTGCGTCGCCCGACCTCGCGCCGCGCGCCACCGCGCAACTGGCCGTGCCCGTGAAACCCTTCACGCCCGCGCCCGGCGTCGAGTATTTCCTCGAACTGAGCTTCCGCTTGAAGCACGACACGCTGTGGGCGAAGGCAGGGCATGAGCTGGCTTGGGATCAGTTCAAGCTGCCGGACGCCGCGCCGGCGCTCGCTGTCGTTCGCGGGGACAAGTCGGCGCACGTTGCCCGTGAGGGCGGGTATGACCCCGTGTTCAACAAACGGAATCCTTTGTCGCCATCGCTCAAGCGGGATCCGAACCTGGTATTGATCGAAGGCGAAGATTTTCAGGTCGCCTTCGACCGGCGCAAAGGCGAGCTTCAGTCGTGGCTATTCCAAGGGGAAAGCCTGCTCCACTCGCATCCGCGTCCCGACTTCTGGCGGGCGCCCACCGACAACGATCGCGGGCGCAACGTGGTCAAGTCCCAAGGCATCTGGCGCACGGCGCACGAAGGCGCGGAGGTGCGCGAGTTCGCCGTCGAGCAGAAGGGGAGTTCGGTCGTCGTGACGGTGACGAGCCGCTTGCCCAAGGTGGACGCCGATTGGATCACCACCTACACGATTCTCGGTACGGGCGACATCCTCGTGGACGCGAAGTTCAAGCCGTCGAAGACCGACCTGCCGAAGCTCCCGCGACTCGGCATGCAGATGACATTGCCCGCTGGCTTCGACCGCATCACCTGGCTCGGCCCCGGCCCGCAGGAAACCTATTGCGACCGCCAAGACGCGCGCGTCGGCCTCTATTCTGGCACGGTGGGCGATCAGTTCTTCAACGACTACGTCGAGCCGGGCGAAAGCGGCAACAAGGTGGACGTGCGCTGGATGGCGCTCACGAACAAGAAGGGCGCGGGCCTGCTCGCCGTCGGCCTGCCGCTGCTCAGTGTCAACGCATCGCATCACACCACCGACGATTTGCAGGCCGCCGAGCATCCGTTCGAGCTGCCCAAGCGTGACTTCACCGTGCTGAACCTGGACTGGAAGCAGCAAGGGGTCGGAGGCGACAACAGTTGGGGCAAGTGGCCGCACGAGCAATACCTGATCCCCTGCCGTGAGCAGGGCTACAGCTTCCGGCTGCGCCCGATCCGTGCGGGCGAAGACCCGGCCCAGCTTGCGCGGACGGCGGTGCGCTGGCGCCGGAGCGCGGACCGCCTTGTCCGCGCGCGGAGCCGCGAACGCCGTCGGGACTCGCGGACATGGCTGTCCGCGCTCCGGCTTCAGAGCGGACTCACGTCCGCTGCTGCCGTTTTGAAAGAAGCTCTCAGGAATTGAATAATCGCCCGCGCCACCCGTCGTTATCTGAACGCAATTATGAAACGAATCCTCCTCGCCAGTCTCGGACTCACTCTGTTCACTTTGGCAATCGTCGCCGCTGAGGCGCGCCTCGACCTCCCGCCCGCGGACCAGATTCTCTCCACGCTGACGCCCGGCCATCCGCGGCTGCTCGCCACGGCGGCGGACTTTGCGGCGCTCAAGCGGCGCGTGGCCACCGATCCGCAGTTGAAGCGGTGGCACGCGCAGCTTCGCGAGGACGCCACCCGCATGCTGGGCCAGCCGCCGTCGAAATACGAAATCCCGGATGGCAAGCGCCTGCTCGCCACCAGCCGGCGGGTGCTGGGCCGCGTGCAAACGCTCGGCTTTCTCTGGCGGCTGGAGGGCGACCGCCGCTGGGCCGATCGCGCCTGGCGCGAGTTGGACGCCGCCGCGCAGTTCAAGGACTGGAATCCGAGCCACTTCCTCGACACCGCCGAGATGACGCACGCCTTCGCCATCGGTTACGACTGGCTTTACGACGCGTGGACGGACGCCCAGCGCCGGACGTTGCAGGCGGCCATCGTCAAACACGGCTTCACCCCCGGCCTGAAAGTTTATGACCAAACCAACTGGTGGGTGAAGACGCGCAACAACTGGAACCAGGTTTGCAACGGCGGTCTGGGCCTGGGCGCGCTGGCGTTGGCGGAGGTCGAGCCGGCGCTGGCGGGGCGCATCTTGGATCAGAGCTTGAACTCGATCCAGATCGCGATGGGGGAATTCGTGCCCGACGGCGCCTGCATCGAGGGGCCGGGCTATTGGGGCTATGCCACGACTTACAACTTCGCGTTCCTCGCCGCCCTCCAGAGCGCGCTGGGCACGGACTTCAAACTTTCGACCCTGCCGGGCGTGGACCGGACGGGGTGGTTTCCCATTTACATGAGCAGTCCCACCGGGGAGACCTTCAACTACGCCGACAGCGGCAGCGGCCGGGTGCATGGGCCGCAACTGTTCTGGCTGGCGCAGCGGTTTCAGCAACCGGTCTTCGCCTGGTTCGAGGCGCGCACCGACCGCCCGCACCCGCTGGACCTGCTCTGGTACACGCCGGCGCAGACCGATCCCGTCGCGGCCGGCCTGCCGCTGGACAAATACTTCCACGTCTCTGAAGCCGTGACGTTGCGCGGCAGTTGGACCGACGGCAACGCCACCTTCGTCGGCTTCAAGGCGGGCAAGAACAACGACAACCACGGCCATCTCGACATCGGCGACTTCGTGCTCGACGCCCTGGGCGAACGTTGGGCGATGGACTTTGGCCGCGACGACTACAACCTGCCGGGCTACTTCGGCAAGGCGCGCTGGGATTACTACCGGCTCCGCGCCGAGGGCCACAACACGCTCGTGGTCAACCCCGGCAAGGGGCCGGACCAGAAGCTCACGGCCACAAAAATCCCGCGGTATGAATCAAAGCCCGAACGCGCGTTTGGCATCGCCGATTTGAAGGACGCCGTCGCCCCGGACGCCCGCCGGGCCGAGCGCGGGGTGGCGTTGCTCGAGCGCCAGCGCGTGCTGGTCCAGGACGAGTTGCTCACCGACCAGCCCGCCGAGGTCTGGTGGTTCCTGCACACGGAAGCGAAGGTGGCGTTGGCCCCGGCGGGCACGACGGCGACGCTGGAGCGCGGCGGCAAGAAATTGTCCGCGCGCATCCTGTCGCCCGCGCACGCGAAGTTCACCGTGATGAAGGCCGAGCCGTTGCCCGACTCGCCGCAGCCGGCCCAACAGGCGAACAACGACCGCTACCGAAAGGTCGCCATTCACTTGACCGGGGTGAAGGACCTGCGGTTGGCGGTGCTGTTCACGCCGGCGCCGAAAGAGGGCAAGCCCGCGCCCGCGCTCGACCGGGTTGTGCCGCTGGAGCAGTGGTAGCGCAGCCGCGTCCGGGGGGTCCATGAACCTGGAGGCAGGGCGCGTCTGGCCCAGCGCGCCGTTCGGCAGGAGGCTTCCTATGAACCGTCCCGTTGGAGTTCAAGCTTCAGCTTGTCGGGGAACGCGCCGTCCCGTTGGAGTTCAAGCGTTAACGAGTCGGGGGAACACGCTAAAGCGTGAACTCCAACCTCGACGACGTCGTCGGTTCATGGCCGGTGAGCAGGTCCGAAAGGAACACGGGACTTTCCCCGGCGCGCTCAAACGGGCTTTTGATGCCCGGGCGAAAAACGGACGGCAGGCCGGGCCGGTCAGGCGCGCGCCGGCCAAAGGTTGCGGGCGTTCGCCAGTTTCTCAATCAATCGCGCATCGGCGGCGGGGAAGGGGCAGGCGGCCAGTTTCGCGTCGTTGATCCACCGGATGGCGGCGCAGCCGAGCGGCTGCGGTTCGCCGGATTCCAAGCGGCAGAGGAACAATTTCAGATGCACGGTCTGCTCCGGGTAGGCGTGGGTGAGGTCTTCCAAAACCTCGCCCACGCAAACTTCCACGCCGAGTTCCTCGCGCAGTTCGCGCGCGAGGCATCGCTCAAAGGTTTCGCCGGGTTCGCGTTTGCCGCCGGGAAATTCCCACAGCCCGCCCAGGTGCGCAGCGGCGTGGCGTTCTCCGGGTTAGGATGCAACTCGGGCGTTCGCAACGCCCATGTTCAACCAAAAACCCGCCCAGGGGCCCAGGAAAAAATCCCGCCTATCCGGAAATTTCTTTTGGCAATCGCGCTAGGCGAAAATATCTTGACCACGTGAGTCCAGAAGAGGGGAAAAGAGTCCCAATACCCTTGATCTTGCTGCGAACGAGCCGCTCTACCAACTGAGCTACGACCCCATCATCTCAAAAGCAACCGGCGGCGACGACCAGCAGCCTGAGCCGTTACTTGTCGAACCGCAATAACCATGCGGTCCCTCGTCACGGCGGCAGCTATTTCCCAAAGGCCTCCAAACCAAGTCGGTCGCAACGGTGTTGCCGACGATCGGCCAGAGACTTTCACTGGATTTTCCCTTCGCTCCACAGCACCATCACGCCATGAAGTTGATTCTTTCGACGCACAACATCACGCTGACCGAGGCCATCGAGAACCACATTCTCAGCCGCATTGACAAGTTCGAGCACTTCGACCACTGGGCGATTGACGCGCGCGTCACCCTCGAACACGATCATACCCGCGTTCCCGCCAAACAATTTTCCTGCTCCATGCGCCTGGGCGTGCGCGGCCCGGACCTGTTCGCTGAAGATTCCGAGAGCGATCTCTACGCCGCCATTGACAAGGTGGCGAAGAAGATCGAGCAGCAGATCCGCAAGCGACACAACCGGCACAAGGCCCGCAAACATAAAGTGGCTGCCCGCACCAAACTCCGCCGGCAAGAGAGCAGTCTCTGATGGCAAAACCCCGCTACGAAAATCCCGTTCGGAGTCCCTCGAGTTTTTCGGGGCAGACAAGGATAAAACCGCCTGAAGGCGGGACTCCAAACCCACCCTACTTCGCATGCCCGGTGGAGAACAGAGTTCATGGTAACTCTCCTTTCCTGCTTCGCGCCCGGCTCATCCTGCCGGTCAGCCAGCCACCAATCGAAGACGGGGCGGTCTGCATCATCGGAGACCGCATTGCGGCCGTCGGTAGGTGGCGCGACGTTTCGGCCAAATACGGCGGCGAACAACAGGACTTGGGCGAAATGATTTTGCTGCCGGGCCTCGTCAACGCCCATTGCCACCTCGATTACACGGACATGGCTGGCCTGTTTCCGCCGTCCAAGAGCTTCACCGACTGGATCAAGCTCATCACGACGGAGAAAGGTCGCTGGAGCAATTCGGACTTTCTCAAATCCTGGATCGCCGGCGCACAAATGCTGGTTCAGACCGGCACCACAACCGTCGGCGACGTGGAGGCGCTTCCCGAACTGTTGCCCGCGGTGTGGGAGACCACCCCGCTGCGCATAATTTCGTTTCTGGAAATGACCGGCATCCGGAGCCGGCGCGACCCCAGAGCCATCCTGCGCGAAGCGGCAAAAAAAATAAGCGCCCTGCCCAAAGGCCGCTGTCGGGCGGGGCTTGCCCCCCACGCGCCTTATTCGACGCGGCCCGAGCTGCTCCGGCTCAGCGCGCGAACGGCGCGGCGGCGCCACTGGCTGCTGACCACGCACATTGCCGAATCAAGCCAGGAGTTCGAAATGTTCGTGCATGGCAGGGGCGAAATGTTCAACTGGCTGCGCCGGAACGAGCGCAACATGTCGGACTGCGGCGGCCTCTCGCCCGTCCAGCACGCCGCGCGCAACGGCATCCTCGGCCCAAACCTGCTGGCCATTCACGTGAATTACCTTGCCAATGGCGACGCGGCGTTGCTGGGCAAGCGCAAGGTCAACGTCGTCCACTGCCCGCGCAGCCACGCCTATTTTCAGCATCCGCCTTTTCCGCGGAGGGAGTTGGCGAAAGCCGGCGTCAATCTTTGCCTTGGCACGGACAGCTTGGCGACCGTCTGCAAAACCCGCCGCCAGACGGTCGAACTCGACATGTTCGAGGAGATGCGTGCCCTCGCCGCCAAAGAACCGGACCTGTCACCGCGAACAATTCTCTGGATGGCGACCGCCAACGCAGCCACAGCGCTCGGCTTTGGAAGGCTGATCGGGCGGCTTGCCGCCGGTTCGTTTGCCGATTTCATCGCCATTCCCTTCGCGGGCAAACCCAGCGAAAGCTACAACGCCGTGCTGCATCACCGCGGTCCGGTGGCGGCCAGCGTGATCGGCGGGCAATGGGCTGTTCCGGTTCAACCGCGTGTAGAAGTGGTTTCCAAGGTGGGGCGAGGCTCCTGACGAGCCGCAGGAAGACCGAATGTTAAAACATATCACGGCTCGCGCGGACGCTCGCCCCACCGGTCGATGCTTATAAAACGAGTTCCAAGCTGAACAAACTAAACGCCAGCGCCACTGTGACCGACTTCGACTGCGAACTCACCCGCCGCCTTGATGCCATCCGCGAGGAAGGGTTGTATCGCGAGCTGCGGCGAGTGGACTCGGCCCAAGGCCCGCGCATCGAAATCGGCGGGCGCAGGTTCATCAACTTTTCCTCGAACGACTACCTCGGTCTGGCGAACCACCCCGCGCTGAAGGAAGCCGCCATCAAGGCGGTCGAACGCTTCGGCGCGGGCAGCGGCGCTTCGCGGCTCATCTGCGGTTCACTCGCGCCGCATCACGAACTGGAGGAAGCGCTCGCTCAATTCAAAGGCACCGAAGCCACGCTCAGTTTTTCCACCGGTTACGCCACGGCCCTCGGCACCATTTGCGCCCTGCTCGGCAAGGACGACGTCATCGTCTTGGACAATCTCGTGCATGCTTGCATCGTGGACGCCGCCCGCCTCTGCGGCGCCAAACTCCGCGTCTTCGCGCACAACGACCTAGATGACTTGGAAAAAATCCTGAAGTGGGCAGACAAGAAGCGTGCTGCCGGCGTCTCGCCGGCAGACCCTTCCGACAAGATGCCGGAAGCACGGCTCTCCCGCACCCTGATCGTCACTGAATCGGTGTTTTCCATGGACGGCGATCAAGCGCCGCTGCGCGAACTGGTCGAGTTGAAGGAAAAATACGGCGCCTGGCTGATGGTGGACGAAGCCCACGCCACCGGGCTTTTCGGCACAAACCGGCGCGGCCTTGCGGAAGAACTTGGCGTCAGCAACCGCATTGAAATCCAAATGGGCACGCTGGGCAAGGCGCTCGGCGCCAGCGGCGGTTACATTTGCGGCTCGCGGGCGTTGATTGATTTTCTCGTGAACCGCGCCCGCAGTTTCATCTTCAGCACCGCGCCTGTTCCCGCTGCCGCCGCCGCCGCCACCGCAGGCATCCGCCTCATCCAGTCGGAAGCAGGCGAGGATCGCCGTCGCACGCTCTGGCAGCGTGTCAAACTTGTAGGAGCCGACGTGAGGAGGCTCTGGAATCCGCTGCGCAACCCCGAGAATGATCAGCGCCTCCTTAGGTCGGCTCCTACAAACACCGAGTCGGCCAGCGCCATCATTCCGCTCCCGGTTGGCGATGAAACCAAAGCCGCCGAACTCGCCACGAGTCTTCGCGAACGCGGCATTTTCATCCCGGCGATTCGTTATCCGACCGTCGCGCGCGGCACGGCGCGGTTGCGTGTCACGCTGACCGCCGCGCATTCGGCTGACGAGGTTGCAACGCTCGCGCAATCGCTGGAACAAATCGTAAATCGTAAATCGTAAATCGAAAATTCCGAATGCACCGGCTTGCCCAACTCGACCACGCTTACATCTGGCACCCCTTCACCCAGATGCGCGACTGGCTGAAGCGCGAGCCAATCGTCATTGTCGCGGGCCGGGGCGCGGTGCTGCGTGACGTGCACGGTCGCGAATATCTGGACGCCAACGCCTCCATCTGGACGAATCTGCACGGGCACAATCACCCGAAAATCAATGCGGCGATCCAGGGCCAGCTTCGCAAGATCGCGCACTCGTCAGCCCTCGGGTTGGCCAACGAACCCGCGTCATTGCTGGCGGAGAAATTGGTGAAGCTCGCAAATACAGAACTGGTGGGGCGAGCGTACTCGCGAGCCGGCTCGTCAGTAGCCTCGCCCCACCTGAACAAAGTGTTTTTCAGTGACGACGGCTCAACAGCAATGGAAGTCGCGTTGAAACTCGCCTACGAATACGCGCGCCGCACCAGGAGCGCGGACAGCTTGTCCGCGAAATGCACACCCCGCTTTCTTTCGCTCGAAGGCGCGTATCACGGCGACACCGTGGGCGCGGTGTCGCTCGGCCACGTTGATTTGTTTCACAAGTCCTATGCCGGTCTGCTGTTCAAGACGGACAAGGTCATGGCGCCGTACTGCTACCGCTGCCCGTTCAACCAGGCGAAGCCGGAGCGCGCCGACGCCCGCGAGTATCGCAAGTGCAACTGGCAATGCGTGGACAAGGTCGAGCAAGCCTTCGCGCAGCAGCGCAAACGCGGTAACCCTTACGCGGCCTTTGTCTTTGAGCCGCTGATTCAAGGTGCGGCCGGGATGATTCCGCAGCCGGCCGGCTGGCTGCGGCGAGCCACCGAAATCGCCCGCAGCCACGGCGCACTGCTCATTGCGGATGAAGTGATGACGGGATTCGGGAGGACGGGGGTTCTCGGTTCAGGGTTCAGGGTTCAGAGTTCAAAAATGCAGGGCCAGAACTCTGAACGCAGAACTCTGAACACTGAACAGGCGTTGTTCGCCTGCCATCACGAAGGCGTGCAGCCCGATTTTCTCTGCCTCGCCAAAGGCATGACCGGCGGCTATCTGCCGATGGCCGCCACGCTGACGACGGAGAAAGTTTTTGACGCTTTCCTTGGCGAATACGAGGAGTTCAAAACTTTTTTTCATGGCCACAGTTACACGGCCAATCAACTCGGGGCGGCGGCGGCGCTGGCAAGCCTGGAAATCCTTCAAAGCCATACTTCACGCGCCGCTCGCTGGGGTCTGGAGCAAACGCTGCGAGAGGAGTTGCAGACTCTCTGGTCACTTCCCAACGTTGGCGATGTGCGGCAAGTTGGCCTCATTGTCGGTGTGGAACTGGTCAAGGATTGGCACACGCGCCGGCCGTTCGATCTGCGCGAACGGGTGGGCATCCGCGTGTGCGAAACCATGACCCGGCGCGGCGTTCTCACGCGCCCCGTCGGGAACGTGTTGGTGCTCATGCCGCCCTACTGCACCACCGTCAGCCAAGCCAAGCGCATGGTCGCTACGCTGTGCGAAAGCATCGAAGAGACAGTCGCGTAACTCCATAGCGCAACCGCCACTTACAATTCGCTATTCACGATTCGCCATCCTCCCTATCCTGCGGGCATGGATTTGGCCGCCAACTTGGAACTGATTCAGCAGCAGATTCGCGCCGCCTGTGGGCGGGCCGGGCGCGATCCGAGTACGGTCACCTTGCTCGCGGTAACGAAGAGCCAGCCGCCCGAAGTCGTGCAAGCCGCCGCCGCCCTCGGCTTGGCGCTTCTCGGCGAAAACAAGGTGCAGGAGGCGAAGGCGAAGATTCCGCTTTGCCCGGACCGGTTGCACTGGCATTTCATCGGGCATTTGCAGACGAACAAGTGCCGCGACGCCGTCGAGCTTTTCGAGATGATCCAGAGCGTGGACAGTCTCCACCTGGCGCAGGAAATCAGCAAACGCGCGGAGCAGGAATCAAAGACGATGCCCGTCCTGCTGGAAGTCAATGTCGCCGGTGAGTCCACCAAGTTCGGCTATCAACCGGAAAAGCTGCTGGCGGAGTTGAAGGCGATCAACGATTTGCCGCGCATCGAAATTCACGGTTTGATGACGATGGCGCCGTGGACGCCCGAGGCGGAAAAGGTGCGCCCGGTGTTCCGCCGCTTGCGGGAGTTGAAGGAGCAATGCGAACGGGTTCTGGGCGCTCCCCTGCCCCATCTGAGCATGGGCATGACCAGTGACTTCGAGGTCGCCATCGAAGAAGGCGCGACCTTGGTGCGCATCGGGACGGCGCTGTTTGGGCCGCGGCCAGAAGGCAGAGCCGCCACTGGAACAGAAATCACTGCGGACTAGTATTACTCTGTTAAGTGGGATCATGAATGTTTGGCGGGAATTTTGTTCCGCAGCCGGGACAGCAGCCGATCAAGCGTGTCAACCACGGCTGCATCGCGTGCAAAGCCTTTTCCCACGTAACACCGGAAGTTCTTTTTAGAGCCCAGGTAAATCACCATCACAAACAGATACGCCACCGCCGCCAGCACCAGGTGATGATGGAAGCCCTGCCAGGATCGGCCTTCATAGTGGTCCAACCCCAAGTCGGTTTTGGCGCGTTGGAAGAATTGCTC
>Ga0315289_10010138_pt1 | contig 13516 bp, 10 predicted proteins | sample YL17G11_40_MG_FD_203452 | JGI IMG/M metagenome (GOLD analysis project Ga0315289, IMG submission 203452) | Sediment microbial communities from Yellowstone Lake, YNP, Wyoming, USA - YL17G11_40 | ecosystem: Environmental > Aquatic > Freshwater > Lake > Sediment | place: USA: Wyoming | collected...
GTACGGCCGCGCCATCCTGCGCGGCCGTACGGCCGCGCTACAGCCGACGTCAGGACCGGCGGGCAGTCGCTCCAGGCCGCCCAGAAGGCCATCCGCGACGCCACCGTGGCCGTCACCAAGGAGGTCGCCTTCGACGGCGACACGATGCCCATCCGGGAGACGCTGGAGGTCCTTGCGTCCAACGAGATGGCCTCGGCCATCGCCAAGGCCAGGGCCATCGGCGACCTGGCGGAGCCCTCGCGCCTGGCGGCGGTGCCGGACCTCTCGAAGGCCCTCGCGGGCGACCAGGACGCCATCATCGCGGTCATCCGGCGCATCCTGGACATCACCGGCAAACTGGCCGATGCCGTCAAGGAAGCCGAGAAGCGGCTGGACCCGTCGGACCTGCCGCCCGACACGCTCCAGAAACTCAAGAACCTGAACGAACGCCTGAAGGAATTCGTCGGCGAGCAGAAAAAGGTCATCGAGGCCTCCAAGGACCTCGCCAAGAAGCCCGTCGACGACTACCAGGAGACCGACCAGAGGACGCTGGAAAAACTGAAGGCCATCGAGGACCAGTGGGACAAGTTCCTCACGGAGGTCATCGCCGACTTCTCGAAGATCCCCGAACTCGACGCCTCCAACCCGAGCCTCGTCAAGGAACTCATCGAGGTCAAGACCGACGTCGAGATGGCCAGGGACGCCCTGGCCAGGAAAGCCATGGACGTCGTCGTGCCCCTGGAGGAACTGGGCATGGAGGCCGCCAAGGAAATCCAGGAGAACCTCGAAAGGTGGCTGCCCGACACGCCCGACCGCGAGGCCTGGAAGCAGGAGGAGTCCACCAAGGACGCCGAGATTCCACACGCCGAACTCCCCCAGCAGATGGAAGACCTCGTCGGCGACCTCCTGGAGCAGGAAGAGGACCTCTTCGAGGAAATCGAGGACACCACCGCCAAGGCGGGCGACTCCGCCGACAAGGGCGCCGGATGGGACGCCATGGACGGGCCCATCTCCAACTACTCGGCCAAGGGCGTCACGGGCAACCGCCTGCCCAATACCAGCGAGATCGGCGGCCGCAGCGGTGAGGGACGGCAGGGCAAGTCCTCCGGCGAGTTTGTCGAGGAAGAGGCCGCCGGAAAGGGCGGCCGCCGCACCCCCACCCGCCTGTCGCCCGATGCGTTCTCCAAGGGCGAGGTCAAGGACTCCAGCCCCGAGTCGCCCGGCGGCGCCACCGGCGGCGGCAAAATCTCCGGCGCGGGCCAGGAAGGCCTCGAAGGCCCCGTCCCGCCCGAGGTCCAGCGACGCATGGGCACCCTCGCCGGCAAGCAGGCCCAACTCCGCAACAAGGCCGAGGGCGTCAAGGCGGCGCTCCAGGTCAAGAACTACGATTCCTTTGCCCTCGACAAGGCCATCGAGGGGATGAGACGCGTCCAGAGGGACCTCCTGGCCGGCCGCTACCAGAACGCCCTGCGCCAGAAGAACGTCATCCTGGAGGACCTCAAGGGCACGCGCATGCTCCTCGCGGGCGAGGTCCGCATCCGCAGGGACTCTAGCGCGGCCCTGCCGAACGAGGTCCAGAAGGATGTCCTGGATGCCCTCGAGAAGCCCATGCCCCGCGGCTACGAGGAGTACCTGAAGCGCTACTACGAGCGCCTGAGCGAAGGCGGTTGATGCGCTCTTTTTTGCATTGGCACCGCGCTGTTGACAGTTGCCGGAGGGTCGGCTATAGTTCGCGGAGTCTGCCGGGTGGGCAGGTAGCTCAGGTGGTAGAGCACTCGGCTGAAAACCGGGGTGTCGCCGGTTCGACTCCGGCCCTGCCCACCACTTCAATTGCGGATTGCGAACTGCGAATTGCGGATTGAACGACACGCAGGCCGGGGCGCCGCCCCGGCTTCTTTGTTTCCTCCGGCCTTCCGGTCACCGCGGCTTGATCAGTTCCAGGATCTGCTCGGCCGGCACGCACTGGTCGAAGGCCATCTGGAAGTTCTCCTGCTTTCCGTGGTCGTCGTCGTAGTAAACCGACACGGTGCTGGAGGCCATGCCCGCCACGTCGCCGGCGCTCGTGAGGACGGGCCCGCCGCTGGAACCCTTCGCGTAGTCAGCCGTGATCTGGAGCATGGGCACCTTCTGCCGCTCGCGGACCACCGTGCCGTAGCGGGCCACGATGCCTTTGCTCATCGTGTAGAATCGCCGGTCGGGATGGCTGATGACGAACACGTCCGAACCGATGGCCGCGCGCGGCACGAGGGCCAGCGGCACAAGCCCCGAGGCGTCCAACTGCACGATCGCCACGTCGTGCGGGGCGCTGGCGGCCAGCACGGACTTCACGGCGTGGACCGTCCCGGCGGCCGTCATGGCCACGAGGGCGAGGGTCTTGGGCTTGTTGACCACGTGGTAGTTCGTCACCGCCACGCCCGACTCGCTGATGACGAACCCGGTGGCCGGGGAGACGTGGTTCCGCGAGCATTTATCGCACTTATAGAGGCCCCCCATGACGAGGACGCCCTTGCGGCAGCGCTCGTACAGGTCGTCGGGCGCCAGGGGTTTGCCGGAAGGCTTGGCAAGGACCACCTCGCAAGTGGTGCGGCTGAGTTGCGAGACCAGGTCGGCCATCGGCGTGGTCTTGCCGGACTCGTGCAGGCGCGCGGTCTGCGATGTAAGCGACCGGATGATCTGCACGTCGTCGATGACCGCGGGCTTGGCGCGGCCGTCGGGATTGGCGGGTTCCGCCCTGGGCGCGGTGAGGGCGGCTGACGTGATGGCCGCTACCAGCGCCAGCGTGGCCAGGACCCGGATGGCATAAACTCTGCGGAACAGCGCGAAGAGGACCATTGCAGCACGCCTCCGTTGGGATTCCAGCCGGCGTTGCGAACCGACGACCTTATGCTACCACCGGGGCCGCAGGGGTGACCACCGAATAATGGCGCCCCGCCCGCCGGCCGCCGCACGCGAACTGGTGCGCGGGGGGAAATCTTGCATGGCAAGACGGAAAGGCTACACTGGCGCTCGACGCCGAAGACGTGGCGGTCGTCGAGTTGCCGTAACGCGAGTATCCTGGCCGCCCACCCCGCCCGGGCGAGGTCTTCGACTTGGTGGGCGCGTGTTGTTTGGCCGTGCGTGGAGGATCCGACGCCGTGACGAAGTTGCCGGCCGTGCTTGTGCTGCTCGTTGCGGGCATGCCCCTGGCCGGGGGGCAACCGCCGAAAACCGACGGCGTAACCATCGAAACGATCAAGGATTCCGACAAGCCGGTCTTGGAATACCGCCACGGAGACGATCTCTTTAAGCCTTACGTGCGGAAGTTCTTTTCACCCGGCGGCGTGAACGTGCTTCGCGATGAGGTGCCCGACCACCCGCACCATCACGGCCTGATGTTCGCCGTGGGCATCGACGGCGTGGACTTCTGGGCCGAGACGAAGACGAGCGGCCGCGAGGCGACGAGGGGCTTCGAGGCCGTAAAGGACCTGCCGGCCGACGCCACGGGGCTGGCCACCTTGGAGAGCCGGCTTGAGTGGGTCGGCCCGGCAGACGGGCAGACCTTGGCGATGGAGGCCCGCAAGATCACGGCCTACCGTTGCCGGGAACTGGGGGCTACGCTTCTGACGTGGCACACGAGACTGGCGCCGCCCGAAGGCAAGCCTTCCATCAAACTCGCCGGCAGCCACTACTTCGGCCTCGGCATGAGGTTCGTCCAGTCGATGGACGGGGCCGACGACTTCTTCACTCCCGACGGCAAGTCGAAGACTCGCCTGGGCGAGGCCGCCGGCGAAACGGTGCGCGGCAACGAGCGCCTGGTGCGCGGCAAGTGGTGCGCCTACGCGGCGGAGGCCGAGGGAAAGCCCGTCACGGTCGCCATGTTCGACCATCCGTCGAACGTGCGGCCGGCGTGGTGGTTCATCATGGCCAAGCCGTTCGCGTACCTGTCGGCCGCGCTGAACCTCCACCGCGAGCCGCTCACCGTGGAGGCCGGCAAGCCCCTCGTGCTTACCTACGGCGTGGCCGTGTGGGACGGCAGGGTCAAGGCCGACGAGATTGAAAAACTGTACGCCCGCTGGCTGGAGTTGCCGAAGCCGACATCGGCGGCGAACAAGCCGTAGCAGTCACATTTAGCCGACATCGGCGGCGAACCAGCCGTAGCAGTCACATTTAGCCGGCATCGGCGGCGAACCAGCCGTAGCAGTCACATTTAGCCGGCGGACTTGTCCGCCGCGTGTTTTTGGCCCGGCGAAACGATGGCGCGTGCTCGCCGCGGCGACCACCCTACATAAGGAGCGTTTAATCATGGCGACTCGGCGTGAGTTTCTTTACGGTGCCGCCGCCGCGGCGGCGGGCGGGGCGCTGCTGACGGTCCTCTCGGACCGGGCACGCGGGGCCAACGAGCGGCTGGGCGTCGGGTTCATCGGCACGGGCGGCCGCGCGGGCTCCCACATGGGCATGGTCAAGCACCTCAAGGAGCAGCAGAGTTACCCCGTGGACCTCGTCGCGTTCTGCGACGCTTACCGCCCGCGCATGGAGCGGGCCGCCAAGGCCCACGGCGGCAAGGCGTACATGGATTACCGCGAACTCCTGGCCGACCCGAAGGTCGACGTGGTCTGCATCGCCACGCCCGACCACATCCACGCGCCACAGGCCATCGACGCCGTCCGGGCCGGCAAGGATGTGTACGTCGAGAAGCCCCTGACGCACTGGCGGCAGTTTGACCTGGCCAAGCAACTGGCGGCCGAGGCCAGGAAGGCCGGCCGCATGGTCCAGGTGGGTTCGCAGGGCATGTCCGACGGCGCGTGGCACCAGATTCGCAAACTCGTCGCGGATGGCCTCATCGGCCAGCCGATTCACGCCGAGTGCGGCTACTTCCGCGTGGGCGACTGGGGCGAGCGCGGCATGCCGATCGACGACCCCAGCGCCAAGCCCGGGCCGGACCTCAATTGGGAGGCGTTCCTGGGCGATTCGCCCAAGCGCCCCTTCGACGTCAGCCGCTTCTTCCGCTGGCGCATGTACGAGGACTACGCGGGCGGCCCGTGCACCGACCTATTCCCGCACAGCCTGACGCCGGTCGTCGCCATGCTGGGCCTGGCGTTCCCGACCCTGGCCGTGGCCACGGGCGGCATGTGGCGGTACACCGAGCGCGAGGTTCCCGACACGTTCAACATGCTCATCGACTATCCGCAGAAGATCACCGTGGCGGTCCTGGGCACGCAGGGCAACAACGACCCGACGGGCCCCGGCCGCGGTGCGGGCGACCGGATACCCGTCATCCGCGGCTGGGACGGGTCGCTGACGGTCTCGGGCAAGGAGGTCGTCTTCACCCCGGCCGACGGGGTGCAGAACAAGCCCCGCCAGACCTTCCCCATCGAGCACGGCGAGAACAACGTGGATCACTGGAAGAACCTGCTGGACTGCTCGCGGTCGCGCAAGAATGAACTCAACGCCCCCGTCGAACTGGGGTATCACGTGCAGACGGCCCTCATCATGGGCTACCTGGCGATGAAGCACGGCAAGACGACCAGGTTCGACGCAGCGAAGGAAAGCATCATCATGTAGCCGGCCGCGCCACATATCGCATGTTGCGCGGCGGGTCGGGCCTGCCCGCCTCGGTCGGGAGACCCGCCGCGCTAATGTAGAGTCCGTTGACCTTCCCCGTTCCCCGTTCCCTGTTCCCTGTTCCCTGTTCCCCGTTCCCTGTTCCCGCCGTTATTCTTTCTCGCCTTCGATCGCCTCCGGCCGCAGGCGGATGTGCAGGTCGCGCAACTGTTTCTCATCCACCGTGCCGGGGGCGCCCGTCATCAGGTCCTGGCCGCGCTGCGTCTTCGGGAACGCGATGGCGTCGCGGATGCTGCCTTCGCCCAGGAGAACCCGGACGAACCGGTCGAGGCCCAGCGCAATGCCGCCGTGCGGCGGGGCGCCGAACTTCAGGGCCTCCAAGAGGAACGAGAACTTCTCCTGCGCCTCCTCCTGGCTGATGCCCAGGACCTTCAGCATCCGGGCCTGCACGTCCGTGCGGTGGATACGGATGCTGCCGCCGCCCAGTTCCACGCCGTTCAGCACGAGGTCGTACGCCCGCGCCCGCACCGAGGCCGGCTCGGTCTCCAGCCGGTCCAGGTCCGCCGGGTTCGGGCTGGTGAACGGGTGGTGCATGGCCAGGTACTTCTTCGTCGCCAGGTCGTACTCCAGAAGGGGGAACTCGGTGACCCAGCAGAACTGGAGGTCCTCCTGCGGCACGAGGCCCAGTTTATGGCCCAGGTGGACGCGCAGGTTGCCGAGGCTTGCGGCCACGACGGTCGGCTCGTCGGCCACGAAGAGCAAGAGGTCGCCCGGCTGGGCCGAGAAACTTTCCTTGAGGGCCTTCTGCTGGTCCGGCGTGAAGAACTTGGCGATGCTGCCGCTCAAGGCCCCGGAGGTCTCGACCTTCATCCAGGCCAGGCCCTTGGCGCCGAAGCCGCCGGCGTAGGCCGTCAGGTCGTCGATTTCCTTGCGGCTCATGGCCTGGCCGCCCGGCACCTTGATGCCGCGCACGTGGCCGCCCTTGGCGGCGGCCTCGCGGAAGACGCGGAAATCGCTCTCCCGGGCCACCGGGGACACGTCGGCGATTTTCATGCCGAACCGCCGGTCGGGCTTGTCCACGCCGTAGTCGCGCATGGCCTCGGCGAACGTCACGTGCGGGAACGGCGTCGGCACCTGTCTGCCGAGGACCGCCTCGATGACCGCCGCAACGACCTTCTCGGTGACGGCCATGACGTCGGCCTCGCTCACGAGGGCCATTTCGAGGTCCAACTGGGTGAACTCCGGCTGGCGGTCGGCCCGCAGGTCCTCATCGCGGAAGCACCGGGCGATCTGGTAGTAGCGGTCGTAGCCCGCCATCATCAGGAGTTGCTTGAAGAGTTGCGGGCTCTCGGCCAGGGCGTAGAACCGCCCGGGGTTGATGCGGCTGGGCACGAGGAAGTTGCGGGCCCCGCCGGGGGTGTACCGGGTCATGGCGGGGGTCTCGACCTCGATGAATCCCGCCTCCTCCAGCACGCGGCGCATCGTGCGGACAACGAGGTGCCGCGTCATCAGGTTCCGCTGCATCGCCGGCCGCCTCAGGTCCAGGTACCGGTACTTCAGGCGGATGTCTTCGCCGGCATCGCACGCGTCGGTAACCTCAAAGGGCAGGGGGTCGCTGGCGGCCAGGATTTCGGCCTTGTCCACGTGGATCTCGATCTCGCCCGTGGGCATCTTCGGGTTGATGGCCTCGGGCGGGCGCGGCCGCACGGTCCCGTCAACCTGGACGACGTACTGGCCGTGCATCTTCTCGGCCAGGGCGTGGGCCTCCCGGCTGCGCGTGGGATTGAAGACGCACTGCGTGCGTCCGTAACGGTCGCGGAGGTCGATGAAGATGACGCCGCCGTGGTCGCGGCTGGAGTCGACCCAGCCGGCCAGGCGGACCGCCAGGCCCTCGTGGGCTTTCGTCAGTTCGCCGCAGGTGTGCGTCCGATACGTCGTCTTCATGAGGCGATCTCCCTCGCAAAGGACGGGCAACAAGAAAGCCTCGGGACGTTACGTCCCGAGGCCGTCGATTTTGAGTCGGCGCGCACCAGCCCCGGGCACTACCCGTCGTTATCCCGAGCCGGATGATCGTTTCGCCGCATCATGGCTTTATACTATCGGCAGGGGCCGCTGCGGGGTCAAGCGAAAAACGCGGGGGGCGGTACGGCGGGTGTGGCCGCGGATTCTGGCGGTCGTCGACGTGCGTAGGGGCGGCCCTATGTGGCCGCCCGGCTTGCCAGGGCGACGCCGTGGCAAGCCCGGCGTTTGGCGCGGCCTCTCCAGGACGCAACGAGTTTCCTGGGCCATGACAACGGCAGGGCGGCCACATAGGGCTGCCCCTACGACCGCAAACAACACTGCCAGAAAGAACGGCCACACCCGGTACTGGCCTGGCTCCCCCCTTGTGGCGGGCATAGTCGGCTTCTATAATCATCTGTATTGCCGGGCGGCGGCGGGCCGCCCCCAGAGGCGTGGAGCCTGCGCATGGAACTCCGTCAGTACCCGGACCCCGTCTTGCGGCGGAAGACCGAGGCCGTTGGCACATTCGACAAGGCCCTGGCGGACCTCGCGCAGGAGATGATCCGGACCATGCACGCCTCCGCCGGGCTGGGGCTGGCTGCGACCCAGGTTGGGTTGACCCAGCGGATAGCCGTGATCGCCTTGGATGATACCCCCGGGCACGAGACGGTCCTCGTGAACCCGGAACTCGTGGCTTCCTCGGGGTGGGCGGAGGCCGAGGAGGGCTGCCTCAGTTTCCCCGGCATCTACATCAAGGTCGGGCGGTTCACGCACGTTCGAGTCCGCTACCAGGACCTGCGGGGCGAAACACGGGAACTGGATGCCGAAGGCATCCCGGCCCGGGCGGTCCAGCACGAGTTGGATCATCTCGACGGGCGGCTGCTGGTGGACCGGATGTCGCCCGTTCAGCAAGTCGCGCACCGGAGGCGTCTGCGGGAACTGGAAGCGCGCTTTGAGCGCCGCGCCGCCCCCAAGCCGTAGCCGGGCAAGGGGGGAACGCGAGAACCGGGTCCGCCCCGGGCAGGGCGAGGGCCCCCGGCGGGCTTCGCCTTTCCGGGCGGCCCGGAGACAGGCGGGTACCATGCGAATCGTCTTTGCGGGTTCGGGAACCTTCGGGTTGCCGGTGCTGCGCGCCCTGGCGGAGGGCGGCCAGGACGTGGCCCTGGTCGTCACGCAGCCGGACCGGCCGGCCGGCCGCGGGCGGGGTGTCCGCATCGGCCCCATCGTGTGGTTCGCCCGGGAACGCGACATTCCGGTGCTCCAGCCCGAAGACATCAACGCCGCGGCGGCCGTGCGCCGCATCCGCCAGACGCAGCCCGACCTCCTCCTGGTGATCGCCTTCGGCCAGAAGATCGGGCCGAACCTCCTGGCCCTGCCGCGCCGCTGCGCCATCAATCTCCATGCGTCGCTTCTTCCGAAGTACCGCGGCGCCGCGCCCATCAACTGGGCCATCATCAACGGCGAACCCGAGACCGGCCTGACGGTCATGGCCATGACCGAGCAGATCGACTCCGGCGACATCCTCGGCCAGCGGGCGACGCCCATCGAGCCCGACGAGACCGCCGGCGACCTGGCCGAACGCCTGTCGAAACTGGGGGCCCGCCTCGTGACCGAGGTCATCCGCGAAATCCCCCTGGAAGAGGTCGAGCGCCGCCGGCAGAACGAAAACCAGGCCACCTATGCCCCGCGCCTCAAGAAGACCGACGGCCTCGTCGATTGGGGCCGACCCGCCCAGGAGGTCCACAACCGCATCCGCGGCGTGACGCCCTGGCCGGGGGCCTATACGCACCTGGCCGGCGGCAGCAAGCCGCCCCTGCGGATCATCGTGGCGCGGTCGCGCCTCATCGACGCCTCGGGCATGGGCGAGCCGCCGGGCGCCGTCCTGGCCGTCGGGCCCGAGGGAATCGACGTGGCCGCCGCCAAGGGGGCGGTCCGGCTCCTGGAAGTCACGCCCGCCGGCAAGCGGACGATGAGCGCCGCCGACTTCGCCCGGGGCCGCCGCATCAGGCCCGGCACGCGGTTCGAGGTCGTCTCGGAAGGATGAGCACACCGGCCGTGATGGACAAGACCCTCATCGCGCTGAACAACCTTTCGGTGCGCCTGCGCCGGACGCGGTGCCGGCCGGGCGAGTTGCTGGTCCTGTTTTCGCGGTGCCTCCAGCGGTCGGCCTGCGAGCGGAAACTCGACGAGGCGCTCCAGAACTGCGCCCGCTGCGGGCAGTGCGCCGTCTGCCGCTTCCTTGAGATCCGCGACACGTACGGCGTCCAGGTGTTCATGGCCGTCGGCGGCCGCCAGGCCGCCGCGCGGGCGGGTGCCCCGGGCATCAAGGCCATCGTGGCCGTGGCGTGCCGGAAGGAACTCCGCGCGGGCGTCTTTGCCTCGCTCCGCAAAGCCGTCCTGGCCCGCACGATTGCCTGGCCCGTTGGCCCGTGCAAGGACACCACCGTCCGGATGGACGAGGTGGAGGAGGCCGTCCGGTGGTTCCTCCGCTAGGCGCCGGCGGATCGGCCCGCGAGGCGGCCCTGGAGGCGCTCCGCCGCCTCGAAGAGGGGCACGGATTCCTTCGCAACGAACTCCATGACCTCTTCGCGCACCTGGCCCTCCCGCCCCGCGACCGGGCCCTGGCCCACCAGTTGGCTGCCGGCACGGTGCGGCACCGGCGGACCCTGCGGCTGGTGCTGAGCCACGTTCGCGGGCCAGTACGCCCGCCCGTACTGGGCGGCGGACACGGGCGAGAGGGCTCCATCCAGCCCCCGCTCAGGCGGATCCTGGAACTCGGGGCGTTCCAGTTGCTGTTCCTCGACCGCGTGCCCGCCTACGCCGTCGTCAACGAAGCGGTGGAAGAGGTCCGCCGGACCGCCCGTACGCGGGGCGACAAGGCGGCGGGATTCATCAACGCCATGCTCCGAGGCGTCGGCCGCCTCGTCGCCGGCCGCGACCCGGAAGGCCGGCCCCAGCGCGACGCCCTCCCGCACCCGGAAGGCGGCGTCGTGCGACTGACGGCGGCCGTCCTGCCCGACCCGGCTGAAAGTTTCGCGGCGTTCCTGGGGGCGGCGTATTCGTTTCCCGACTGGCTCGTGGCGCGGTGGCTGTCGGCCTTCGGCGACCGCGCCGAGGAGATCTGCCGCTGGAGCAACCGGCGGCCGCGCACCTTCGCTCGCGTCAACCCGATGCGCGGTGAGACATGGGTCGCCCCTGGCCTGGCTCCCGGCGACTTAGCCCCCCGTGAATACACGGGGGGCGGCGCGCCGGAGGATGTTTCCTCGGCGCTTCGGCCCCCCGTACGGGGGGCTGAAGGTGCGCACGGGCCGCGGCCGGGATCGGTCGACGTCTCGGCGCTGCCGCCCGAGCAACTGGAGTCGCTTCTGGCCGAGGGCGTGCTGACGGTGCAGGACCCTTCGGCGATGCTCGCCGCCGAGGCGCTGGCCCCCGCGCCGGGAGAGGCGGTGCTGGACCTCTGCGCGTCGCCAGGCACCAAGACAACGCAGATAGTCGAGAGGATGGGCGACCGCGGGCGAGTGGCTGCGTGCGACCGCACCCAGGAAAAACTTGAACCCGTTCGCCAGGCCGTTGCCGCGCGCGGCCTGGCAAGCGTCACGGTATGCCTGTCGGACGCCGCGGCCGCGGCGGCGCCGCCCGGCGGCTTCGATGCGGCGCTGGTGGATGCCCCGTGCTCGAACACGGGCGTTCTGGCGCGGCGGGTGGAGGTGCGGTGGCGCCTGCGGCCGGAGGACATCATGGAACTGCCGCGCATCCAGGGCAAACTCCTGGCGCGGGCGGCCGGGCTGGTTCGTCCCGGCGGCCGCCTGGTTTACTCCACGTGCAGCCTCCAGCAAGAGGAGAACGGCGAGGTCGTCGCGCGGTTTCTCAAGGGGAAACCCGGGTGGCGGCTTGTCCGGTCCGACTTAGTGCTCCCTGGCGCCGACCGCGACGGCGCCTTCTGGGCCCTCCTGGCGCGGTGACCGAAAGGAAGGGGCGGCTCGGCTCGCCGGCGTTTTCGCGGCAGTCCAAGGTGGCCTGCAGGCCACCGCGTCAGTTCCCGCCGCAGCCCATCGGTGACTGCTCCAGGCGCTCCGGTTGCCTTGCCCAGTTTACGCAGGCGGAATATTCCGTACCAAGGAAGGCCGGGAATCCAAATTTTCTCGGAAAAACGGCCCCGGAATTTGACATTTCCAGATTGTGTGCTATACAGAATATGGGAGTTGAAGGGGGAAGAAGCGTCTGAAGTGTAGCCTGCGCCAGACTTAGCGCGGTGGGGACCGCGCGGGAGTTCGGGTTTGGCGCCCTGACAAGGGGGAGCGGTCCTTCGGCCACTGACGGCTGGAAGGCACGCCAGTTCTAGGGCTCACCTCCGCCTCCGCCTCCTTCCCAATCGGTAGTATGAGTATGCCCATCCATGGGCCTAGCGCGTGGAGAGCGCGCGCCGTGTCACCCCGGACTGCGCGAGGGGCGCAGTCGGGGCCCGGCGAGGGAATCGGGGGTTGTGCTCTTTTCCGCCGTCTTTTGATGTTGTTGATGCCTTGCTCCGGTTCAAGCGGCCAGCCGGAAGTGCGCCAGCGACTCGGCAGGCCGACGGAGTTTGCGATTGAGGTGACGCGACAGGTTATGCGACAGCACTTTCGCCCAGCGGCGTGCCTCGTGATGCCGACGGCTGCGGCAGAGCGTCCGTCCGGCATGAAACTGCTGATCCAACAGGCCGATGCGACGCTCGACCTGGCCGCGCCACCGCTTCAGCCGCACCGTCGCCATGGAGAACAAATAGGAGAGGGGGCACACGAATGAAATTCCTGCCGATGTTGGTGGGGCTTGCCGCGGCGGCCTGGGCGTCCGCGGCCGATGCGTCGGCCATGCTGAGCCTCAGCGACTACACGCCCGAAACAAGCGTGCCGGCCTCATGGCTGGACGCGCTGATGACCTTCACCGTATCGGGTAACACGCTGACCCTGGACGTTGAGAACCTGACGCCGGATCCCCAGGTCAGCCCGTCAGGCTCGTTCCGTATCAACGATCTTTACTTTAACGTTTCCGACAAGGTGACGGGCATGACTTTGGCCGCGCCGCCGGAAGGGTGGGCGCTGACGTTTTCAAGGGACGGTTGCAGGGCCGGGGGCTTGGGGCTCTTCGACGTGCGCCTGAAGGGCGGCCAGGGGGCCAAAGACCAGAACCAGGTTTTCCCGGGCGAGACGACGACGTTCACGATCGCGTTCACCGGCACGGGCGTTACCGAGTCGGATTTCACGACCGAGAAGAGCGTGGGCCAGAGGGAAGCGCTGGCGGCGGCCAAGTTTGTTCCGGTCGGCGGCGGAACGAGCGCCGAGGGCGCCGTTGCGCCCGAGCCGGCCACGCTGGCCCTCCTGGGCCTTGGCGCGGCAGGGGTTCTGCTGCGGAGAAAGAGGAAGTAGCGCAAGGAGCGAGGCAGAGTCGCGAGAAAAGAGACTACCGGCGGCGGCTGTTGCCAGGGGGGTGACGGACCGCGGCCGCAAGTGTCGTGGCGGCCCTGCCGCCGGCAGGATGCCGGGCCGCCGGCGCGGGAGATCGAGCGGAGTCTTGGCCGGGGGAGACTGCCCAGCAAGGGCAGGGCTCCCCTTTTTGTTTACGTCGGGCCGCAGGCCGATGCCGACGGCCGCACCGGTGCGGCCGGCCGCCCGGGGTGGCCCTGCCCACTGACACAGAGGCCGCACCGATTTCGGGTCGGCCGCTGTGAATGTCAGAAATGGCCTGCGGCAGGCGGCGGATTACAGAACGGCCAGTTTGGCCGCCTTGGCGACGCGGAACTTCAGGACCCGCTTCGCCGGGATCTGGATCGGCTCGCCTGTGGCGGGATTGCGGCCGAGGCGGGCCTTACGATTCACGAGGACCAGTTTCCCCAGGCCGGGAATCGTGAAGCTGTTCTTGGCTTCCTTGTACGCCGCCTGAACCAGGTTCTCGATGACCGCGACGACTTCCCTCTTCTTCAGTCCGGTCTTCTCCGCCAACATCTTCATAATCGCCGACT
>Ga0315289_10010139_pt1 | contig 13514 bp, 11 predicted proteins | sample YL17G11_40_MG_FD_203452 | JGI IMG/M metagenome (GOLD analysis project Ga0315289, IMG submission 203452) | Sediment microbial communities from Yellowstone Lake, YNP, Wyoming, USA - YL17G11_40 | ecosystem: Environmental > Aquatic > Freshwater > Lake > Sediment | place: USA: Wyoming | collected...
AAATAATCTCTCCGCCGAACCCCACCAGATCTTTTATTTTCTCGGCTAACTCAGCTATTGAAATGCCTCGACCGGAAGAAATGTTAAAGATTTCGCCTATTGCTTTTGGGTTTTCCAGAGCATAGAGATACGCATTCATTTGGTCGTCAACATATAGGAAATCTCTTACCGGTTCAGGGTCGCCAAGGTAGCATTTGTCACTAGTTAGCATCTGATAAATTGCTCGTTCAATTACGAACCAGGTGTCATCTTTTCTTCCATAACTATTGAAGGGGCGGAAAATCGTTATAGGAAAGCCAAAAGCTTTATGCAAGTATATTAAGTATTTTTCAGCGGCTAGTTTAGATACTGCATAGGGGCTGTTTGAAACTAGTTCCCCGTCACTCTCTCTCTTAATCGCCGTTTGTGATACACCGTATACTTCTGCTGAAGAGGCGAAAATAAATTGCTCTAAACCAGAAAGCTTTGTACAAGCTTCAGCCAAATTAACCGTTCCCAAAAAATTAGTTCCCAATGTCTCTTGAGGATGAGCATAAGAGTATGCCACAGCAGTCATAGCACCCAAGTGTATCACAATTTGAGGATTGACATCATTTACTGCTTTTATCACAGCATTAACATCGTTCAGGTCAGCAAAATAGGTGTCTTTGACGTAAGGAAGCGTCTTACCTATTCTGCCAGCGACATACCTTTCTAAGTTAAAAACTTCATAGCCTTTCTCCCTCAGGAGAGGTCTCAAATAAGTGGCTATAAAACCAGTTGAACCAGTCAGTAATATTCTTTTCATTTTTATTTTTCCCTAATCCTCAGTTACTTCTTCGTTTTAGGTGTGGTTATAGTTTGTTACTCTACTTTCCATGAATTTTTTATTACTATTCGCGGCTATGTACTTATATGTATTCCTTTTTGTTATCTATGATTTCTCAGGCACGATTTGATCACAAAATTCATTGCTCGATATAAGCTAAGACATAAGGCTGAGCTAAAAAGTATTTTTGGGTTTCCCACAATAAAAGATCAGTTGCCATTCAGATATTATTAGGCTTCTTTGATATCCTTGTAATTGCATATAGGGTTATGGCTGTTGAAAGCATAAAGAAACCAATCAAGATAAACGTGATCGAAGTCATGCTCTCAAACAATCGTTCAACCTGACTGAATTGGCTAACGTCACAACGAACGTAATTTGGCTGCCAAGAGTGCATCAAATCGCAAGCACAAGTTTCATATCCACGCTTCTCTAATTCGCAAACTAGATTTGAGCCTATAAAGCCCAAACCACCTGTCACTAACACTTTTTTTACTAATAATCCATTCCTCTCAATTACTTACTAAATTTTCCTTGATATTCTAGTTATGGCATATAATGTTATAGCAGTTGATAGCATAAAGAATCCAATAAGAATAAATGCAATCGAAGCTAACGCAATATTTGTCACTATCTGATGCTCCAAGGCATATACCTGTAACATCCACAGTCCGAATCCTATACCAGCGAACAAGCAAAACAAACTGGGAATACCTAGCATCACTAATGGTTTTTCTTCAACAATAAGACGGATAAGTGACATGACTACGCCAATGCCATGAGTTACAGGATGCTCGGTAGAGGTAGCTACATCACCATTATTATACTTGCAAGTGCTAGGAACCTCAATAACCCGCAAATCAAGTTTGCTGGCTTTAAGTAAAATTTCAACACTAGCACCCATACCAACCTCAAAAACATTAAGGCATTCCAATGCTTGATTACTATAAGCCCTAAAGCCACTCTGAGCATCAGTAACACCGTTCTTTGATGAACCATTAACCAGTTTAGTAATCAGTTTAGCACCAAATCGCCTGTACAAAGGCATCTCTGCTGTTCCATGTTCATCAACAAACCGGCTACCAATCACCACATCCGCTGTACCCTCAACAATGGGCTTTACAACACACGGAATCTCGTTAGGCTCATGCTGCCCATCAGCATCTAAAGTAACAAAAATATCAGCATTTAACTCACGAGCACGCATAAAAAGACTCTTGATAGAGGCACCATAACCCGCGTTCCTCTCATGCCTAACCACATCGGCACCTAAGTGTTCAGCAATTTTTGCAGTATAATCGGTAGAACCATCATCGCAAACAACAACTTTGCTTGCAAATTTTTGAGCTTCTAGAACTACTCGTGCAATAGTTTGTTCCTCGTTAAACGCTGGTATGCCAACAACAACGAATGGTTTTGCCTTAGCTATCGCACCTATCTCAATCGCTTCTGTTTCTACCATTACCCCTTCTCACCTCGCCAAGCCCTGTTTTTCAGCTTTCTAGTGTATGGTTCAGTTTAAAAAGACTATTGTAATAGTCGAATACATAATTAGGTGGCAACCGTTTTTTCTTCAAGCAAAGCCTGCAAGCCATCCCTCAAAGAAACCTTGGGCTCGTAACCCAAGAACTTTTTAGCTTTAGAAATATCCGCATAACTATCCTGAATATCGCCAGCTCGAGACTTTTCATAACAAATTTTCAAGTCTACTCCCACCAGCTCTAAAACTGTTTTAGCCAACTCATTAATTGAAGTAGGCTTGCCAGAGCCAATGTTAAAAACTTCGCCCTCAGCCTTGCTACTATTCATTGAAGCCAAAACCGCTTCAACAATATCATTCACATTAACAAAGTCTCTAGTCTGGGAACCATCACCATAAATTATCAACGGCAACCTCTGCCTACTAGAATCAATGAAACGTGTTATTACTCCACTATAATCGTTCATGCCTTGCCTTGGACCATAAACATTAAAGAAACGCAAAACAACCGACCGCAAAAGTTGCCTACCATTAAAGCCCAAGCAGTAACGTTCAGCTAAAAGCTTAGACTCAGCATAAGGCGAGATTGGATCCGTTCGATGCTCTTCTTTTACAGGCAGAAACTCAGGCTCACCACAAACCGCACAACTAGAAATAAACACAAACCTGCCAACGTTCTCTTTAACGCTTGAACGGATTAAATTCAAAGTCCCCAAAAGGTTAACATCAAAAGTTAAATCAGGGTTCTCAATCGAAAAAGGTACACTAGTCAAAGCTGCCAAATGAACAACCACATCAACATTATCGACAGTCTTTCTAACAAGCGAAGCATCACGGATGTTACCCTTAACAAAATCCACTTTACCTGAACTTAAATGCCTTTGAATATTATCCAGTTTACCATTGGATAAGTCATCAATAATCCTAACGTTATAACCGTCATTAACTAATCGGTCTACTACATGGCTGCCAATAAATCCAGCCCCGCCAGTAACCAAAACTTTCATTGACATACTAATTAATTACCGATTAAATATTCCATGAAGTCATCTGTTTGTGTGCATTACAGCCAAGAAAAAGGCAAACGTTGAATCAGTAGCCCAGTTTTTAGCAGAAACGTTGCCCCATTTCTGAGCTATTAAACTTAGTTTTTCGGCAAGCTGTCGACCAACCGATCTTAATGACTTTAAGACACTGCTTTCCAATAGCCCTTCCAACTTACCCACGACGGTCAAGATGCTTTTTGCTAAAGAGATGCTACGTATATTTTCCGTTACTTTTATCGTTAAATCAACAAGCACTCTGTCTATCATAGGCAATGCTTTGAACCACACGCCAGCGCGCATGGCTTTAAACTTTAGTTTTATCAATTGTGTTCTATTTAGGAAGCTGGAAGCGCTATTTTGCAATACGGTCTGAGCCACCATTATTTTGCGTTCGATTAAATCATTATGCACATAGTTAACCCTAAAAGACTTTTGGTAGTTGAGGTAGTTAAGTTGGAAGGCAAGCAACTTTTAGCGGATTCAGAACGGTCCCTTGTAAGCTAAGTAGAGCGCTTTACAACAAGCATTTTTGATTTCAAGATTTAGTTTTTATACAAAGCAAATGAAAAGCTGCAGTTGGAAATTTGTATACAAACGGGTCAGATAATCGGGAAAGTAGACTTCCAAGAATTTCAGGCTTAATAGTTGCTGAAGCGTACTCACCTCTGAGTGCTAGAACACCATCTATACCGAAAACAACATAGCCCCTATTTAATATCTCGTCCATTGTCCAACTGCACGTGTGGACCTGCAAAGGATTATCATCTTCAAGGTGACATTTAGGATTAAAACCATTTGGAGTGGAAATTATAACTTTCTTTCTAGAAACTTTTTCCATATCCTCAATTAGTTGGTTTGCTTGAGGTTTCGTCAGATGCTCTATCACGTCGAAAGCTGCTACACAGTCAAAGGAATTGTATTTCAACGGAAGATGCGTTAAATCTGCAAGTACATAATCCTTAAAGTAACCGTTATCCTTGTTTGCCAATAGGCTGGGAAGATGCCCATCGATTCCAACAGTGCGAATATTGCGGACATATTCTACGGCTGGAGATTTAACGCCACAACCGAGCTCAACAAAGCTCTTGCAGTTTTTTAGCTCATGCTTCAGCTTTAACTGCATGAAATTAATGAATTTTCGCTTGTAAAAGCGGATTAGGCGCTGTTGGAAATTTTTTGGGGAATTATTGGAATGGTTATCCAACCTTAGTCAGCGTCCCCTTTTTGCTTATTTGTATTCTTGAAAATGCCTTTAATTCGGTCTCTGTTAATATACATGTATAATGCGCATATAGCCGCCGTAGCAGATATTGATATTGCCGAAGCATAATAGAACCAAAGCTGAGGCTCATACTCGATAGTGACGTCAAATTGACCAGTTTCATTAATTGGGAATCCCTGCAAGCCTAAAAACAAAGAAACAGGTTTAACTCGCTCACCATCCACGTAAGCAACCCAAAACTTATCTAGTGCTTGGCTTGTTGCTAGAATAAATGGTTCAGTTGCATTCACCGTCACTGCTGTTTTTATTGGGCTGGTTTTTTGTACTTCAAGTATATTTGCAGTTTGATTTACAAAGAGATTTTCTAGTCCATCAATGTGTAACGTGTAAGTTTGACCAGTAACCTCTACATTACCCAACCATAAAATACTCCGAGTAGTTTCATTTGAATTAAAATAATTCCAAATTTGAATACTGAAACATTGAGTTTCCGGACTTTTAAGTTCGAACGGGAAACTGATGTTTTCGGTAGTGAAGTTTCCGCCGCCTACTTTGATCATTGAAGCATTAGTAGTAATACTCCCATCCGCATGGTACTCAGCTATTTGTATTTGAACATCCGAAGTATTCATTCCTGCCACAGGAACGCGAAGTGTATACTCCGTGTCATACTGGGCAGGCAAAGGAGGCGAATCAACAGTTATCCAGCCACTCACTGAATTCCATTCTTCTGCTTCAAGGTAAGTGCCAATTTGTTTTACTTCACAGGTGCTTTGTGATTGATTGAGTAAAGTTGAGTTTTGCCATTCCGCAACATCCTTGATAAAAGCAAAGTTCCATTCTTTGTCTAGAGCACTAATATTCTCAATTTTTATGTCCGTCTGTTCAAGTGACGATGGCGACAGTGTATATAGTGAAGGCTTAGATTCAGCATATTCATAAATATCGATTGAACCAAACTTTTGAACCAGCAGAAGATAAGGCTGCTTACTAAGGAAAGATTGCATCTCGAATGCAGACATCAAGTATCTATTTGTCATTCCATTTTGAACGTCGTTACGCTGGAAAATATACTTAATATTCAATAAATCCAACATCGCCCTAAACTCGGAGGATCTGTTACCTCTAATTGAGCTTTTTAATTCTTTCAAATTAAAAGCGGTATCATTATTAATTTTATACCCGTCGAGACTTGACGTTGTAACTATTGGTTTTTCAAACAATGACTCTATCAATTGGTCAGTGCCGTAATATCCCCATGTGTAATTCATTTGATAATAATCATCTAGGGGCGTAATGAGAACTTTCCAATCGCCCTGTTGACTATTAATCCAATTAGTCGCTTGATACCAATAATCAGGTATTTGAACATACGAAGAGGTTTCTAAAGGATTTATGATTAAAGGATAAACAGCCGCAACAAACACAACTAGCACCAAAGATACAACCAGAATTTTATTGACACGAAAATAAAATCGTCTAATTTTTAGCTTGGTAACGTTTGCAAAATTTCCCACTGCATACCCAATGAGCAACGCTAAAAAAGGCACAATTAATAGCGTAAACTTTGATGCGGGCTCCCTAAACATACTCATCAGAGAAATATTGTTGTAAAGCAGTAAATTCAAATCGCGGAACGGTTCATGCAAACCCTTCGCAAGAAATAATAAAACAAGAATTGACCCCATTATATACGCGTTAAAACGTGATTTTTCACCTTTAAAAAGCAAAGCTGATGCAGCGACAATAAAAGGAGCAAAAACCAAAATTATCAAAACAGGGTTTGAATAAGAACCGATATATGGAACGTATTCGGGCAACCAACCCCAAAAACCATTTAACCAAAATAAATTTAAAAATGACGCCCTTGCATGAGTCCAACTCCAAGCCCCAACACTAACTGTGGAGTTAAAGGTCTGCGAGGAAAGAAAATAAAAGTTCAGAATTGGAATTATCCACCATAAATTAATTGGAACTGCCAATCCAGCAATTTTGCCAAATGATGCGAGAAGTGGACGCAATTGCTTTCTAAACTTAACCAAGTAATAGACAACCAATATTGCTATTCCGAAAAGCATCAAAGCCAAATTTGCAGGATTTATGCTGGCAAAAGAAAAAGCTACAATCGACACTAACGCAAAATAAATAATGTTTTTATTCGCTGTCTTCTTATCTCGCTGAAAAGTAGCATTGATAACCTTAACGAACAAAGCCAGTAAAAGAGGAAGGAAAGCATAAGTCCAAACGAACCCTATATTTTGCCTGTTATCCAGCGCAAAGAAATTGAACATGTAAAAGAAACCAGCGGCAAAACCAGCCAGTTTAACTGTTGGATAAACCGTTTTTGAAAAATAATACATTGAAAAACCAGCAAGCATAAACAGAAAAACTTGGAAAAAAATCTGAACCGAACCTACACTTAATCCTAAGTAACTCAGAAAAACCGCAGAGTACTGGTAAAGTGCGTAAGCAGGGGTTGGAGTTGCATATCCAAGAAAATTAGGGGACCATAAATAAACCCCAGTCCTGAATGACTGTTGAGGGTTCAAAAAAAGTGGGAAATCGTCGCCTTTGCTAATAATAAATCCTTCGTTTAACCATAAAAGTGGAACTAAGCCTGCAATAAAGAGTATAGCTATTTCAATGGCAGTAATCTTTTTCATGGTTAAGAGCCTATCTGGAGTACACCATTACCCTGTTTCTATGCTTATTTCTATATAAGAACATTGGGCTTTGCATTGAGCAAAAAATAACCGCCTAGAATACAGCAGATTCTTTAAAAAACATTTTACTACCCTTCTTTCACTTGGAACTAACAAAATGGGGCACGCCAATAGTCCTAAAGATGGTCAATTTACCATAACCATCCATCATTTTCTCAACAATCACATTGTCTTGAATTTTTCTTATTTTTTGAACCAGAGCCCTTTGTTGAAGGGTATCTGGAAGAAATTTAATATTCCAAAAAATCGCTTTAAATATGTTTTTAGAAGTATCTGGTTTAAGAATACATGACCAAAAAATAGATTCAAACAAAAGCAAGGCAACATAAAAAGGAACAACTTTAGTCAGGTTAGACGTGTCATAGTTTTTAATCAAAGTTCTAAGAGTGTTTTTTTCTCTTAAAAAAACTCGCTTAACATTAGTTTTGTAACTTGATGCCTTGATAACGCCACCTGAAATACTGGCTCCGCTCGCATGATAAATTCTGGCGGTTTCATTCACCGTTATTTTGTACCCTGCAAGTTGCGCGCGCCAACAAAGATCTAAATCTTCAGCAAACATGAAATATTTTTCATCAAAGAAACCAATTTTGCTTATAAGTTCTGACTTAATCATTATTGCGCAACCCGAAACAAAGAAGATACATGAATCTTTCTTTGGCGAGTTTTTTATTGCTAAAGGATAGCCAAACCTATCGATAGCCATACCCATTTCTTGTATAGAACGCTTATTTTTAAGATCAAATACTGCTGGACCTGCAATACCAATTGAATGGTCACTTTCAACAGTATTAATTAGCTTTTCAATCAGATCCTTCTCTACGAAAGTATCATTATTAACTAAAAAAACATAATCAGCTTTCTGGCTAAGCGCAAATTTTATAGCTAAATTGTTTCCTTTTGCGAACCCAAAATTTTTTTCTCCTTGAATCAGGGTAATGTTTGGGAAATTTTTGATTACAAATTCCACGGAATTATCAGTTGAGGCGTTGTCAAATACGACTATTTTATAATTGGTATAAGTTTGTAGCTCAAGTGAAGAGAGACAGGTCTTCAGGTATTCCATGCCGTTGTAATTGAGAACAATAACAAAAACAAGAGGAGCACTATTCATTGGTTATCAGCTTCATGAATTCGTCAGCAGTCTTCTCCCAATTGAACTGCTTAGAATAATTCAAGGCATTTCTACTAAGCTTTTCTCTAAGCGAGCCATCCATCAAAATACTAATAGCCTTGCCTGCAAGGTCCTCAATATTACCGCTTTCCGCAAGCAAACCTGTTTCGTAATTCCTAATACTATCGCATAACCCAGGCACATCATAAGCAACTGCAGGTGTACCTAACGCGTTAGCTTCAATGATATTTAATCCCCATCCTTCGCGTAAACCGGGAACCATTAAAACCCAACTCTTTCTCAATAGCTCCCTCCGCTCAGCATTATTTAAGTTTCCAAAAAAACTGACCCCTATTCCAGAAATACGCTCAAGTGTGTGCCTAAATGGTCCATCACCGAAAACCCATAATTCAGCATCCGGTATCTTCTTTTTCACAATCTTAAACGCGCTAATCGCATGGTCAGGTCGCTTAGCACGTTTCAAACGACCAGAAAAAACCACAACCGGTTTTGAATTTTTCTGAGGCAAAACATTCAAAGGCTCAAAATTCAAGCCCTCAGGCACAACAGATACATGCTTAAAGCCTAAATCGGCTAAGTCTCTTTGTGTGCTTTCAGAAACTGTTACTGTAGGCACGTCAACGTACTGTTTTAGCCATTTATTCTCGAGAAAATGGTAACCAAAGTAATTTACTGGAAAAGGCGTCTCGTAAAACCAGTATTCCCGAGCTAACTGGTGAATTAAAGCCACAATTTTCTCACTGTTTTTGACAAACTTTGGAGCAAAGAAGGGCCTCGTGTTAACTTCGTCGATAACAACATCGAAATTTTCCGCCCTAAAACGCTTAGAATAAAACTTTTTAGCTTGCCGATAAACCGTAAACCGCCCGCCTGCCCTAACGATGTTTACTCCATCAACGATCTCTTCGTTCTCACAGCCAGGAAATTTTGAAGTAAACAAACTAACTTCATGACCAGACGCAACCCAGCGTTTAGCAACTTCACGGGTGAAAACCTCAGCGCCGCCCATGGCGGGGTTAAGCCAGCAACGCCAATTAAGCCAAAGTATCTTTACCATGTATTTTCCTTAACAAGTGGAAACTATGTTTGCAGGCCATCTTTAATGGGATTCTGACGTTGATACCATCGAATCACTCTAAGTCTGTAAGCTATTCCGAGCAAATCAACAAACATGCGCCAAGCGTCTTTCGCCTTAAATGAAGAGGCTAACCTGATTTTCACAGGCATCTCCACAATTTTTAAACCATAAAGATGAGCTACCGCCAGCAATTCAACATCGAATGCATAACGCTTCACGGCTAATCTTGGAAAAATATTATCAACGGCGCTTCTTTTCATCACTTTTAGACCCACTTGGGTGTCCTTAAGATTGAATCCAACAAGAATCCTGACTAATACGTTGAAGGTTCGGCTCATTATTTTTCGACCCAAAGACAGTGATACCTCAGATTTCGGATGCCATTTAGTGGCAATGACTACGTCGGCATGTTCTAAAGCTGTGACATACTTGGAAATTGTCTTTAGATCTATTTCCATATCACCGTCAATAAAAATAACTACATCGCCAGTTGCCTTCATGAAACCAGTTTTTATGGCGTAACCTTTTCCCGCGTTTTTGGCGTAGCGTATAACTTTCACATGACCGTTTCGTTGAGCGTACTTCAATGCCCTCGTAAATGTTTTGTCTTGGCTGCCGTCATCCACTACAACAATTTCATATTGAAGCCTCTTGCCTTTGACTACCAAATCTAATGTACCAAGCATGTCCTCAATGAAAACTTCTTCATTATAAGCAGGAATCACAAACGATAACTCAACTTGACCCATCCAGAATAACCCCTTCGTTTTTTCTTCTATTTTTATAAAAGTACGCAAGTTGCAGAACGATACCGGCCGCCAAAGCAAAATACGCGCAGACTGCTATTGCTTCAGCCAAGTCAGCCAAAGAAGCCCCCCCTGCCGCTAAAAAAACGGCCGCAGCAAATAAAAGTATCATGAATCCAGCAATAAAGGGATAGCCCCAATTCTCCTTAACGTAACCTTTAACCTTAACCTGAATCCTACTTAAGCACTCTCGTGTTCTTATCACAATGATTATCAGGCTTCCTTTTCTGTATGACTACAACACTATTGGATTTAACATTTACCATATTCACCGAGACACACTCGGTACTTGTTCACACTTTCCAAGCACTCACTAGCCATCAAAATACTCTAAGTAATTAATTTTGCCATTACGTGCTGGTTGAGTACTTGTATATTGCAATATTCCCACTGCTATAAACTACGCTGAACGGTCCAGGTATTGTTGGTTGCCCATACCATCCACTGCCATTAACCCACCAAATCAAATACAACGGATTTGATGGATTGCTTTCTTGCAATTTGTTCGCTACCTCCGCAGGATTTGCAAAAAAATAAGGAATTAATCGATTACTATCAAGAGTTAACGTAGCCCAACCATAAAATGCCTCATGAACAAGTAGATACCCATTAATAGGCATATTATTCCGCGCCCAAAGCAACGCGTTAACAGTATCTTGACAGTCACTTAACTGCAAGGTATTCTGCAACATTGATTTTGGCACATACGTCGGAAAACTATAGTAATATCCAAGCGCGGCACTGTTTGGCAAGACCAAAAAGCCCACGCTTAATATCGCCAAAATGAAGCCTACACCGACTTTATACCAATTCCATTTGATGGCGCCAATGCCTTCCACAGCGTAAAAAGCCAATGGATAAGTTAGCAATAGAATCCAACGGTAAGGAAGCACACCGCCGATGAAAAAAGCGTTCGGACTGATAATTACTAATAATAGCGGAATGAAAATCCAAGCAATCCAAGCTTTCAGTTGAATATTACTCTTAAACCGTCTAGCGCCAAACACAAGTAATGGTACTAGTGGTAAGTAACAAAAGGCAAGAAAACCTAAAGTGTTGAGAACCAAATCGGCGTGGGATAAAGAAGCAAGTGCCCCAAATCCTCCAGAATAGTTAACTGAATAACCCATTATAGGAGAGGAATAAACAAAATAATTAATGTAAATTATTGTGAAAAACAGAAAGGCAGCGGGAGCAGAGCAAACAATTATTTTGAGCAACTGGATTTTTTTCTTACTGAGAGATACGCTTAGGATTGCAGCTATAACTATTGCAAACATGATAATGGCGACAAGTTGATGGGCAAAAACAACTAAAGCCATGGCTAACGAAAGCAAAGCTCCATTTCTGAAAGTGCGCCCATTTTTTTGAAGAAAGATTAGCGTTAAAAACAGAAATATGAGCCCAAGTTCGCTTCTAAGCATGTCCCATGATATCCTTAGCGCCACGAAATACAAGGTTGAAAACAGAGCTATAATCAGACTTTTTTTGGATGACCATACCAAGGTCTTATGGGCATAGAAGTAAACTGCAAGTCCTAAAAAACCAAGAAGCAAGGGAGACATGATTTTAATTAAAATGACAATGGAGGCTCCAATGGAAGTAAGGCCCATCAGCAGGATGTAGATTAAAGGAGCAAGCGACATTAAAGCCCAAAAACTCGCACCATTCCTTAACCATTCAAGTGTATTTGGAACATAAAAGCCAATAGTATCAAATCCCACAACAAAAGGACCCATTAAAATCTCAGGTATAGATCGTACCACTACGGGTATGGCAAACGCCAGAAAGGCAAATAGAAAACTTTGGTTTGATTTTAGCCAACGTTGGGTATTTAGTATTTTATTCACAGATAATCTTCAATTTTGATGTTGAAAAGTTCTAATGATCTTTAGTTTAGACTATCTTACTTAGGAAACTACTTCAGCAATTGAAACTGTGCTTGTACTGTTTTCGAGTGTACCAGAAGAGAATTTCAGTATGACAGCACTGCCGTACAGATTATATTTATCGTAATTTTGTAACGCTTTACATACAACCGCTGTTCCTTCAGCATCTAATCCGTATACTAATGCAACATAACAGCCATTTTTATCCTGAAATACCATTATTACTCCATAGTTAGTCACTATTTTGCCATTGCTGTCAACTTCGGCTTTATAGGTAGAGCCACTGGATGGAACATACAAGTAACCCTGCGCTCCTGCGGAATCAACGCGATATGCAACTGGAACTATGGGCTCTCCGAACACATTTTTTAAATTGTTGTAATAATAACTAAGAATGTTAACACTTGGATTTCCGACAACAATCAGATTTGAAGTAACATTAAGTAAACTAGTATTTCCTGACTCAGAATCGAATGTTACCAACGATTCGTCTGTTGCCACTTTAAACGGTTCGCCTATGGATTCTCGTCCTAATCGTTCTGCGATAAAGATGCCACCGATTGTATCCATGGTTTGGGCTGCACCAACGGGTCCATGGGGCTCGCTTTCGCCTATCACTAAAGTGGTGTTTTTTGCGATGCCCTGCTGGACGAAAGGCCTTGGAAAAGCGCCAAGATCACCAGTTGGTTTCTCAGTCTGCACCATAGCGTATCTAGCAGCACTTATGATCAAACCATTCGTTTTATCGTAAGTCCCCCCAACCACCCGTCCACCATCATCGATACCATCTGCATATCCATTGGTAGGTTGTGGAAGATTAGTCTCAAGGTATCCTGCCATATTTTGCGTAAATGCCGTTTTGTATATAGCCAAAAAACCAACAGCTACCTTAAAGTAAACGATTGGTGTAATCTGTAAAGGTGAGTATGTTTGATCTGTCAAGTTCCAAGTACGACCATCGGGCATTACTACCCACTCGTAAACATATGAAGGATAATCTGCAAAACCAGTATTTCCTTCGCTGAAAGCCACATATTTACCTGTAGCATTGTATCTTGCTTCATGAGCCAAATAGACTTGTTTTGCCAGATCCATTAATCTCGAATCATATTTAAGCTCGAAAATAGAGTAAAGTAATGGGTCACCTAATATAAAGGACTCAGGCAACTTAACCCCATAGGTTTCAACAGTAGGAGCAGAAATTATTTTGTTAAGCATCGCTTCTGTCATATTTGAATATTTTTCAGGCCAAAAACCAGCAAAGCCACTAACAACGTAGTAGGAGTATATGCTCGGCGGACCTGCAGGTTGATCATCTGGTTGTAGC
>Ga0315289_10010140_pt1 | contig 13513 bp, 11 predicted proteins | sample YL17G11_40_MG_FD_203452 | JGI IMG/M metagenome (GOLD analysis project Ga0315289, IMG submission 203452) | Sediment microbial communities from Yellowstone Lake, YNP, Wyoming, USA - YL17G11_40 | ecosystem: Environmental > Aquatic > Freshwater > Lake > Sediment | place: USA: Wyoming | collected...
TTGCTACGGCTATCAGAAATCGTCTTTAATCAACCTCTGTAGCTTGAATGGGTTCAAGATAAAAAAAATTATCATTCAGGGAATTGGCCTGCGTGGATTTCGTCTTGGCGGTAGAACTAGTAAATTGAAACAACGTACTATAAGTATATTAGCAAGGCTAATGAGTTGGTTAAAGCAAGGTGATATTTTAGTTGTTTTTGCGGTTAAACACACAAAGTAAGGAGGATATATAAATTATGCGGATTTTAATTACGGGGGCAAACGGAATGTTAGGTACGGCTTTATATAAGGAGCTTGAAAAGAACAAATTTAACATATGTGCAACCGACTTGAACTGCAATAACACTATTAAATATTTAGACATAAGGAATTTTAAAGAAATACTAAATACAGTAGAAAACTTTAAGCCTGATATTGTATTTCATCTTGCTGCGGAAACGGATGTAGATAAATGCGAGATAGAGCCAGAACACGCCTATCTTACTAATACTTTAGGAACTGAAAATGTTGCTTTGGCTTGTCAAAATGTCAATGTGGTGATGGTTTATATAAGTACTGCCGGCGTATTCGACGGAAACAAAGTCGAGCCCTATACTGAATTTGATACCCCAAATCCTATAAATATTTATGGTAAATCAAAATGGGAAGGCGAAAAGATAGTAAATAACCTTTTAAAGAAATATTTTATATTTCGTGCTGGATGGATGGTTGGGGGTGGGGAAAAGGATAAAAAATTCGTAGGAAAGATATTGAATTTATTAAAAGAGAACAATCAAGTATCCGTTGTTAATGATAAAATTGGAAGCCCAACTTTTACAGAAGATATGGCAAAATGTATGTTAAATTTGATAAAGACAGAAAGATACGGACTATATCATATGGCAAATAAAGGAGTGTGCTCTAGGTATGAGATTGCTTGTGAAATTGTGAAGATTATAGCCAAGAAAGATGTTAAGGTTAAACCGATAAATTCCGCTGCTTTTCCGCTTCCCGCACCTCGAAGCAGATCCGAGGCAATGTTAAATTTAAAATTAAATCTTTTAGGTATGAATACAATGCGTTCTTGGCAAGAAGCCTTGAAGGAATATTTAAAGAATATAATTTAAAAGGTTGGCCATGAAAGTGCTCTTTATTTCTCCTTATCCAAGAGAAGGACCAAGCTATAGATATAGAGTAGAGCAGTACTTCGAGTATTTAGAAAAGAATGGAATCAAATATCTTTCCAGACCATTTATGTTTCGTAGTTTTTACAAGATTATCTACAAACCGAAAAAAAATTTTAAAAAGTATGTCTATTTTTTATTGTCTTCTATTTTAAGGTGTATTGATTTCCTTAGGTCTTTTAAATACGACATAATATTTATTCACTTAGAAGCGTATCCCATTGGACCACCTTTTTTTGAATATTTATGGACTAAATTTGGCAAGCCTATTATTTATGACTTAGATGATGCAATATATTTAACCAGTAAGGAATCAGCTTATAAAATTATAAAGCTTATTAAATTCAATAAAAAAATTCAAACAATAATTAAGTTATCTAAAGAAATGATTGTATGTAATAACCATCTTAAGAATTATGCCAGCAATTTTAAGAATGAAAATAAAATTCATATTATTCCAACGTCTTTAAATACAGATAAATTTATACCAAATCAAAGTAATAGTACAAATAAAAAGGGATTAGTTATAGGCTGGATTGGAAGCTATTCGACGGCGTCTTACTTAAATCAGTTAAAAAATGTTTTTAAATTTCTTAGCAGTAAGTATAATTTTAATTTGAAAATTGTGGGTAGTAATCTGTTATTTCAAATAGACGGTGTCAAAATCATGAATAAAGAATGGAGTCTTTCAGCGGATTTAGAAGATTTCCAGAGTTTGGATATAGGAGTTTATCCTTTGCCGGATAACGAATGGACAAAAGGCAAAACCGGTTTTAAAACTATACAATACATGGCTGTAGGAATACCATGCGTTGTTTCTAATGTAGGAAGAAATAAAGAAATCATACAGGATGGTGTAAATGGATTTTTGGCAGATAGCGAAGAAGAATGGATTAAGAAACTTTCTCTTTTAATTGAAAATTCTGAGCTTAGGAAAAAAATGGGAGTGCTGGGAAGAAAAACTGTTGAGGAGAGATATTCGCTTAAGGTAAATGCGCCTAATTTTTTAGATATCATTCAAAGAGTTTATAAAGAAAAAAATAGTAAGTAAATTGTGATGTTTAAGATTGTGAAGAAAGAAGTGAATTAGAAAATAATGGAGAGTTCTAAGCAGGGGTAAGTAAAATTATGGATTATGAGAGAGGAGGGATTCAAAAGGATAATTATGATAAGTCAGAGGTAGTATTTGTATTGTGCCCATTTTGTAAAGCCAATTATTACAAGGAGCTTTATAAAGAGAGAGGTGTATTAGGCATAGTTAGATGTTTAAAATGTGATTTGTTATATGTAAATCCTAGGTTAAAGGAACCAGATAAGATTTATTGGGGAGATGCAGAGAAGTATTATTTAGAAGCAAGGTTGATATTTGAAGGAAAAGCAGGGCATCACCGTGATCCTAATTATCAAGCTGACCTCAGGCTAATCTCTAAGTATAAACCATCCGGAAAATTATTAGATATTGGCACAAATATGGGATTTTTCCTGAGGAATGCGAAAATAAAGGGATGGGATGCTTATGGCATTGAGCCTTCACCGTCGCTATCTGAAATGGCGCGAAAATATTTTGGCCTTAATGTAAAAACCGCGTTTCTGGAAAACGCAGGCTTCGACGATAAATTTTTTGATGTTGTAACATTGACAGATGTTTTTGAACATTTAACCCAACCCAAGAGAATGCTGGCAACAATCCATAAGATTATTAAAGACGACGGTATTCTTTTTATTAAAGTTCCGAACGGCCTTTTTAATTTATTGAAACTTCAGGGTGCAAAATTAACAGGACGCTTAAAGAACTACGATATTTTTGATTCTTACGAGCACGTGGTTCACTACTCACAGAAAACATTAACTCTTATGTTGGAATCTTCGGGTTTTAGAGTAATTGATGTGCGTATGGGTAAACCCATACAACTACCGGTTTGGCATAATTATGTCGGGCAGTATTATCAATACCCAACGCCATGGGGGCTTGATTTTAAAAGGCAGACAGCAAGGACAATATTTTATTTAGTTTCTTTAATTGAATTTATGATTAGATTTAAAAATATAGGATACTTTGCGTCTAATATTATTGTTATAGCAAGAAAAAAATAAATATATGTGCGGGATTTGCGGGATTGTAGATTACAGGATTAATAGTACTTTTAAAGAAGATACTGTCCGCAGGATGTGCTTAAAATTAAAACATCGCGGGCCGGATGACGAAGGAATCTATCTGGCCGGCGGTAATCCCAGAGTTGCCTTGGGACATCGTAGGTTAAGTATTATTGATTTGTCATCTGCCGGGCGTCAGCCGATGCCTAATGAAGACGAAACTGTTTGGCTGGTTTTAAACGGCGAGATTTATAATTTTCAGGAACTGAGAGAAGATTTGAAATTTAAAGGTCATATTTTCAAATCAAATACGGATACCGAGACAGTAATTCATCTTTATGAAGAGAAGGGGGAAGATTGCGTAAATTATCTGCGCGGAATGTTTGCTTTTGCTATCTGGGACAGCAAGAAAGAAACATTGTTTCTTGCCAGAGACAGGGTAGGTAAGAAGCCGCTTCTTTATAGTCGCCGAGGCGATACATTCTGTTTTTCTTCGGAATTTACCTCTCTCTTGGAAAGCGGGCTTATTGAGAAAAGAATAAATCCAATAGCTTTGGATTATTACCTGACGTTCGGCTACATCCCATCACCTTTAACTATTTACGATGGCGTGTTTAAGTTACCTCCGGCACATATGATGACTGTTTGTAAGAACGAAATTGCTATAAAGAGGTATTGGAATTTGAGTTATTCCCCAAAACTAAGGATTTCGGAGAGAGAAGCCCAAGAAGAGATTTTTAGGCTCCTGGAAGACGCCGTCAGAATAAGGATGTATAGCGATGTCCCGTTAGGTGCCTTTTTGAGTGGCGGGATAGATTCAAGCACAGTGGTTGCGCTTATGAGTAAGTTATCTAATAGGAAGGTGAAAACCTTCTCTATCGGTTTTGAGGACAGTGACTATACCGAGCTTAAATACTCCAGAAATATCGCTCAGCGATACGGTACCGAACACCATGAGTTTATTATCAAGCCCAATGCGCTGGAGATACTGCCTTTGTTGGTAGAAAGATACGGCGAGCCCTATGCTGATTCTTCCTGTCTGCCAACGTATTATGTGTCTAAGGAAACACGAAATTACGTTACCGTTGCCTTAAACGGAGACGGAGGAGATGAATCTTTTGCCGGCTACGAGCGTTATCAGGCAATGATTGTGGCTGGGGCCTTGAATAGGATGCCCGGGATATTCAAGAAACCGATAAGAACTCTTGCGGGATTACTTCCGGATTCCATTGTTCCTAAAAGCAGGCTAAGGCGGATAAGGAGATTTTTTGAGAGTGCGTTCCTGCCGGTTTGTAAAAGATATTCCAGATGGGTAGGTATTTTTGATGATTCTATTAAGGACGAATTATATTCCGAAGGATTGAAAAGAGATATTTGCGGTTTTGAGGCATCGGCATTGATTGAGCCATTTTTCAGAAAGTCCGGTTTTTCAGTTAATCTGGATGACTTGCTCGATACTGATGTACACACTTATCTTCCTGAGGATTTATTGGTTAAAGTTGATATAGTCAGTATGGCTAATTCTTTAGAAGCGCGCTCGCCGTTTTTAGACCACAGATTGATGGAGTTTGCCGCAAAACTGCCGGCAGAGTATAAACTCAGGAGAGGAATAAAAAAGTATATACTAAAGAAAATGATTAAAGGTATTGTGCCCGATGAAAATGTTTACCGTGCAAAAATGGGTTTTGGGGTTCCTGTAGGCAGATGGTTTAGGGAAGATTTAAAGGACTACATAAGCGATACCCTTTTGTGTTCAGAGTCGCTTGAGAGGGGTTATTTTAAGCCAGAAACACTAAGAATTTTGGTTAAGGAACATACCGAAGGTAGAAAGGATTATTCTTTCCATCTCTGGGCACTTTTAATGCTTGAGTTATGGCACAGGAGGTTTATAGATTAAATGAGAAAATGTACTTTTTTTCTTTTAATTTTTGGCATTGCCGCCGGTATTTTAATTATAAATATTCCTGTTTCTACAAGGCAAGGCATTGATTTTAAGATAAAAAAGATTGATATGCCGCTTTATCTTAAAATATTAGATTTTTTCGATAGACATTATAATTATGCTGTATTGACGAAAAGAATAATCGCCGAAGCAAATACAGATAAAGACCGGGTAATGGAGATATTTACCTGGACACATCAGAATATAAAGAAACCAGTACCAGATTTGCCTATTGTCGATGACCATGTATGGTATACCATTGTGAGGGGGTATGGTGCCAGAGACCAATTTTCTGATGTCTTCACCACGCTCTGTAATTATGCCGGCATAGATGCCTACTTCGCATGGATTACATCCAAGGATCAGAAATCGCGCTTACCACTATCTTTCGTCAATTTAGAAGACAAATGGTATATTTTTGATCCCTATTATGGCGTATGGTTTAAAGATAAAGACAATAATTTAGCAGATATCGATACGTTGAGATCTGGTGCGGGTTGGACTATGGTTCTTTTAGGCACAAACCCCCAGATAGATTATTCAAATTATTTTTCCAATTTACCTACAATAAAAGAAATCGGTTACAGAAGGGCAAATTTGCAATCACCTTTAAGGCGATTAAAGTTTGAGGCTAAAAAAGTATTAAAATTGTATAAGTAAATTTTATATAATTAACTATGCTCATAAAGATTGCTAAAAATTTTTCCTATCTTATTACAGCACAAATAGGCTATAAGCTGCTTTCTTTTATCAGTATAGCATATGTGGCTAGGCAAATGGGGGATGCAAAGTTCGGTCAGCTTTCTTTTGCGTTGTATTTTGGTTTTTTATTCTTTGCACTTGCTGATATGGGGCTGAATGATGTTTATGTCTGTGAAGCCTCCGGGAATAAAGAGAAAGAGCCGCATATAATGGCTATTTGCATAGGGAGCAAGATTGTGCTTTCACTTTTAACATTACTATTAGTTATCGCCAGCGCTTTTTTACTTGCCTCTGGGATTGATTCAATTATTTTAATTTTATTCGTCGGGATAGTTATGATACTGGACTCTTTTACGCTTTTTTTGCGCTCGGTGTTTAGGGCAAGAGAGAAAATGGGGTACGAAGCCATATCATTTACTATAGAAGGTATCTTGAAATTCGCGCTCCTTATTTTGGCCGTAACAATTTTTAGGCCAAAATTATTATTGGTTGGCATAGCTTTTTTAGTAACAAGCGCATCCGTATTATTGGTTACGATAATGGTTTGTAAGAATAAATTCTTGTTGGTAAAGCCGGCTTTTAACAAAGGTGAATTTTTAAAACTCATGGATAGGGGGCTGCCGTTTGCAATAATAGGTTTTTTGAGCATAGTAAGTCTAAAGATAGACGTCATAATGTTATCCAAAATGGCCAGTGATTCTGTTACTGGTTGGTATGGCGCAGCTGTCAAATTTGTGGAGTCAATACTCATTATTCCTTCGGCGCTTGCAATTGCGCTTTTTCCTGTTATAGCAAGGCTTTATAGAAGCTCGGTGAAATCTTTTTTTAATTTATATAAACTTTCAACTGTAAGCAGCGTGATAATCAGCATACCGCTTGTATTCTTGCTGTATGCGGGCTCAAATTTTTTTATTAATCTTATCTTTGGTAAGGGATTTACCAATTCTGTTTATGTTGTAAAGATACTGAGTTTTACAATCGCCCCCGTATTCTTAAAATTATTACTGGAACGCACGGCCTTAATCATAGGAAAGGTGGATGTTTTGCTTAAGGCATATATCGGAGGGGTCGCCTTAAAGATAATCCTCAACTTATTATTCATACCGATAATGAGTTATCAAGGCGCCGCTTTTACCACTGTTTTTACTGAGGTCTTGATTGTCGGTTACATTTTATTAGGGATTAAGAAATTTCTTGGCACAATAAGTCTGAAAGCAATGGATGCGAATTTCTCTTCAAACCTATTTCTTTTACATGATGAGCGCTAATCAAACTATATACTGTCTTGCTATATTAACTTCGAATAGGACATGAATAAACCGCCGAAACTTACAGGGAAAATCTTATTTATTATAATTATATTTTTATGCCTATTATCAGTAGAGGTTGGTTTAAGAGCGGCAAGTTACTTTAACGGGAGGGTTTTATTTTCCGAGTTGACCGTAGATGATCCTCTTTTAGACTGGAAATTGGCGCCAAACTATTGTCAGAAGGTTGGCGCAGTGCGGGTAAATTCTAAAGGATTCCGAGGCCCAGAATTTAGTAATAATAAAAACGGCCTTATAAGAGTTATTGTCCTGGGTGATTCTTGTGTCTTTGGGGCTGGAGCAAGTGGCGATGAATTTACTTTATCCAGATTGTTAGAAAAAAGGCTAAATCTAGACCTCAGGGATAGTAGTTACGAGGTTATCAATGCAGGAGTACCTGGTTATACGTCTAGTCAGTGTTTACTATATCTAAAAAATGAGTTATTAAATTTAAGTCCAGACACCATCATATTATATTGCGGTTGGAACGATATTTGGGCATATAGAAATCCTTACAGTAATACTGCAGCTATACCTTTTTTAAGGAGTCTTTCCAGGGTTATGAGCAAGAGTTTGACTTTTACCTTATTTAGAAACAAAATATTGACACCTATAAGAAATAAATCGCATTACTTATTAAGGAAACAGGTTAATAATGCAGAACTACTTATTGATGATCATTTAAAGAAGACGACCTTGGATATTTTTGAGGAAAACTTATATCGTATGATTCAGATAGCAAGACAAAATGGAGTCAAAGTTTTGATTTTAACCATCCCTACTTCAGTAAAGATGAGTTTACCGGATAAAGTTAAAGAGACTTTTTCCCCTCATGATTATTGGCGAGAGGGGTTTAAGGGATTTATGGATATGTATTCAAGCGTGAATCAGGTAATAAGAAACTTACGGCTTGAAGAAGGAGCAAAAATTATTGTTGTAGATGGGGAATTTAAAAGATTTTCCGACCAGGAAATAGGTGTTTTATTTAGTGATTTTGTTCATCCTAATGACAAAGGATATGGAATCATCGCGGATATAGTATACCTTTCTTTAGTTAAGGAGGCATCGTTTAGAGGGGAAAAACAATGAGTTTGCGGTTAGCGCTTTTTAATATAGCTGATTTTGTAGAGAGAAGCAGATTTTCATCTCTAGGTTTAGCATATCTGGCGTCATATTTAAAGAGATACTCTTATTTTAATGATACCCATATCTTAGAAGGTAATGTGATGCCTAAACTTAAGGCTTTAAGGCCAGATCTCATCGGCATTTATAGTGTTACTCAGACATTTAAGGAGGCTTGTTTGGTTGCAAGGCTTATTAAGGAAGAATATGCCAAAGTCCCGCTTATTATCGGGGGCTACCACATTAGCGCACTTCCTAATACTCTACCTGATGTTTTTGATGTAGCGGTTTTAGGAGAAGGGGAAGAAACGACGAAGGAGCTCTTGGGCGTCATCGCGCAACACGGTATTAATCCTGATAAGCTCTCTACTATAAAAGGAATCGCATTTCATGATGGAAACCAAACCAAGGTTACTGCTCCCAGGCCAATGATAGAAGATCTTGATTCTATACCTTTTCCTGCAAGAGACATGCTTTATAATACAGTCTTTTCCAGTATCTTAACTTCAAGAGGTTGTCCTTATAAATGTATCTTCTGCGCATCGGTAAGATTTTGGGGCAATCCTCGCTTTCATTCCCCTGAGTATGTAGTGAATGAAATTGAAGAGATTATAGGTAAGTACAAGGCGGTGCATATCTCGATATGGGACGATTTGTTTGTTGCCAATCGTCCTCGGTTTGAAAAAATTTGCGATTTAATCAATAGAAAAAAAATCAATAAGAGAATTTCTTTTGGCTGCGCCCTAAGGTCTAATTTGGTAACCGAAGACTTATGTTTATTGATGAAAAAGATGAATATCAAGAGGGTTTCTATAGGTTTTGAGTCTGGTTCTCAGAGAGTGCTTAATATGCTGAAATGTGGCTCAGTTACAGTAGAACAGCACATCAAAGCAGTAGAATTATGTAAGAGGCATGACATTTTCATTACCGGTACCTTTATGATCGGAAATCCGGATGAGAGCGAAGAAGAACTAAATGAAACCCTCGAGCTAATAAAGAGACTTAAGCTAAGCGGTGGGGGAAGTATTTCCTTAGCTGTGCCTTTGCCAGGGACTACTTTATGGGAATATGCTAAAGAGAAAAACCTGGTAAGCGACCAAATGGATTTCTCTAAAATAGGAATAATGTCTACAGACTTTTCAGACCCAGAAGGTTTCAGAGGAGTGCTTCTTACAGATAAAATTTCAAAAGAAAACTTTTTTCAAATAGCCCAAAAGATTCAGAAAGTAACTAATAGGTTTTACCTATGGGGTTTATTACGTAAAGACAATTTTTCATTAAGAAATTTAAAATTTATAATTTCAAGACCAAAAGAAGTTTTGTCCATATTGAGGTTTATTATTAAATCACTACTTGGAAAATCGTCAATTATGGACCGGTATGTATTTTATTATAAAAAGGCTGAAAGTTAATTGAAAAAATGCTTGAGTTATTAAAGGATTTTATTAGCTTCGGGTTTTATGCAGTTTATAGATTATTTCCCACCATTCGCGGTCAAGAATTAGCGTTACTGTATCATTCAGTGTGTGATGTCGATTATAAAAAAGACCACAATAAATTAAATGTACTTCCATCTCTTTTTAAGGACCACTTAGCGCTACTTTCTAATTTAAAAAATAAGAAAGTAATTTTGACGTTCGATGATGGATTTAGTAATTTTTTTAATGAGGTATTTCCAGTTATCTTAAAAAGCAAGCTCAATGCTATACTTTTTGTTACAGTGGGTTTCATTGAAGGTGAAATAAATCTTAACCAAATTTTTAATAATAAATTTCGCCTAAAACCATTGACTTGGAAACAAATAAGAGAAATATCAGATAGTGGTATAGAAATCGGGTCGCACACTTTGACACACCGAAATTTAGCAAAGTTAAAGGAGAATGAGGCTAGGAAAGAAATAATGGATTCTAAAAAAAGAATAGAGGATGCAATAGGAAAAGGGGTGAGATATTTTTCCTATCCTTATGGAGGAAGGAATGCTTTTAATAAAGATGTTAAAATGATGGTTAAGGATAGTGGCTATGAAAAGGCCTTTACAAATATTATGGGATTTAATAATTCAGAACGCGATAGCTACGAATTAAATCGCATACGTATATATGGTAGCGATAATTTATTCCGTTTTAGGCTTAAAATAAATGGGGCCTATAACTGGATAGATTTTTTAACAGGCTACAATATTAAAGAATAGAAACAAAGATGTATGAACTAAAATTATGATAGATAACATAGTCAAAACTAAGAAAAATTACAGCTTTTTATGGACTAGGGATAGTGATATATTACCACAAAACCGTTGGCATTTTAATAGTATGCAAGAAGTGATTAATGAGTCAATTGTGAGAGGGATAACAGGGATAGATGTCGGTTCTGGATGCGGCTATGATACCTATATAATGGCAAAGAATAATCCTTCTGTCAGGATAGTAAGTTTAGATTTAAGTGATGGGGTATATAGCTGTAAAGGTTTAACCTCTGCATTTAGAAACGTGATGATAATAAAGTCCTCTGTTTTGGATACCCCCATTAAAGACGATATTTTTGATTTTGCTTATTGCTATGGTGTTTTGCATCATACCAGCGATCCTACGCGTGGACTAAGAGAGATTAGACGGATCCTCAAAAAAGATGCACCAGTGTTTCTTTACCTCTATGAGGACCACTCTGATAATGCTATAAAATATTTTGGAGTTAAAATTGTTACTCTAATCCGTAAAATTACTATTAGGATTCCAACGCGATTGCTTTATTTTATTTCGTGTTTAGTTTCTCCTTTCATAGTCTTAGTATTTTCTTATCCTGCAAAACTTTTCAGAAGATTCAAGCTGACATATGGACTATATGAAAAAATGCCATTTAATTTTGGAAATGGTCTTTTTTCCTTAAGAGGTGATATCTTTGATAGACTTGGAACACCGATAGAGCATAGATTCAGTAAAAAAGAAGTTGTAATTATGTTGAGTAGCTGCGGTTTTTATAATGTAAGTATAACAAAGTTAAAAGATACAGCGGGTTTGGTTGTTTGGGGTTACAAGAAATGATTAAAAACGAAAATATAATATGCATTTCTTCAATCGATTGGGATTTCATTTGGCAAGGCCATCAGGAAATTATGTCAACCTTTGCCCGTAATGGCAATAGGGTTTTCTTCATTGAGAATACCGGTGTACGCACTCCTGGTATCCGAGATATCTGGCGTATAAGAAATAGAATCCGCAATTGGTTTAAGGGAATAAAAGGGATTAGAGAAGAGACAGATAATCTTTATATCTATTCGCCCTTGGTTATACCTTTTCCTTATTTGCGTATTGCTAGTTGGATTAATAAACATTTAATCTTATCTGTGTTTGAAAAATGGAAAAAGATTGCAAATTTCCATGATCCCATTATATGGACTTTTTTGCCTACGCCTTTAAGCTTGGATATTATAGAGAGTTTATCGAGTAAGCTCGTCGTCTATTACTGTATTGATAATTTCAGGGTAAGTTCATATTCGGCAAAAAAAATTCAACGCTACGAGATTAGACTGCTTAAGAAAGCAGATTTAGTATTTGTAACTTCAAAATCTCTGTATGACTATTGTTCAACCTACAGTAGCAGTGTTTATACTTTCTCCTTTGCTGTTAATTTTGAAGAATTCCAGAAAGCAAGGTTAGAAAATAACACTGCTACTGACGAATTGAAAGATATGCCCAGGCCTATCATCGGTTATGTGGGAGGTTTGCATAAGTGGGTCGATCAGAGTTTAGTCAAAGCAGCGGCAGAAAGGTACCCTCAATATTCTTTTGTTTTTGTGGGGCCTGTACAGACATCCATCACCCTGTTATCAAATTTGAAAAATATCCATTTTTTAGGAAAAATAGAGCATAGTAAGATTCCCTATATAATAAACGAATTTGATGTATGCATCATTCCTTATGTAGACGCTGAGTATACCAGGAATGTTTACCCAACTAAATTAAATGAATACCATGCGTTGGGAAAACCCGTTGTCTCAACATATTTACCAGAGATAGTTAATTTTAATGCTAGAAATAATAACCTGGTTTTTACCGCAAAGGGTAAAGAGGAGTTTATTAATTGCATTGCCCAGGCCCTTATTAGTAAAGACGAACATGTAGTTAATGAGCGCATTGAGTCTGCACGTAAGAATAGCTGGGCAGCGCGGATTGAAGAAATGAGTACTTTTGTTCAAGATACAATCAAGAAGAAATCCGGTGGTAAGATATACTGGAAAGAGAACCTCCTTAAATTCTATAAAAAAGCACAAAGAAGAGCATTGAGCTTAAGTGTCATAAGTCTATGCCTGTATTTATTAATTGCCTATACGCCATTAGTCTGGTTTATAGCCAGTCCGTTAAAGTTAGCTCAGTCGCCACAAAACTCCGAGGCTATCGTAGTTTTTGCCGGCGGAGTAGGTGAGTCTGGAAAGGCAGCCGAAGGTTATGAAGAACGTGTCCAATATGCTGTTGAATTATATAAACAAGGATATGCTCGTAATCTCATATTTTCTTCTGGATATATGTATGTTTTTAGGGAACCAGTGATTATGAAGGCATTGGCCGTTTCTTTAGGGGTTCCGGCAGATGCAATTCTCTTAGAAGATAAGGCAAAAAATACATATGAAAATGTTGAGTTTACAAAAATAATCTTGGATGCCGAAGGATGGCATAGAATTTTGCTTGTTAGCTCGCCTTATCATATGCGACGTGCTTCATTAGTATTTAAAAAGAATGCCCCGGAAATAAGTGTGATATGTACGCCGATACCGCATAGCCTTTTCTATAGTCATGGGGTCGGTCCAAGAGGAGAAAAAGTTTTTAAATTAATAAATATTCAGCAGCTCAAAGGCCTCATGCATGAATATTTAGGCATTATTTTTTATAAATTGAAAGGGTATATTTAATTGATAAGAAAACTTATTTATATTTATATCTTATTTTTGCCATTTATGAAATTACCAAAATTGCCATTTATGGCAGATAAGATACAATATGCCGATTTAATATTTATTCCGCTTTTTATTATCTTCATGATTAGGCTTTATAAAGAGAAGGCTAAAATTATTCCAGATAAAATTGGAATATTCCTATTATTGTTGGTCGTGACTGCATTTTTGTCTTTTTTGAGATCAAGCTTAAAACAAGAAATCCTTCCTGATTTTATTGGTTTAATCTATTTGG
>Ga0315289_10010141_pt1 | contig 13510 bp, 5 predicted proteins | sample YL17G11_40_MG_FD_203452 | JGI IMG/M metagenome (GOLD analysis project Ga0315289, IMG submission 203452) | Sediment microbial communities from Yellowstone Lake, YNP, Wyoming, USA - YL17G11_40 | ecosystem: Environmental > Aquatic > Freshwater > Lake > Sediment | place: USA: Wyoming | collected...
TCAGGTGCTGGTCTGTCTCTCGTCCTCTCCCTCAGCCCTTCAGGCATTTCGCGACCTTGCCGCATCCGCCCATTCCGAACGGTGTGATATCGTCTTTGCCATTCCCCAACAGATTGGCGAAATCCAGTCTGCTGTTGCAGAACTGGCGGCGCTGCGTTGGGCCTGGGATAACACGCAAGAACTGCGCGACGACCGTGTGGCTCGTCGGGAAATAGCCCTGCGAATATCAGAATCTGAGCATCTCCTCAGACGTGCTCTGAGTGCATTGCTTGACCCACGAGAAGAACCATTGGGCAGTGAATGCTTGTGGTACTGGAAAGGGTTGCTTCAATCGGCACATTCCAGAGTCGATGTTTTGCATCTTCTTTCCACTATTTGTGATAGCGTCTACGACAAGACTCCACATGTCCGCAACGAACTCGTTGTTCGTCGGGTTTTATCCTCCGCCGCGTCCGCAGCCCGCCGAGATCTCATCGAGGGGATGCTGACCTATGCCGAAGCTCCGAACCTGGGCATCGAAGGCTATCCTCCAGAGCGAAGCATTTACGAATCGGTATTGAAAGATACCGGGATTCATAGCGAGATTTCCGCCGGAAAATGGGCATTCGTCGATCCACCAGAGCGAAAACGTCATGGGATGTGGCCTGTTTGGGATCACCTGTGGACGATCATATTCGAGGCGGAAGGTGATCCGCGACCAGTAGACACCGTGTTCCGGATGCTGGCCGACCCACCCTACGGCGTCATGGACGGCATTCATCCCGTTTTGCTTTGCGCCTTTATGATGGCCCACTGCGACGAGACTACGCTCTATCGCGAAGGGACATTCATCCCTGAGCCGAGCATTGCGGATTTTGAAATCCTTATGCGCCGACCCGAGCTCTTTGCGGTTGGTGGAAGCCGGCTCGCCGGTGCCCGAGTTGCCGCCGTTGAGCGACTTGCTAAAGGCTTGGGCGCCAGCCCGGCCACTGTTTCTGTGGTTCGAGCTATGTTCAGATGGGTGAAAGGATTGCCGGAATTTGCCTGGAGCACGAAACGCCTATCGGAAAACACGATTAGAATGCGACAGGCTTTCCAGAAGGCAAAATCACCCGAGCGTTTCCTTTTCAATGATTTGCCAACAGCACTGGGCCTTGCGCCATTCCCGGAAACCAAACCAGAGAAAACTGAAATCGAAGCTTTCTTTACCGCATTGAACGGCGCCCTGAAGGAGTGGTCCGGAATCGCGGGGAGCACTTATGCCGAGGCAGAAGCGCAACTCCTGACTGCGTTCGGGGTTGAGCCTAGTGATGGCGGCTGGCAGAGGCTGAGAGAGATCGCTGCAAAGTTGGAGTCACGTGAAAATGATCCTCTAGTCCTCCAGTTCCTTCGGCGAATCGTTCAAACTACTTGTGATAAGGAAGGTGTCCTATCCATCCTCGCCCTCGTGGCAAATCGCCCCCCGGCTAACTGGCTGGATGCAGATGTCGAGCGGTTTCCTGGACTGGCAAAGGCGCTCGGCGACCCCATCAAGAGAGCAATGGCACGGGCAGGCCTCACCAATGAATCACACGATGCCATGGCGGCACTTGCCCCTGATCAGCGTGGCCGAGCCAAGTCCCTGGCGAGGGAACTCGGCAAGAAACTAGACCCCGCTCGACAACGCAACTCGCCTGAGATCGTACGCGCCGCCCTGCTGTTGCTTGTTGATGAATTGGCCAAGGGTACTGGAGGCAGGAAATGACCGCCAAAAAACCGAACAATTCGAGTTTTGACGACACATCATGTCGCCATATCCTTTCGCTGTCCGGCGGCAAAGACAGCACGGCGCTTGCACTGTATATGCGTGATCGCGTTACGAATCTGGAGTATGTTTTCTGCGATACCGAAAAGGAGCTCAAGGAGACTTATGATTATCTTGAAAAACTTGAGGTTTATCTGGGAAAGGAGATTCAAAGAATTCGTCCGGGAATCGGCTTTGATGATCTCCTGGAGCAAAGGCGAAACTTCCTTCCTTCACCACAAGTAAGATGGTGCACGGAGTATCTGAAGATTAGGCCCTTTGAGAGATTCATAGGAGCCGATCAGGTAGTGATGTACGTCGGTATTCGTGCCGATGAAGCCCATCGAAAGGGCTACATTTCCACAAAACCAAATATCCACGCTCGATTTCCATTTGTCGAAGATGGTCTCCGACTCAGGAATGTAATGCGAATTCTTGAAGACAGCAAGTTGGGAATTCCTGAATATTATAAATGGCGCTCCCGTTCAGGGTGTTTCTTCTGCTTCTACCAGCAAAGGCGCGAATGGGTTGGACTACTGGAGACTCATCCAGGCCTCTTCGAGCAGGCAATGAAGTATGAGCGCACAGATCCCGTGACGGGGGAAATGTATACTTGGGTTCAGGGAGAAAGTCTCGCAGAAGTAGCTCGTCCCGAAAGGGCGGCCCAGATAAAGGCGGACTATGAGAAGCGTCGGGCAAGTGAGCTATCTGTTGCGAAAGAAACCTCTCTCCTTTCTGTTTTTGAAATGCAGTGCGCAGACGAACACGCGGGATGTGTCATATGCCATTTGTAGGGAGAAGGCAGAGGACAAAGTTGAGATGACAGAGAACATCATATACCTCGACAACAATGCTACAACCCAATGCGCACCTGAAGTGGTTGATGCGATGCTCCCTTTCTTTATAGGAAACCATGGGAATGCGTCGAGCCCTCATTTTCTTGGGAGACAAGCATCTCGTGCCGTGGCATCGGCTCGGGAGCTTATTGCAGAAAGCGTCGGATGCGTTGTATCGGAGGTATTCTTCACGAGCTGCGCCACTGAATCAAACAACATGGCCATTCTCGGTGTAACACAATCCTTATCGAAGCGCCGCAAGATTGTTACGTCTGCAATCGAGCATAAATCCGTACTCGGTCCGTGTGAAGTGCTGGAAACAAGAGGATTCGACGTTGTCATAATCCCCGTCAAGAAAGATGGCAACCTTGATATGGATGCTATGCGATGTGCGGTTGATGAGGAGACTCTCCTGGTCTCAATTCAAGCGGCAAATAACGAGATAGGAGTACTTCAACCGGTAAGAGCCGTAGCTGATATTGCTCACGCAATGGGTGCTGCGTGTCACTGCGACGCGGCGCAACTTCTTGGGAAAATACCAGTGTCAATCGATGAGTTGGGTGCTGATTTCGTTTCTTTCAGTTCGCACAAAGCATATGGCCCCAAGGGCATCGGCTTTCTGATCATACGCAATCATACTAGACAGATTGTGATGTCACCTCTTATGTTTGGCGGCGGACAGGAGAATGGATTTAGGCCTGGCACGTTAAATGTAGCGGGGATTGTTGGCACCGGTGTGGCATGCCGCCTTTGTAGCAAGAATGTAGAGGGAGAAATGCGGCGAATAACGTTGCTCAGAGAACAACTGGAAGAAGGCATTTGCCACATCGTGCCTGGAGCCCGAATAGTGGTAGGTGAAAGCCCGCGACTGCCGGGCACATTGAGCGTCATGCTTCCAGGCGTCCCCGCTGATCTGTTGATTACCAGAACGCCAACCGTGTGTATGAGCATGGGGTCAGCATGCACTTCTGGTACAGTTTCCCCTTCCCATGTTCTTCTGGCACTCGGGATTCCCCGGGATGAGGCACGCTGTGTTATTAGGTTCTCGCTGGGACGCTACAATACGGATGACGATATCCAAGGAGCATTGAATGCTATCGGTGCTGCGTTAAGCGGTATTGCGGCAGCTCACATAGCTGAACGGTAGGATGACAGAATTGCCGTTGTTGGAAGAAAGGAGGCGGTCTCATGAGTCTTATGGAAGAATTGAAAAGCCTGGGGCGGCCAGGCCCTGGATTCAAACCTCACAAGCAGCTGCTGCTCCTTGCAGTAATCCGGTTGATCAAAGAGAAGAAGATCATAGGCAATCGCGTCTATTTTGACGAGAATCTGAGGGCGGAATTCAAGAGACTTCTTACTGGATATGGTTCAACTGAGGATCGAGACCGGCCCTACAATCCTTTCTTTCATCTCGGGACATCGTCGTTCTGGAAACTAGTACCCAATTCTGGTCGCGAAGCTGATTTAGCCAAGACCCAAAGCATTGCTGGTCCAACGATGCTGATGGATTTGGTTCAATACGCCGAATTGAGCGACTCTTTTCTTAACGCTCTGAGGGATGACGAGTCACGAACAACGACGGAGGAACTTCTTCTGGAATGCATAGATTCCGGCCAAACCGATAAGGGCAGGTCTAATCCATCCGCTTCCCGCAGTGGCCGGAGCACATTCCGCCGCCTTGTCTTCTCGTCACAGGAAAAAGCTGACAAGAATCCGTTTGTCGAATATCTCAACTCCCTTCAACGACTTAATGCCAGCAACGAGAATGCATTGGCTGAATACCAAGCCTGCAATCCGTTCTTCGCCCAGATCCATATTCCACATCCACTCACCCAAACCATTGTGGATGAACTACAGAAGGTAGATGGGAGGCAAATCATTCTCACGGGGCACGCGGGGGATGGAAAGTCAACCATTGCTCTCGGCATCTACAAGCAATTGACCAAGAGTCCGCCTGACAAGCCGTTGGCCCGCCAAATGAAACCACGAGAGGATATTACCGGAACAAATATATCCATTCTGAAGGACTTGAGTGAGCGTCACAGCGAAGATGACTTTGCATTCATGAAGGAAGTGTGTGGGGCCAAGCGACGCTTTCTGATTGTCTCGAATACAGGCGCTCTTCTGGATCTCTTCCGCGGCCAAGCCGCATCGTTCGGGATGTCGTCGGTGCAGATAGAGAGCGACGTGCTCCGGGCCATTAGTAACGAATCAGGCGAATCGGAACTCCCGTTGGGAGATACCCGTTTTCTTATAATCAATCTTGCACGAATCGACAATCTCGATCTTGCTCTTCAGATATTTGCACGCATGATTGATCCTGCGCATTGGGCAAGTTGCGCTGATTTGCCGTGCCGCGCCAACTGCCCCATCTGTCTCAACGTAGATCTGATCAACCATCGCCGAGACGTTGTGTTCAATCGGCTTTATCTTGCCTATCGGCGCACTTACGAATATGGCACGAGGCTAACTCTTCGACAGCTTACTGAGCACTTGGCCTATTTGATTACCTCCGGGCTGGAGGAAATCGATCTGGCCGAGATGCGTAAAAGACAGGCAACCCCCTTGCGAGCGGAGTTCATGTTCTTCAACCGCTTCTTTGGAGACAATGGCAAGGATGATCACGCAGCGGCACTACAAATGCGGGCAGTCCGCGAGATCCGCCGACAAGGATTCGGTGAGCGCCCCTACCCAACTTGGGAACGCAAACTGTGGCTCAAATTAAGGGACAGAAACTTTCAGTTAGGGGTCCCAGACTGCGAGGCTGAATTCGGGTTGCTCCGTGACCATGGCTCAGGGCCGGGCAATGATAACCAGCCTGGGCTTACACCAGATCAGGCCAGGGAGCAGGTTCGCCGGATGCTCTATTTCCTCTATGATTTCGATAAGAATGATCGGTCGTACCTAATGCAATTCCTCAACTCGCCGACGATTCTGCGCTGGCAGGACTGGCAGAAACAGGGAGGGCAACTGGATGAGATCGAGAAGGACGTGTTGGAGCAACGCATTTATCACGTGCTTCAGGAACATTTCACCGGTGTTCGCCTCCCCGAGGGCTCTAGAGGCCATGATCGTCGGCTTTATATCACTTTGAGCCGGGGGAAGAGTGAGATTCGCCAAAGCGCTCAGGTGGTAATCGCTCAAGTTGATTGGAGTAACGAAATCGACCTACGATTGATTTCGAGATCGAATGCTGCTGGTGGAGTTCGGACGGATCTCGAATTGCGGGGGGCTGGCCATATCACCGGAGCCAACCTCGTTCTCTTTTTGCCGTTCTTGGACTACGTACTCATGAGACATTATGGCGAAGTTGGAGAAACCCTCCAAGCGGCTTATGTCGAACGTTTGGAAAGGTTTAAAGCGCTTGTTCAGGAGCTGGCCAAAGAAACTCGCGAACACGCAATGCTCGTGAGGCTCAAGACAGATCACACGTTTCGCCGACAGAAGTACACGGTACGTGACGGAACCCTGGGGGTGAACGATGTCCTGTAGAACTTTTCCTATTATAGTCGATAGTGACAGAGAGGACAATCCTGCCATCCAGTTGTTTGGCAAGCGGTTGTTCAACGATCAATCACCTGTGGAGTTTCTCGTTGAACTGTTGCTTATTGTGACGTCGCCCAAACGGATAGGCCGCAGGACTTCTCATTTCACGACACCGTTACCCTCGGTAAAAACCCTCGCGGACTGGTCAGGAGCTGACGAGCTAATGTACTCTCCGAAAGCACGCCTCAATCTCAAATTATTTTCCTTTATGGGAGCTTCCAGATTGGATTCCCGGCATCAGACACACCGTGATCACTACAGAGACATAATGCAGAGGCTGCGCAACAATATTCGTGTTGCTGAAACCGGAAGCGAGAACGACGTCTTGCGGACGCTCGAGAACTTGTTTCTAGGGTTCCAGGGGGCAGGATTTGGGCGCACATGGTGTGCCCAGAGTTTCATGCCTGTTTGTACTGGGCTTCTGGCTGGAGAGACTATTTGGAATGAAACGGCCGCACGCCGCGATCCCCCCGATGGCTGGGATGATGTATTGGACAAACAGCACGTCTATTTCACCATGAATAAGCATCGGTTCCTTGCCCGTGGAGGCGAGGTCCTATACTTGCAACTATGCATTGCCTTAAAGCAGAAGCCGGAGACTATAAAGCAATGGGCAGAAGAAAGTGGGATTCCTCTTGAGTTAAGAGAGGCGGTTCCGGCTTTTCTGCACGAAGAGTTACAGCGCGAGTTGAGCAAGCTCATGGACCATTGCCCGCAAACAGTTACAGATATAGCCGAATTCCTGGACAGCGGAGTGGAGCCGGAGACAGCCCAAAAGACAGACAACGATGAAAATGGACCACGCTACGTCGCCGCAGGGTATTGTCCAGCGGACAGTTGGCCGGAAGGATATCTTTTCGCCGTTGAACTACTCCGCCTGTGTCAAGCCGACTTGGATGTGATCGAGAGATTGAAGTTACTTGAAACTGCTTGCGTCATGCAGGTATTGCGCAATCTTGCGACGCAGAGTGTACGACACTGTCCTACGGAGTATAAGACGACGTGGCCAGGATACCGCCTCGCCGTCTCTGCCCCTGATGAACGTAATTCCGCGGTAAAGAGGCTATCACGCCACACTGCCAAAATGGTGGAGAAACTCATCTATCGCGCGATTCGGAGTGATGACGTAGAATTGCCCCCCGATCCGACAGAGAGAGAGAAGATACTCAAGGAGGCAGACAAGCGCTATGGCGGCAAGTTGTTCGTGGGCATGGCCAAGCGGATTGGACTGCTAGTACCACGGCGTGGCGCCGGTGTGCGTTTCACTCTCAATGAACAATTGTTGCGGATGCTGGTCGTAACTACCGTACCCATCGGAGGCCGCTTGACCTATGACCGGTTCAAGGAACTTGTCGAAGCGCGGCATGGTTTAGTCTTCGATGGCGACGGTTTCACACGGGCAAGTGCCTGGGTGGATGGAACTGATCAACCGGTTGTGGGGAACGGGATCGACGCCTGGCTTCAGGACATGCTCGATGCGGCCGGACTGCTGATCCATCTATCCGATTCGTGTGCATTGGTCGTGAATCCAGCCACGAAGAAAGGCGTTGAATCATGAGCTATTTTGCAGACTCGGCGTGGAGCTACCTTGCAAAGAAGATCAGCCGCCTAAAGAAAGAAAGAGGCAGCGGTAGATTACTAGTTGTCATGCCGTCTTTTCCGGAAAAAGAGGCTTTGGACATGGCGACAACTCTAAAAAACAAATGCTTAGCAGATAGTTCCATTGTTCTTGAGCTGCACATTGCCCAGGCCATTTTTAGGGGACAGGCTCAGGGTGCATTGAACCAAGCCCGCCTTCATAATTGGCTTGCGGATTCCGCTAAAATGATGCATGCGCGGAATGACCTCAATCTGATTCCGAACAAGGTTAGGTTGGTGGTTCTATGTGGCGCCGAACGCTACCCCGAAGTCATTGGTAGTCTCGCCGATTTCCATGGTTGCGATTTGGACACCATCTGGAAAGTGGAAATGAAGGGCTCTTTCCAGTCATGGATTGCAGAGAAACTTAAAACCGTTGGTTTGGCAGACGTCGAAACAGCCGAGTTGAGGGAATTCGATCGACTTCTGAAACCTTTACTGGAGCATGGCAAAGCGAATCTTTTGGGCATTGGTGACTGGCTCGAAACGCTTGACCTAAACTCCGCGAATTCGACGCGCGAGGCCATGAAAATCATGCTTTGCCGATTCGATACCTTCCACCTCCCGAAGTTCTCCTGCTTCCCGTTGGGAAAACGGAGCGCCACCTTGTCGCCGTATATCGAGAAAGCTAATGTCTTCTTTTCATACACTTCGTTTCTTGATTCCAGAGATCGGGACAAGGCAACACGGGCCATTGACCAACTCCTTGAGACGCTGGCCGCCGGGCAGGATACCGCAATCAACCTTAATGATGCGGAAGTTATCGGTCCGTATTCGGACGGACAGGCGTTCCTGCGGGGCCTCAAGAAGTACATTCAGGAAGAAGACCGCTCGGAACGAGCTCGTCTGATGCAATGTGACTTTGTGACCATTGTAGACAAGATCCTTAAGTTCCAGATCAAAACGCCTATAGATCCAAGATCAGAAAGAGAGGTCTTACACAAGCTCTCCGGAGGCCCGGTTGAGGTGGTCTTGCACGCGGTTTGGCAAACGCTGAGGGAGTTTGGTCGGGATAAGCGCTTTACAGACGCCCAAGTGCAGCGAATCGATATTATGGCAGATCGTTTCAAGCACGACTACGACAGTGCGGACGAGAGCGAAGGTATTGATGCAGCGGTAGACCGTACCGAACTTGCGAAGCAATACCTGCGACGCTTGTTGGGCGGTGTTGATAGATTGCTGGCCGAGCGTACAAGTCTGCCAGGACAAGATGGCGAGAACATTCCCATCTCGAGCAACTTGGCGGATCAAGAAATCTCCTCCACTTACGCGAAAACGGCAGAACCACAACTTGAGTTTTCCGTCAAATTGACTTATGACGAAGCCAAGGACCCGTACCGCCGCAGGTTCGCCTGGCGACTACCAGACATTCACTCTTATCGACTGGCGGAATCCCTGATTCATTGGGCAAAGGATGCGTTAGATGCGGATTCCTCAACTTGGAAGCTACCGGCTTTTCACCTGCCATACTATGAGGAATTACTGCGCGCCACCGACGACGAAGAAACCCGGCGTGTGATGTTGCATTGCGTTCGTGAGGCCCGCCCTGATGACCCGAAACTGACGAACTTACTGGGGCGTGAATGGCTGACAGGCAACGATATCCTACTGCCGCAGCTCAGGACTCTTGCAGAGAAGTACTCGCTTTTTGTAGCGGCGGCACACAAGGATGGGTTGCACGCCGCACTGTTCAGCGACAAGTGGGCCGATTTACGTCAGGCGTATGCGACGGCGTCCCGAGTTGTGGTTCAGGAACCTGGCGGGGCGGAATCTCAGATGGCGGGCATGCTTCTTCGCGTGTTTCTGGTCGTTCAACGTCGTCAGTCACAACTTGGCACGGCTTGGGCTACTGAACCCTTTGAACGCTCCGGAGTCGCCACAGTGCTACATCCGGCTACTCTGGAGATGTTAGAGGCGCATGTACTCTTTCTGTTTTCCTGCTTCAATGCGGCAGGGGCCGCAGAGATTCGTCGAGAAGAGCGACGCAAAGCATTTGCGGAGAATATCTGGACCGGCTACGTTGATCTCGCCTCAATTAAATCCCCCATCGTAGGTTTGCTGTACAACGAAGATCAGAACCTGGACACCAACGTTCGCGGCAGCGACCTGATACATCGTATAGGGTCACCAGAAGAACGCGAAGCGACCCTTTCTACGCGTCTTCTAGTCCGATATGACAACAGCAATGAAGATGAGCAGGTAGCGGACGCTGAGATGTTCCGGGAAAGCCGTGAGTCCAAGCTCCTGTTCCGTTTGATGACGGACTATTTCCGCCTTCATCCTCATGCCCGTGACGGGCTGAGTATTGCTGTGTTTTGTAATCAAGATATCCAGCCCATTATTGCAGCGGTCCACCAGTACCTGAACAAGCTGGCCGATCCGAAGGATCGTCGCTTCTACGTGTTACCGCCCGAACGGCGCAAGCCGTATGCGATAGGTGTTACGATCTTCACTGAGTCAGGGGATGACGTAGATGTCGCACGTTGGATAGAACAGTGGCAGGAGCGGTGGGAAGCGGCTGAAACCGAAAACAAGTTTCAAGCATACCGACGGTGTAGATTCTCGGTTGCACATCGCATAGTAGAGCCTCGTCAACTTGGTTCCTTCCAAAGGCTCATCAATGACAGTTTCGAGGCCGACATCGCGGTCCTATACGATTTCATAGGTGCAGGACAGGGCGGTAACCGCTTTGCGGAGGTAGCCCCCTTTGACATAACAACACGTACGTTGAAGTTCCCCATTCTGGAGAAGTCCTGCTGTGCAGTCCGGCATCCGACGGACAGTTTCAAACGCCTAAGGGTTATCAGCAACCGTCAATTTGTTCTGGGCACTCTGCATGCGGAAGTCATGCATCGCCTGAAGAACCAAGGGGTGCAGGCCGGCAAGGAATTCGTGATTCTTGGCGTTGGCGATTTCGCGCCATGGCGAGGGGTCGTAGATGCGCTTCATGCCAAGGCAGAATGGGTTATCTGCATAGACCCGAACATGGATGAACGGTTGGTCAAGATTCCTGCCGGCGGCAGGATGCAGGAGCGTGAGATCATCGGTTTTGGGTCAGGAGTAGGCTCCCATGGGGAAGCTAACTACACCATCTCGACAGAACTATTCTCCTTGGCCGATGTTCAGGTGCGTCTGGTTGCCTCAATTCAAGAGGTCTATGGCGGATGCGGATGGACTCCCGACGACTGTCAATCGGTGGCAAAGGGCGTTTTGCGTGAGGCGCGCGAGCTTTCCGGCTTGTCGCTTGTGCGCGCAACGGGGGTTGGCCACTACATTCGCGATTTCATGGCGTATGCTTTGACCCGGAAGATGCTGAGAGAAAAGCGAACGGTCTTGTGCGACCACTTGGTGTCCCTGGATGCCTATCGGCATTGGTTTGATTTGGCTGATGATGAAAGGCGTCCGGACTTGATGTGGCTAACGGCCTGGCTTGATGCCGACAACCGGGTTTGCCTGAAGATTCATCTGATTGAATGCAAGGTGGCACAGCAGTCCGATGAACACCTGCTCAAAGCACGGGCGCAGATCAACAATGGTCTTCGCGTTCTCGTTCCAGCTTTTGCTCCTTGCAGTCAGGACGGCACCACTTTGCGAGAAGATAACCGTCCAGACCAACGGTACTGGTGGCTCCAGCTTCACCGCTTGGTGGCCAGCAAGGCTGAGATTGAGAATAGTCAACAGGCGGATGTTCTCTCGGCTCTGGAGCGGTTGGCTGAAGGTGACTATGCTATTGAATGGGGTGCCTCGGTGTTTGCCTTTTGGAGTGATGACAAATCCGCCAGCGTAAAACGCATCGGCAAATGGAAACCGAACGAGGCTGAAGATCAAACCGCTGATATTTACGTTATCGGGAGCGAGTTCGTTCGCAAACTCGCCATGGATACCGCTGGTGTGTCACAAACTTGGACTGAATGGAACGAAAAAGTTGATGATACGGGCGGCAACGTTTGCGATACTCTGGATGATATTGAGTTTCCTCCTGGTGATGATGACGACGAGGACATTCTAATCTGGAAGGAACAAGAGGAGGAACAATATGCCGAGGACGAGGAGTCCGCACCCACTGGTCAGCCGGAACCAGCGCTAGACGAATCCGTTGCGGTTGAAACTGAACCAGAACAGGTTGTTCCGGTCGTTACACCTTCCGCGAGCGCGGAGACTTCTGAGTCGGTCCTTAAGACTCCGTCCTCGGCCGTCACTGCCGACTTAACGAAGGAACCGATCGTTGCTGAACCTGTCCGGATACCTGATCGCATCTTGCTTGGGAAGACAGTCAACGGGGCAAAGCCGGTCTACTGGGAGTTCGGTCATTCGGAATTGGCAAATCGCCACATGCTCGTTTTTGGCACCTCTGGCATGGGCAAGACCTACGCGATTCAGTGTTTGTTGAGTGAGCTCGGTCGTGCAGGGCAAAACTCCCTCATCATTGACCACACGGATGGGTTCATTCCTAGTAAACTCGAAAAAGCAACTGCCGCCTGTCTAAATCCGAAGCAACACTTCATTCAGCAAGCACCTCTGCCCATCAGCCCATTCAAGGCACAGGTCAGCGAAGAAGCCGGGATGACTTTCAAAGACACGTCGATAACCATCGCAAAACGGGTAGCGGCGATTTTCAAGAACGTATATGAACTTGGTAATCAGCAGTTCCCTGTGTTGATCGATGCCATCACCGAAGGCGTAAAGCAGGCTGGCGATGACTTTACAATGGCCAGATTACTGGCAGTCCTCCAAACATACATTGAGGACGACATCCATGCGACGGGCACGGTTAGGACTACAATAAGCAAGTTAAAGCCGTTCATCCAGAGCAATCCGTTTGCAGACGATAAGAATGGCATCGGGTGGCACAATTTATTCACGGACGAGGCTTCCCGTTGTCACGTGTTTCAGTTCTTCAAAGTCGACAAGCATTCTGCCAGAGCACTTATCGAGTTTGTGTTGTGGGATCTGTATGCATTCGTTAGCAGTTTCGGCGACAAGAACGTTCCTCGTGTAGTCGTATTGGATGAGGTTCAGAACCTCGATCTAGGCCCGGATGCCCCCGTCGCCAAGTACTTGACGGAGGGCCGCAAGCATGGTCTTGCTCTCATTACCGCAACGCAAACTGTCAAAGGCGTTGGCGGCGTCAATGATGCCCGTGTCAGTCGTCTCTTCCAGGCTGAACATAAGGTGTTCTTTAAGCCGACCGAGAATGAAATGCGAGAACATGCCCAATTACTCCATAACGCAATCAGCCACGTGAGTGTCCAGGATTGGGCGTCTCGCCTCGCCTCCCTGCAATTAGGTGAATGCTGGTCGTTGGGCCGAAGTTTGAATGAGACAACAGGGAGGTTAGTCTTCCAGGCACAGCGAATCAAGATCACATCGCTTGAGGAGCGCGGGTTCAATGCCTGACACTGCAGAAAATCGTCGTCTGCCGCGGAACTTCCACAGGACATTCAAACCTGAACGTCAGTACATCAACGCGATGTTGCGCTATGCCGCTTCCGGCAAGGAAGGCGACTATCAGGCAATTGCTGCTGCTACCGGCATTCCGACTGGCACATCGACCGGCAAAGTGCCGGCTATCCTGGACTATTGCCAAGGCATGGGTCTTGTTCGTTTGATCGGGCCGGAACGGTCTGCAGTGAAAAAGCCGGAACTGACTCCCTTTGGAAGAGTGGTTCTTATCGAAGATCCTTATCTTAAAATCAACATAACTCAATGGATTGCCCATTTTAATCTC
>Ga0315289_10010142_pt1 | contig 13509 bp, 9 predicted proteins | sample YL17G11_40_MG_FD_203452 | JGI IMG/M metagenome (GOLD analysis project Ga0315289, IMG submission 203452) | Sediment microbial communities from Yellowstone Lake, YNP, Wyoming, USA - YL17G11_40 | ecosystem: Environmental > Aquatic > Freshwater > Lake > Sediment | place: USA: Wyoming | collected...
TTACGACGCTCGACGGCTTCAGTGTCTTGGGCCATGCACGAAGGCTAAGTCCGAGGCGAGGCAGAAATCAAGCCCCAGAGCCTGCAACAATTTCCGTGCCGAACAGTATTGGGACACCATACTTAATTGGGCGTGCGCCCGTTCTGTAGCCCGCTTCTTCCGCCGCAAGCTCTCTTGCGGCCGCGCCCGAGCCGTAACCTGGGCTCTCGGGGGAAACGCCGCCGCGGGCGGGTCCGGTGCCGGAACTCATCCGCCCCGGGAAACCAAGGGCTTTTCGCCCTTTCCGGCCCGTTACCAGATCACGTCCACGTTGGGCAGGGACGTCTTCAGTTGCCGAACACCGGCGGCTGTGACCTTAGTCTCTCGCACGTAGAGCTGCCGCAACGCCGTCAGCCCCTTCAGATGCTGGAGACGCCAAAGTAGCGCCAGCAGCACGCCGAGAGCCAGCGCGCCCCAGCACACCGCGATCCATACCAGCACCACTGAAACATGCCCTCGATCAGACAGTCTGTGATCGCTCAGGCCTCCCGCGAATCGAAGGCACCCGCCTTGATCATGCCTGCGCAGGGTCGCGAGTTACCGGTATAGGAATCCCAGCAAGTCGTGGCGGCGTTTGGTCAAGACGCAGGCCAGGACCTTGGCGCCGGAATGCACGAGTTCGGCTGCGGCTCCCCTCGCGATGAACCGACTGGTCTTCTCGAGTTCGATCAGCAGTAGCGCACCGTCGGCCTGCGCTGCCAGCGTGCAAGCTTGGCTGGAGGCCAGCACCGGAGGTGTGTCAATTATCACGTAGGCATACATTGACCGCAGCTTCTGGATAAGGGACGGGAAACTCTTGTTGATCGACTTCTCGATGCCTTCCGCTTCCAGAGATCCGACGCACGGCATGATGTCCAAGCCCGGCATGCGCGTGCTGTAAACCTTTCCGTCCAGGTTGAGCCCGGCCTGGAGCGCCTCAGCAAGCCCCGCTGAGGGCTCAATGTTCGCCACGACGTGCAAGCCGGGCGCCCGTATGTTGCCGTCCACAACTATCACGCCCCCGTCGCCCACCTCGCAAAGTGCGGCCCCAAGGTTCAGCGCCAGTGTCGTCCTGCCCTCACGGTACAGGCTGGACGTTATGGCCAGCACGTGCGGACGGCCCGGCATAGCCAGAAGGCGCGTCCGCAAGTAACGTATCTCTTCAGCGACTCGCCCATGCTTGTCGTGGTAAAGCACGACGCTCTGGGCTGGCTCGGCCAAGGAACCTTGCCCGTCTTGCCCCCCGGCAACGCGACGGCGCCGCTCAGGAATCGCCGTAACTGAGGCCAGCACCGGCAAGTCCATGAACGCAGCAGCGTCCTCCATGTTGCGGAACGAGCTGTCGCAGAACTCCAGGCCGAAGATCAGTGCTATCCCTAAGGCGATCCCGCCGACGATGCAGGCGAGACCCAGCTTGACTCGTGGGACATAGTAAGGCCTCGCCGGCTCGATGGCGTATTGGAGGACGACCACCTCGGCGCCGGACTCGCTCTGCTCAGCTTGGAACCGCATGCGTTCGCCCATGAGGCTCCGGTTGTAGATGGTGTAGTACTCCGTCTTCTCCGCTTGGTGCCGAACCAGCTCGTGGTACGTTCTGTCTTCCCCGGTCAGATCCTTGAGCTGCCTGTCCAAGAATGTGATGCGCGTTCTTACGTCCCGGAGTGCCAAGTCGGCCCCCTGGACCTCCCTCTTGATGTTCTGCTGCTCCGTCTTAAGCGCTTGATAGACGGGGTTGACCTCCACGCGCTCAGTGCCTGACAGGCGTTGCGCCGCCTCGTCCAGCTCCTTTTGCGTCGAGGCTATGTCCGCGCGCAGCTGCTTCGTAGTGGGATGCTCGTCGGCCAGCCTGACCAACAAGGCATCCAGGAGCGTCTTATTCTGGCTGAGCAGGGCCTGGAGTTCAGCAACACGTGGGTTCCGCTCAGTGGTGACCTCCAACTGGACCATTTGGGGTTCCTGGGCAAGTTGTTTGGCGACCTCCTCAAGGCGTTTCTCAGCGTCGTCAAGTTGAAGGGACCGGCTTGTTTCTTCAGTCCGCAGGGCGAGCAAGCTGTTCAGGATGTTGGTTGTGACCTCTGGCAGACTGGTGAAGTGTTCCTTGCGGTAATCCTCCAGTGCCGCCTCGGCGGCCAGCATCTCGTCCCGATACTTCTTCTGCTGGTCACTCAGGAACTCCATGGAGCTCTTGCTTGCCATGTACTGGCTCTCATCGCTGATCTCCTTGTAGAGATCGGCTATGGCGTTGGCAATGTTCTTGGCATCCCTTGGAGAGGCGTCCAGCACAGCAACCTCGATCACGTCTACGCCCTGGGCTTTTGCAGCAGTAACAATCGCAACTGAGTTTCGCAGCCTTTCGTACATGGCCTGGCGTTTGGTCTCGTCGAGCCCCACCGCAAGGCGCGCTCGATCCAGCACCTCATCGAGACGCTTTGGCGTCATAATGCTCCGCTTAATGGTCTCAACGGACTCCCTTGCTCCTTCATTCGAGACAAGCGACGAGGGGGCGCTTCGGAGAGCCGCCAGGTCCCTCCGCTGCAGGTATGCAACAGCCCGGTACTTCGACGGCGTGAGGGCCCAGAGCGGCGCGATCAAGATAAGGCCCGCCGCAAAAGGTATGAGCAACGCCCATTTCCTTCTGAACGCCATGCGCAGATAACCCCGAACGGAAGGCCTTGTCTGGAATCTTCCGACAGAGCGCCTGCGCTTTGTCTTTGCTACCGAACGCACAATAAGGAACAGCACAAGGATTATGGCGATGGCGGAGGTGGCCGCAATCACACACTTATCTGTTGGCAGGCTTTCCATGCTTTGTAGCACGCCTGACCATAGCAACCAGGCCAGCACGATCGCTAAGAGAAATAAGACCATAGGGCCACCGTCCCCAAAGTGTCAGAAGATATAGCGCCCAGGAACGCGAACAGGGACCCGGCAGCCTCGCGCAGGCAGTCCAGGAAAAAGGCCCTCCAGTTACGGGAAATGTGTGACTATCCGGCCGGTCCCAGCCAAAGCTGTACGTTGTCAAACCAGCCACTCGCCTGAGCCCCAGGCGCTTGGTACTTTGCCTTCCTCACGTCAGAAGCGCCTACCCGATCCATGTCCGAAGCAAAAGGTCCAACACCACTAACAGCAATGGATGTCAGGGGCTGCCCAGTGTCGCGAACGGTCACCTGGGCCCCCAGAGTCCGAGTGCTTGCATCGTGCTGCATGACCACGTGATACCAGGTGTTGCAGGAGAACTGGATCGGAGAAGAATCCGGCGTGCCGGCGTGCCCTTGTGCGTCACCGTAGTCGAGCAAGACCAACAGCCCGCGGTCCTCACGCGTGAAGTATACCTGGGCGTAACTTGCCCCTTTCACTTCGGTATTGAGCCCCGTATCGTACAGGCCAAACCGTACGTCACAGGCGTAGTCAATGGACTGGGGCAGAACGTCCCATTCAAGACGGAACGACCGGCCGCTCATGTCTATCCCGACATCGTGGTAGGCGTAATTACCTCCGCCGTTAATGTTCACACGGTTCACTGCAAGAACACCGTCCTGACTCCGCCAGAAGAAGCGGGATCTGTCACTCATCTGCCACTTCGGATCCTTTGAGAAGTCCTCTTTGAACGCTGGCTGCCGGAAAACGGTCGAAGTCGTCGCAACGCTCGGGACGACGGTTCCCTGAATGGGCTGCGCGGCAGCAGGCAGCGCTCGCTTCTCCGTTGCAGACAGCGCTATTGATTCGGAGGCCGCCACGAGTACCTCACCCGTTCCCGTTTTGAGGAGCCGGGCATGGACCGTGCCCCGACCCTGGACGCCCTCCACCAAGGTACCTGTCAGCACAGCGTATGCGCCGACAAGCTTCCCGATCTTGTTCGTGGTGTCGGAATCCATGAGTCCGGTTTGCTGCAGGCCGAGTTCCAGTAGCACGCGGTCCAACTGCGCTCGTTCGACGACGGGCACGCCTCGCTTCACCAGAGCCGTAGTCCAGTCCTCAACAACCGCTTGAGCGATGTGCGCGTACTCGCGCTTGGCTATGCTGAGCGGCATTACCGCCACGGCCTTGCGAGCGCGGACAAGCTCCACTGTGTCCCCGCGTTGGATATCACTCTCGACCTCGGTGGTGCGAACGGCTTTCGACAGCTTGGCCTGGACCTCGGTCACCTCCAGCTCCGCGATGAACGACCTGATGGACCCCAACTTCTCTCCGGTCTTGGGGTCCGTGAGGGCTTCTCCCTCGTGGTAGACCTTAACCCGGTCCTTCACTTCAATGCCGTCGGCTTCTCCCAGGTTGGTGTAGACTGCGGTAGGCGTCACGGTGACGACCTGCCCCGCAGGTTTCACTTGCTCAGCTTGCTTCACACGCCATGCCAGGTAAGGGGCCAGCCCCGCCCACTTGATGGCATCCTCTTGGGACAGGTCGCGCACCACCTTCTTGACCGTCTCGCGCTTAACGGTCACTTGCACCCCTGTCTTGATGTCCAGGACCTCGAGCACATCTTGCCTCTCCTGCAGCACCTCCGCCACGAGGCTGCGTCCGTCCTCAAGGACTACCTGAGCGATGGTTGGGAACGGAGCTTTCTCCTGTGCTCCGCTGGCTGCTGTCGCGATAAGTGCAAGGGACGCAATTACCACCAGCCGGCGCAACTTACCTCCAGACTTCATGGGACATCCTCCTCAACATTGCGGGGATGGCTCGACTCCCGCTCTTCTCTACCCGTGGTGTGATGCCGCGTCCATGGCATCCATGCGCCGTAGTTCCTTCTCTTCATAGCGTTTGCGGATGCGCGCCAGGGCAACTGCGGACGGCGCCAGCAGCACTGCAGCCAGCATGAAAAGCTGCAAGGGATGGATAGGAACTGCTCCCGGTCTAAGGGCGACAAAGCCCACAATGAGCGCGGCAGCACCCAGGAAGACAAAGACAACCAGCATCCGGGTCACAAGATGGCGCGCCCTGCCCCTGGAGGCAAGGAAGGCCAGCACACAGTAACAGATGCCTGTCACCCCCGCGGCGCCAAACACAAGCGCCCAGCCATTTCGGCTGATCAGGTGTGTCAGCTTTGCATCGGGATACTGGACCACGCGCAGTTGCCCCAGTTGGACTATGCCGGCGCTGGGGAAGACAACGTTTACCGCGAGCTTGTCAGGCCTGAGCGGGCTGTCATCCATGGTGAACGGCAAGCTGAAGAGGCGCCAGTCTGAATCGCCCTCAAGGCTTTGCGTGGGCCCGGTATCAGCGAGAGTGCGGGAGGCGTAGAAGGTACCGTCCGGAAAGAAACTCCACATCTCCAGATAGGCCTTGCCTGCCACGTTCTCGTAACGAACCTTTCCCGTGATGGCATACCTTGCGCTCGTGATCTCCGGATTCTGTACGGTCATTACCTCTACGGTCGTGGACTGGCGGGCCGTGCTGACAATCTGGAGTTGTTCGAAAGGCGTGTGCGCATCTGCAGGGATGATCGCTCCGTGCGTCAGTTGCCCGGCCTGCTTCAGTTGCGCCCAACTGATCTCTCTCAGCATCTCGTCGCCGAAGGCGACTTGGGTGCAGATGAACAAGCTAACTGCCAGCAGTAGTCTTCTCATCGGGCCTCCCCATCTCCTCCAGATGTGCGGCCAGAAGGGCCTTCAAGGTTTGCATGTCGATCTTCCCCTCGGCGTAAAGCGTCCGCAGAGACCGTTCGAACTCGCTGACGATCTGCAGATCGTCCAGGATTCTGATCTTTGCGATCAGACGGTCGAGGCGAAGACGCACTGTCGGGTAAGAGATGCTGTAGCCTTCTGCCAACGCCTTAAGGGAGCCTGATGCCAGCACAAACCGTTTGACGAACATCAGGTCTTCATCGCTCAGGCGCTCGACCCATTTTCGCGTTTGGTCCATGATCCTTGTTTCGTATTATGCAGTGTGGAGTTGATTATACACAGAAGATAGCGCATGTCAACATGAATTTAGTTTAAAACGGATCCGCCCGCAGAGCATCTGCCCACCCCTCATGCGGTTACTTCGCTGAAAGCCACCGGCTCCGGGGCATGCGGAGCCATCCACGTGACGCAAAATCCCATCCGACGTCTGCCGGTCTCGAAGCGGGCCAATTGGTCTGCGTGGCGCCTGATCGCCGCTCGTGGCGGCCGTGCATTCCTCGCGGCAGCTCCGCCCCCGGCTGGGACCGGCCTATACCAACGCCGACCATTGACTTGTATCTCGGTACCGGTTTCGACTGTTTAAGACCGAATAGATACCACGTAAGACCAGATAAATACCGAGAGCTGTGACTTCTGCCGGTGCTTCGTCAGGTAGGACGGCGCCCGCGCCGCCCGCACTTCGCGCCACGACCGTTCTCCCCCGGAACCCACAGCGGAAATGCTTCGGCGAATTGGGTGCGGCCGCTGATTCTAACTCTTGACCAAGTCCGACCGGAGCCATATACTCACCCGCCGTTGGTGTTCCATGTCGTAGGCATGGGGCAGGGATCAATTACATGCGGCGTCGGCCACGGCCCTTGCTGGCACGGCTACCAGGCGGCAGGCAAGTTTGCGCAGAGGAGAGATTGCTATGCGTTCTCTATCTTACACGTCAGGGATTGCAGCGTGTGTTCTTCTGGCCCTTGTTTGCGGTTTGGTGCGACATGCGGCCGGTCAGGAGGGTGCGGCTATGGTGCTGCCTGAAGGCGTGAAAGCTGTCTGGGACGTGGACAAAGCATACCGGGAGATGACGACCACCCGCGAGCGGATATGCATCAATGGGTTGTGGCGCTGGCAGCCAGCCGACAAGGCTGCGGAGGCCGTGCCCACGGACGGCTGGGGCTATTTCAGAGTTCCTGACAGTTGGCCGGGAGGCGGAGGCGGAAGGGGAGGGCCGGGCGCCCAGGCCTTCTACCCGAATCCTAACTGGGGCCAGGATGCGCTGAGGACCCTCACAGCGGCCTGGCAACAGCGGGAGATCACCATTCCCCAGGAGTGGGCCGGCCGCCGCATCACGCTGCACGCCGAGTACATCAACTCCTTCGCCGCCGTGTACGTGGACGGCCAGAAGGTGGGCGAGATGCGCTATCCGTGGGGCGACGTGGACCTCACCTCGGCCTGCCGCCCCGGCGGCAAGCACATGCTAAGCATGCTTGTCGTGGCCATGCCGCTCAGGGCGGTCATGCTTTCATATACCGACACCGACAGAGCCAGAGAGGTGCCGGGGAACGTGGGGCGCAAAGGGATATTGGGCGACATCTACCTTGCGAGCGATCCGCAGGGGCCCCGCGTTAGCGACGTCAAAGTAGAAACCTCCGTCCGCAACTGGCAGATCACGTTTGAGACGGCTTTGGACGGCCTCGATCCCCCGACGCAGTACGTTCTTCGCGCCCGGATCACCGACGCCGGCAAACCCGTCGCGGACTTCACGTGCAAACCGTTCAAGGGCAGTGAGCTTTCAAACGGCCGCATGGCCATGACGGAGCACTGGAAGCCCGAGAAGCTCTGGGACACGATCACCCCTCAGAACCAGTACGACGTCAGCGTCTCCCTGTTGGATGCCAAAGGAGAGGCGTTGGATGAGGCCCAGCCCGTGCGCTTCGGCTTCCGCGAGTTCTGGATTGACGGACGGGACTTCTACCTGAACGGCACGCGCATCTACCTCTCCGTCATCCCGCTTAACAACGGGATCGGCGACTCTACGGGGGCAAGCTATTACGCCACAAAAGCTACCATCCAGCGCTACAAGAGCTTCGGGATCAACTTCGTCTACACGCACAACTACGGCTGCGAACCGGGCAGGCATAATAACTTCCAGGAAGTGCTGAAGGCGGCCGATGACGAAGGAATGCTCGTCTCATTCTCCCAGCCTCACTTCTCCGCCTACGACTGGGAGGCGCCGGACGCCGACGTAAAGAATGGCTACGCCAAGCACGCGGCTTTCTACGTCCACGTGGCCCAGAACCATCCGTCGGTGGTCTGCTACTCCACGAGCCACAACGCCACCGGGTACTCCGAGGGCATGAACCCGGACATGATTGACGGCATCCAGAACCCCCGAGACCCCTGGTCCCTGCGCAACGCCGGCCGCGCCTTGCGCGCCGAGGCCATCATCCGGAAACTCGACCCGAGCCGGTTCGTCTATCACCATTCGTCCGGCAACCTCGGCTCCATGAACACCAACAACTTCTATGCGAACTGGGCCCCCATCCAGGAGATGTCCGACTGGTTCGAGCACTGGGCCACCTTCGGCGTCAAGCCGATCTTAACCTGCGAGTTCAGCGTCCCCATCCTCTGGGATTATGCGATGTACCGCGGCTGGTACAAGGGCAAACGGGAGTACGGCAGCGCCCCGGTGCCCTGGGAGTACTGCGTGGCCGAGTGGGACGCCCAGTTCCTCGGCGACCGCTCCTACAACATCAACGAGGAAGAGAAAAACAACCTGCGCTGGGAGGCCGATCAGTTCCGGGCCGGCAAGGTCTGGCAGCGGTTCGCTTACCCTTACAACCTGAACACTCATGTGTTCCCTGACCGCTTCACGGTCGTGGCCATGTACGTCACCGACAACTGGCGAGCCTTCCGCACCTGGGGCATGTCCGCGAACTCCCCGCTCTGGGACCACCAGAGCTACTGGGTGCGAGCCGAGGGCAGGCAAGAACCGCAGCCCCTCGCAATCGCCTGGGATAACCTCCAGCGGCCCGGCCCGAGGCCGGCTTACGTAGACGAGGAGGCGGCAAAGGCTCAACTCGCCTTCGACCCGTCGGCCTCCACGCCGACTGCCGCAGCCGTAGCCCTCTACCGGAACAACATGCCGCTTCTTGCCTACATCGGCGGCAAAGCGGCGGCCTTCACCAGCAAGGACCACAATTTCCTGCCAGGCGAGACGGCCGAGAAGCAGCTCATCGTCATCAACAACTCGCGCCTGCCGGTAACATGCGACTGCCAGTGGTCCTTCGGCCTGCCTCAGCCCATCGCCGGCAATAAGACGGTCACGCTGCCCACGGGCCAGCAGGAACGCGTCCCCCTTAGTTTCGAGCTGCCCAAGGGACTCGCCCCCGGCAGATATGAGCTGAAGGCCGCCGTCAAGTTCAGCAACGGCGAGACGCAGCAGGATTCCTTCTCCATTGACGTCTTGCCGGCGCCGACGGCCGTCGAAACCAAGGCGAAGATTGCCCTCTACGATCCGAAGGGAGACACCGGCAAGCTGCTTACGGCGATGGGCGTCGCAAGCCAGCCCGTGGACGCGAGCGCCGACCTCTCGGCGTATGATACCCTCATCGTCGGCAAGGGTGCCCTGACCCTGGACGGGCCGGCGCCGGACATCTCACGAGTCCGCCAGGGCCTCAAAGTCGTTGTCTTCGAGCAGACGGGCGAAATACTGGAGAAGCGGTTCGGGTTCCGCACGGCGGAGTACGGCTTGAGGTGGGTCTTCAAGCGCGTGCCGGATCATCCGCTGCTGGCCGGCATCGCCGACGAGAACCTGCGCAACTGGCGCGGCTCGGCAACCGTCCTTCCTCAGCGCCTTACGTACGAACGGACTCCAAAGTTCAACTATTCGCCCACGGTCAAATGGTGTGACATCGTCGTGACGAGGCTCTGGCGCTGCGGCAACCGCGGCAACGTGGCCTCGGCCCTCATCGAGAAGCCCGCGTGCGGCGACTTCCTGCCGATCCTCGACGGCGGCTACGCCCTCCAGTACACCTCCTTGATCGAATACCGCGAAGGCAAGGGGATGGTGCTGTTCTGCCAGACCGACGTGAGTGGCCGTACCGAGAGCGACCCGGCGGCCGAAGCGCTGACCCGAAACATCGTCAGCTACGTGTCCGGGTGGAAGCCTGCTGCAAGCCGTGTCGTCGTCTACGTGGGCGACCCCAACGGGAAGGCCCATCTGGAATCCACCGGCCTTTCGGTGGCGACCTACGCGGGCGGGCCGGTCCCGACCGACCGGCTCCTCGTCGTGGGTCCGGACGGAGGGCAACCGCTTGCCGCCAACGCAGCAGCCGTCGCCGACTTCCTGAAGACCGGTGGGAACCTGCTGGCCATCGGGCTTGATGAGCAGGCGGCGAACGCGTTCCTGCCGCTGAAGGTCGGGATGACGAAGGCAGAGCACATCGCGGCCTACTTCGAGCCGTTCAAAGCAGGCTCCCTGCTGGCAGGCGTCTCGCCGGCGGAGGTGCACAACCGCGACCCGCGCGAGCTGCCCCTCGTGTCGGCAGGGGCTACGGTCATCGGCGACGGCGTCCTGGCCACGGTAAAGGACGCCAACGTCGTCTTCTGTCAGCTTGTCCCCTGGCAGTTCGACTACAGGGGCGAGAAGATGAACATCAAGCGGACCTTCCGGCGGGTCTCCTGTCTCTTGACGCGCCTGCTGGCGAACATGGGAGCATCCGGCTCAACCCAGCTTCTGGAGCATTTCCAGAAGCCCGTGGCTCAGACGGAGAAGCGGTGGTTGGACGGCCTCTACCTCGACGTGCCTGAAGAGTGGGACGATCCGTACCGCTTCTTCTGCTGGTAGGCATCAGCTCGTACTGACGGCCGCAGACGACGGGTCGGAGAGGTCCCAACCGCCGGCCTACGATGGACCGCAGGGCCGGAGGACAGCCATCTCGTACTCTTCGAGCCGCGGTACCGGTAGCGATAGATGCGCACCGCCTCCGCCGCCTGCTGCACCTGCCAGGGCTTGATGCCGAGCCGTCTGCCCACTTCGGCCAGGAAGAGGTCCAGTGTCTGCTCGAACGTGTACCCGCAGTCCTCCCCTGCGAAGACGAGGAACTCTCGCACCCAGCGGACGAGATACGACTGATGCTTCGGAAGCGCCAACTCCTTGTCGTGCAGGAACTTAGCGTACCCGTCCAGCACCGGTTCCACTCGTTCGCCTGGCTCCGGCATAACTGCGCTCCAACGTTATACGCCAGTTAACATATCCACGCTTTTCCCATGTTATGTTGACCAAGACAACTCCTTCCGTCAAGACTTCTGCCATTTCGGCCAAAAGGTGCTTGACAGCAAGCCCGGGGGGGAGGTATACCGCGCTGACTTGGTGTGCCGGCTCTCGGAAAAGGTAACCGGCGTAGAATAACAAGTTAGGGCGACCTCTGCACGCGCTATGACAACGTCACGATTCTCTGAGTGGTTTGCATTCGGCGCGCTGACGTGTTGGATGGGTCTCGGCCTGATGCGTGCACTCATGTTGCGGGCGCGCGGAGTGTCCGTCTTCGTGGGGGATCGGCAGCGGACCGGCTGGCAGATGCTGGCCGATACGGTGATGGTTGCGTGTCTGCTGACCTTCGTCTACGAGATCATTGCGTATGCGTGGCACCTTCGTTTTCACATTGGACCATCCGTTCTGGATAGGTTGGTGGTTGATGGGCCAGCCAGCGAGGCGTTGGGAGCCCTGATCGTTACAGGTGCAGTAATACTCTTCGCCATCGCGCTCCGCGACCTCGGGGATTCGTGGCGGCTGGGTTTGGACCGGAGTGCGCCTGGACCTCTGGTCACTGGAGGCGTCTACCGCTGGACACGGCATCCCATATATGTTGCCTTCGACCTCTGGTTTATGGGGACGTTCTTGCTGATCGGTCGGTTATCTTTCTTGGTGCTCGCCTTGGTTTGAGTGCCGCTGTTACACGCAGTCATGGATCGAGAGGAGCGGTTTCTCACGGGACTTTACGGTGATGCTTACCGAGATTACTCCAGACGCGTTGGGCGCTATTTCTTTAGGCAACGACATGAATGAGAACCACACGCCGCCTAACAAAATCACTGGAGCGAACGCGGGCGGGCCACGTCAGTTGCCAGTGCGGACGCGCTGGGCCGCCCGCGTCGCTCAGTTCTGACGTTCTGCAACCGACCGGAACAGCAAGATGACAGACTACGAAATCGTCGACACCAACGCCGAGAACATCAGCAGTTGCAGCTTCTGTGGCTACAAAGACGCCAACAGCCTGGGACATCGTCGTAAAACGGATTGGCTGAAGGAGCGCTACGCGGAAGGCCTAAGGTTCAAAGTGCTCCGCTCACAGAGATTTGGTGATATTGGGATGATCGAATACGCCCTTGGCAATCATGCCTGGAGACCTGTGGAGGCGGAGGGCTACCTTGTCATCCATTGCCTAATGGTCAACGGCAAGCACAAGGGGAAGGGGCTGGGCACTCTCCTGTTGGACAGTTGTCTCAGGGATGCAAGGAAGAGTCAGTGCCGAGGGGTCGCAGTTGTGACCAGTTCCGATAGTCTCATGGCACGAAGTGATTTCTTCATCAAGGCTGGTTTTGTCTCGGTGGAGTGCTCCCCGCCTTACGAGTTGCTCGTCAAGAAGCTCAAAAGAGCAGCCCCAGATCCTCGTTTCATCGTCAAGAAGGAGCGACTATTGAAGAGGCACAAGAAGGGTCTCACGATCCTGGCTGCGGATCAGTGCCCTATGGTTCCAAAGTGTGTGGCGGACATTGCGAAGATGTCCAGAGCCTTGGGGCTAGAACCGAAAGTAGTTCGAGTCAGGAGCGCCAAGGCGTCAAGGGAGCTCCCGACGCCCTATGGCATGTTCAGTATCCTTTACGATGGGAAGCTGATCGCAGGCCGTCCTGTCAGCGCAAGGAGATTCTCGAGCATTATGAGCAAGATTCAGTTAAAACCTGAGGCCATAGCGCGCGTGAAACCAGAGATCATCGACGTCCTCCCTGAGAACGTGGAGCAGACCGGGTTCTTCTGCCACATGAGCAAGCGCAAGACCGAGGGCTGGAAGAGGAAGCTCCTCTGGCTCAAAGCGCGGTTCGCCGAGGGGCTCAAGATCAAGATGCTCAGGCTCCCGGAGCGGGGGTTCATCGAGTACGTCCCCGGAGAATACGCCTGGCGTGCGATCCGGGCCAAAGGCTACATGGTCATCCACTGCCTTTGGGTGGTTGGCCGGAGCAGGGGCAAGGGCCTGGCCTCGGCCCTGCTCGAGGAATGCATCCAAGACGCTAAGCGGGCCGGGATGAAGGGCGTGGCCATGGTCGCGAGCGAGGGGAGGTACATGAAGTGGAAGAAGTTCCTCCTAAAGCACGGGTTCGAGACCGTGGATACGGCTCCGCCCTCCATTGAGCTGATGGCTTTGAAGTTCGGCCAGGCTCCCTCCCCCTCGTTTGCCAAAGGCTGGGAGAAAAAGGCCCGCCGTTACAGCAAAGGCCTCGTCATCCTGCGCTCGGACCAGTGCCCTTATTTCGAGGATGCGACCCAGGCCCTGCTCGAAACAGCCGAAAAGAAGGGCATCCCGAGCCGGGTCATCGGGCTCTCTACCGCCAAGGAGGTCCGGGCCCTCGCTCCCTCGCCTTACGGGGTCATGAGCGTCGTCCTGGACGGACGGGTCATCCCCTTCCCCTCCCATTACCAGGCCCGGGAAGCCCTGCTCAAACATCCCGGCGGGAAATAAAATTAAGCCCCGGATACTCGTTTCATCGTCAAAAAGGAGCGACTATTGAAGAGGCACAAGAAGGGTCTCACGATCCTGGCTGCGGATCAGTGCCCTATGGTTCCAAAGTGGGTGGCGGAGATTGCGAAGGTGTCCAGAGCCTTGGG
>Ga0315289_10010143_pt1 | contig 13509 bp, 7 predicted proteins | sample YL17G11_40_MG_FD_203452 | JGI IMG/M metagenome (GOLD analysis project Ga0315289, IMG submission 203452) | Sediment microbial communities from Yellowstone Lake, YNP, Wyoming, USA - YL17G11_40 | ecosystem: Environmental > Aquatic > Freshwater > Lake > Sediment | place: USA: Wyoming | collected...
GGCGATTGGCCTTGGCTGACTGCTCCCAATGCACCAGGCGCTCGTAAAGCTCGCGCGCGGCCAGTAGCGAGGCCCGCGCGATCTCGCCGTAACCCTCGCGGTTGGGAGGAATCATGCGGTGCGACAGCCAGCAGGAAGCGGCCGCCGCACCGGGCTTGGAACCCTCCAGGATGAAGGGCCCTACGTTCACCGGCGGGTTGTACCGCCGGGTCTGGAGGTCGGAAGCCGTGGTCACGGTGATGTAGGGGGCTTCCTGGGTCAGGAAGTGGCGCACCCGGTCGTTGCGGAAGGCCACCACGCCGCAGGGGTACGGAACGTAGCCCATCTTGTGCGGATCCACGGCGATGGATTCGGCCCGCGGGAACGCCAGAAAGGCGCTGCACACGTCCTTATTGCCCCAGCGCATCTCGACCGTGCGGTGGTAATGCCCGCGCCGGATCTCGAGGCGGCGCGAGGCGAATTCGTTGACGTCCTGGATGCGCGCGGCCAGGTCCGTGGGGGGGTTCTCGGTGACAAACACCGAGCGGATGTAGCCCGCCCAGGCGGCGTCCACGTGCAGCCAGAAACTGTTGTGCGTCTCGGCCTCCAGGCGCGTGCGCAGGTCGTCGATGCCGTGCACGGGGTCCACGCTGCCCTCTTCGGTGGTCCCCGCGATGGCGACGACCGCCAGCGGACACTGGCCGCGCTGGATGGCCGCTTTGACCTTCTGCTCGAGGTCGCGCACGTCCAGCCGGAACTGGCGGTCCACGTCCACGAAGACGACCTGATCGCGGCCGATGCCCAGCAGGTCGGCGGCCTTGACCAGGCTGTAGTGCGCGGTGCCGGAAACAAAGATCGCCGGGGGCCCTTTCGCGTAGCAGGGCAGCGCGCCGTTGTGCGCCAGGCTGAGCCCGGTCTCGCGCAGCAATTCCCAGGCGCGCGTGGCGGCCTCGGCGTCGGAGAGATTCCAGTGCTGGCGAACCGCGTCAATGAAGCGCGGCAGCAGGAAGATGGCCGAGTTCGCCTTCAAGGCCAGGCACTGGTGGTCCTCCAGCGCCCGCAGTTGGTGGGAGGTCTGCTCGCCCGGCAGTTTGACCGTCAGGGCCAGCTTCTGCCTGGCGCAGGCGTGCTTGACCGCCAGCGGGAGGTAACGCACGTTGCGCGCCACCCACAGGGCCTCCAGGTTGGCCACCGTGCCGCCGCTGGTGATATGCGCCCAGCCGAACTCCTTCTTGGTCTCGCGGTGGTGCGCCCCGGGCGGAGGCGGGCACTGGTAGCCCAGCAGGCGGAGGATGTCGCTGGCCACCTCGAGCTCCCACTCGACGGTCACCGGCGCGGCTTCCGGAGTGACGTTGTTGGGGTTGTAGAGCATGCCCGCGAAGTAGCCCAGCACCGAGGGGATGGTCTGGTCCGAGAGCATGTGCGCGATGTAGCGCGGGCTGTAGAAGGGGAAGTGCCGCCGCAGCCGCGCCAGCATTTCGCTCAACTGCTGGAACAGCGCGTCGGTCCAGTCCATGGCCTCCCGCCGCATGCTCTGGGTGATGATGATCTCATCCGAGGGGTAGTAGTTGCGCCGCCAGTGGAAGTAGTCCCGCAGGATGTGCAGGATCATTTCCTCTTCCAGGTTGGCGTTCTCGGCCTTGGGGCCCAGGAACCAGATGCCCAGTTGCTTGGTTCGGTTGCGGATGGGAGATTCTTGCTCAGCCACGGCTGCACTCCACCAGTGATTCTATAAGACCGGGCAGGTGGGCGGTGGTGAGATCCGCCTTTACGTATGAGCCCGCCCTGGGTCCAGACCTACAACCCGCCCGGCAATGGCGGCCTGCGCCTACTGGCTGACCGGCTGGGTGCCCAGGGGGCACAAGTTTCTGCAGGAGCCTACTTTCCCGTCAGCAGTTCCACCTCGGTACGCAGCTTACCGGCCCGCAGTTCACGGACCCGGTCCATGGCGCGGCGGGCGTCGTCTTCGCGGCCGCAGGCCTTGAGCGCGCGGCCCAGTTGGTAGAAGATGGCCGCCTCGCCGGGGTTCAGGCGGCTGGCCTCTTCGAGCAGCGGCAGGGCTTCCTCCGCACGGTTGGTTTGCAGGCGGGCCCGGCCCAGGTAGTAGAGCGTGCCCCAGAAGTCCGGCCGGAGGCGCCGCGCCTTCTCCAGATGGGGCCAGCCCTCGGCGTAGCGGCCCTCCAGCTCCTTCCCCGTGCCCGGCGTCAAGCCAAGAGCTGGCAAGTCCTGGTCGAGCCCGGCCTTAACGCGGACCCCAGGGCCGCCAGGTCGTCCTGGCCCGGTCCCAGCCGCAGTGGGGCAAAATCGCCCGAGACGGCTGGGCCGCTGCGCCCACATAGTTGTAAAGGAACCTAGCGGGACGGAACTCTCCGATTCCCGGGCGGTCTGGTCGGGGAGGTGTTTAGCTGATGCACGGGACTCCTCAGGGCGGCGCACAACCCGGGGGCCCCTCGCCTGGCCAGGCGCTTTCGACGCTGCCTGGCGCCTGGTGGCTGGGCTGGTGTTGGTGGGCCTTGTCCAGACACCGGGTCACCGTGGCCGTGGTCTGGCTGGTGCTGACTGCGGCGGCCGGCGCCTGGATCTGGAGCCTGCCGGACACCTACCAGGCGGAGGCCGTGGTCCTGGTGGAATCGCACCGCAGCCCGGAGAGGGTGGCGCCGGCCACTCTGGAGGCCAACCTCCAGGAACGGATCCAAGCCGCGCGCCAGAGGCTTCTCTGTTCGGAGCAGTTGCTGGCCCTGATCTCGGAACTCAACCTGTACGCCGACCAGCGCCAAGCCGGCGCCACCAAGGAGGCGCTGATCGAAGAACTGCGCAAGGAACTCACCATCGTTCCGGTGGACCCGCCGCAGCGGAGCGGCGCGGGCGGCTTCCGCGTGATCTGCCAAGGGCGCGATCCAAACGTCGTGGCCCGGGCGGCCAATCGCGTGGCGGTGATGTTCGTCGAGGAAATAGCGGGGACGCGCCGGAGCAGTTCCCTGGCTGCCGCGGCGTTCTTTGGCGACCAAACGGCCGACGCCCGGAGGATCCTCGAGGAGCGGGAAGGCGCTCTGCGCGAATTCCGCATGCGCTACAACGGCGAACTGCCGGAGCAGGAAGAAGCCATGAGGGCGGCCTTGGGCCGCCTCCGCGCGGAGCTCCAGAGCCTTCAGCAGGCCAGCTTCGCTCTGGAGAGCGAAGAGGCTGGGCTGGGGCAGGCGCTGAAGGCTTCCGCGAAACCTCCGGGCAGCCCGGAGGCGAACCTGTCGCCGCCTGCCGGATCCCCACCTGGCCCGGCGCCATCGCAGGCAGAAGAAGAGTTGAGAAAGCGCCTGGCCTCCCTGCGGGCGGTGTACAAGGTGGACCATCCGGACGTACAGCGGCTGATGGCGGAGCTGGCCAGCGTCGAGGAAGCAGCGAGCGAACGGCCGGCGGCGGGGCGCGCCGCGAGCGAAGCCCCAGCGCCCGGCCGAGCCGCCAGCCCGACGCCGGGGGAACGCGCCGAAACGCTCTTGGTGCGCCTGGCCTCGACCCGCGGCCGCTGGGCGGCTCTGGCCGCGCGACAGACGCAGATCGCGGCGGAACTAGGGACCCTCGAAGAACGGATGGTCCGGTTGCCGCTGCACCGCGAGGAGTTCGCCCAGCTGGCGCGCGACCAGGCCCTCTCCCAGGACCAGTACCGGGTGCTGGCTGCCAGGAAGGACTCCGCGGAGATGGCGGCGGCCATAGAACGCGATATCCCTCCCGAGCGCGCGACCGTTCTGGATGCGGCGCCCGTGCCGGTAGCGCCGGTCGCACCGCCCCGGTGGTTGATGTATCTGATCGGCACCCTGGGCGCCTTCGCCATAGGTTGTCTGCTCGCCGTGGCCCGGGAAGCCAACCTGTCGGCCCTGCTGGCGTTTCCCAGCCCGGCGCCGCAGGAGCCGGCCGAAACCGGCGACGCGCACGATGAGAGCGGATGGGTCCTGGGCCCGCCAGACACCCGCGAAGTCGAGGGCCGCGTGATGCGGAGCGACTGAGCCGGTCGCCGGTACGGACTTCGGCGGCCGCCCCTACAGTTCCGCATAGCCGGTTTCTCCCAGTTTCCGGATTCTGCCGGCGAGGAGCGCCCTGCCGTTTTCTGAAACGTTAAAGCCCGCCGCAACCACCCGCTTCCGTAGAGGGCGGCTGGAGCGGATTCCGCGAGCCAGCGACGGCTGGCTGGTCCGTCTGGGGGTCGCTGCCATGTCAGGCCGGGGAACTGGCATCAAAGTTGCTACGCTGGAAGGGGGTTGGTGTTCCCAGGATACCGGTAGTGTAAGCGGAGCGACCGATGCGCGGCGTCAAGTTCCAGTTCGCTGGCGCGCTGCTGATGATCCTCACAGCGGCGGCGGTCCTCTCTGCCGTGATCAATTTCCAGCAGCAGAGCCGCTTCCGGCTCCCCGACGACGGAGTCACCTGGGTCGAGCGTGGCGGCGCCGTTCAGGCGTTGCACGTCGTGGCCTCCGGCCCGGCCGGCACGGCCGGCCTGCGGGCCGGCGACAAGCTGCTGAGTATTAATGGCGCGGCTGTCGGCGCCGCGGGCGACATCAGCAAGGTGCTGGTGGGCCTGGGCGCCTGGAGCCGGGCCGGCTACCTGGTGCGGCGGGACGGCGGCGAGTTCCTGGCGACCGTAATCGTGGGCGAAGCAGTACCTGACCCGGCCCTGTACTATCAGTACCTGGTCGGCGCCGCCTACCTGCTGATCGGGTTGTACGTATACTTCCGCCGGGGCAGCGCCCAGAAGGCCCAGCATTTCTACGTGCTGTGCCTGGCCAGCTTCGTACTGTCCACCTTCCACTACACCGGGAAGCTGAACGACTTCGACAAGCTGATGTACTTCGGCAACGTCGCTGCCGGGCTGCTGGCGCCGGCCATCTTCGTTCACTTCTGCCTGACGTTTCCCGAGCCCCGGAGCCGGTTCGGCCGCGGCGCGGGCATCACGCTGGCCTACCTGCCGGCCCTGTTTCTGGCAGCGGTGTTCCTGGGCGCCACCTCGGGCACGCTCCAGGTGGCGATCCCCCTCATCGAGCTGCGTTGGTTGCTGGACCGCGCGGCCCTGGCGTTCCTCACCGGGATGTACGTGGCCGGGGCGGCGGTTTTGGCGCTGGCCCAGCGCCGGGCGCCCGAGACGATCGCGCGCCAGCAACTCAAATGGCTGCGCAACGGGGCGCTGTTGGGGATCGCTCCGTTCGCGGTCTTCTATGTGGTCCCCTACCTGTTGGGCGCCGTACCCGGCCCCGGCGCCAGGCTGGCCGTGCTCTCGCTGCTGCTGATCCCGGTCACGTGGGCCTGGGCCGTGATCCGCTACCGGCTGATGGACGTGGACGTCATCTTCCAGCAGGGGTACGTCTACACGCTGGCGACCCTTTGCGTGCTGGGGGTTTTCGCCGGCGTGCTTTTCTCGGTCGGCAAGTTCGAGGATCTGGGGCCCACCGCCGCGGCCGTGCTGATCCTGGTCCTGGCCTTCATCTTCCAGCCCATCCGGAACTGGATACAGGAACAGATGGAGCGGCGCTTCTTCTACCAGGACCGCTACGACTACCGCCGCACCCTGATCGAGTTCGCCCGGGAACTCGGTTCGGAGACCGATGCGGATGCCATGCTGGCCGCGGTGGCCGACCGGCTGATGCGCACGCTCTCGATCGGCCGCCTGGCCTGCTTCATGCGCGACGAGGAGGGCGGCGCCTTCCGCCTCGAGAAGGTGATGGGGGGCCTGCCGCCGGAGGCTTCGCTGGACCTGAGCTTTCTAGAGCCGGAGCCCGAGAAGCCCTATCTGTTCTTCGAGCAGACGCGGGGCCCGCTGGAGGCCCGGCTGCGGGAGTGGCCCGCTTCGGTGCGCGAGAGCATCGGCGCGCTGGACCTCACCTACTACTTGCCCTGCGCGGTGCACGGCCGCACCATTGCCTACCTGGGGGCCAGCCGCACTCAGGAGGGCGACTTCCTCACCAGCGACGACCTCGAGCTGCTGGTGACGGTCTCCGGCTACATCGGCATCGCGCTGGAGAACGCCCGCCTGTACCGGTCGTTGCAGCAGAAGGTGGAAGAATTCGAGCGGCTGAAGGAGTACAGCGAGAACATCGTCGAGTCGATCAATGTCGGCATCCTGGCGGTGGGTTTCGAGGACCGGGTCGAGAGCTGGAACGCCCAAATGGAGGTCCTCACCGGGATCGAGCGGGCCGAGGCGGTCGGACGGCCCCTGTCCGAGCTGTTCCCGGCCGAGCTGGTCGCGCAGTTCGAGGGTCTGAAGGGCGAGAACGGCATCCATCACATCTACCGGTTCCGGCTGCGGAGCGAGCGGGTCTCGAAGGTCATCGAGATGCCCGGCCGGGGCGCGAACGGGCATGGCCAGACCGCCTCCGGGGCGCCGCAGGCCAGTGCGCCGGAGCCGCCGCGGGAAGTGGTCCTCAACATCGCGGTGGCCCCGCTGGTGACGCGCGAGCTGAGCCACATCGGGCGGCTGATCATCTTCGACGACGTCACCGAGCGCGAGCAACTCGAGCGCCGCCTGGTGCAGGCCGACAAGCTGAGCTCCCTCGGCCTGCTGGCCGCCGGCGTGGCCCACGAGGTCAACACCCCGCTGGCCGTCATCTCCACCTACGCCCAGATGCTGGCCAAGCAGTGCTGGGGCGATGAGCAGAAATCCCGCCTGCTCGAAAAGATCGCCCGGCAGACCTTCCGTGCCAGCGAGATCGTCAACTCGCTGTTGAACTTCTCCCGCGTCTCGCCCACCGCCTTCGACGAGGTCAACCTCAACCGCGTCATCCAGGAGACCCTGGGGCTGGTCGAGCACCAGATGACGGAATCCGCCATCCGGGTACAATTGGACCTGGAAGAGCAACTGCCCGCCGTCCGGGCCAACGTGGGGAGGCTTCAGCAGGTGTTCTTGAACCTGTTCTTGAACGCCCGGGACGCCATGGAATCCGGCGGCACGCTGAACATCGTCAGCCGCGGCGAGGGTGACGCCGTACGGGTCGAGGTCACCGACACCGGACACGGCATCCCGGCGGAGAGCCTGCCGCGCATCTTCGATCCGTTCTTCACCACCAAGGCGGGGCGCAAGGGCACCGGGCTGGGGCTTTCGGTCACCTACGGCATCGTGCGGGAGCACGGCGGCAGCATCGAGGTCTCCAGCCGGCCCGGCGAGGGGACCAGCTTCCAGCTCGCGTTTCCCCTGGCCAGGAAAGTGGCGCATGCCTGACCGCGCGCTGGCACCGGCGCCGGCCACCGCGGCCGGCCGTGGCCGGGTGCTGGTGGTCGATGACGAGCCGGATGTCTGCGAGAGCCTCGAGGCCCTGCTCAGCCTGGAAGGCTACGCGGTGGAGCTGGCGCTGACCGCGGCCGAGGGCCTCCGCAAGCTGGAAGCGCGCAACTACGACCTGGTCCTGCTGGACCTGATGATCCCCGACCGCTCGGGCATGGAGGTGCTGCGCGAGATCCGGGAGCGCGACCGCGAGACCCCGGTGTTCCTGATCACCGCCTACGGCTCCCTCCAGGTGGCGGTGGATGCCCTCAAGGCCGGCGCCAGCGACTACTTCGCCAAGCCCTGGGAAAACGAGAAGCTGGTCCGCGAGATCGACGGGGCCATCTCGAAGCGGCGCCTCGAGCGCGAGAACATCCAGCTCAAGCGGGTCCTCCACGAGCGTTACAGTTTCCCCAACATCGTGGGCAAGAGCGACCGGATGGTGCGGATTCTCGACCTGGTCGCCCAGGTGGCGCCCAGCCGCGCCACCATCCTGATCACCGGCGAGACCGGCACCGGCAAGGAGCTCATCGCCAAGGCCATCCATTCCAACTCCCCGCGGGCCGAGCAGATGTTTATCGCCGTCAACAGCGGCTCGCTGCCGCCCGAGCTGCTCGAGTCCACCCTGTTCGGCCACGTCAAGGGGTCCTTCACCGGGGCGGTGGCCACGCGCAAAGGCTACTTCGAGATCGCCAACCGCGGCACCATCTTCTTCGACGAGATCGGCACGCTGTCGATGGACATGCAGAGCAAGCTGCTGCGCGTGATCCAGGAGAAGGAGTTCATCCCGGTGGGCGCGAACGAGCCCGTGCGGGTGGACGTGCGCATGCTGGCGGCCACCAACGCCGACCTGCGCCGCCTGGTCGAGGAAGGCAAGTTCCGCGAGGACCTTTACTACCGCCTCAACGTCATCAACATCGTCCTGCCGGCCTTGCGCGAGCGTAAGGCGGACATCCCGCCCCTGGTGGAGCACTTCTTCACCAAGTACTGCCAGGAGAACGGCAAGTTCCTCGACGCTGCCGGCCGCAGCGTGTTGCGCTTCGACCCGGAGGCCCTGCGCATCCTGATGGACCACAACTGGCCGGGCAACGTGCGGGAACTCGAGAACGTGGTCGAGCGCGCCGTGGTGCTGGCCACCGAGCCCACCGTGACGGTGGACGTGCTGCCCGAGTACCTGCTCCAAGCCGGGGGCTTACGGCTGCGGCGGGACGAAGGCGCGGGCCTGCCGGCGGATGCTTCCTTGTTCGAGATCGTGGCCGACTACGAGCGCCGCGTCATCCTCGAGCGCCTCGAGGCCTCCGGCGGGAGCCAGACGGAAGCCGCCGAGCGCCTGCGCGTGCCGCTCTCGACGCTCAACCAGAAGATCAAGCGGCTGAACATCGAGATCCGCAAGAGATCCGACCCCGCCCGCGCCGAGCGCTCCTGATCGATCGCGAGCGCAGCTCCGCCTGCTGGTGTGTCCTGTCGCTGCATCGGGGGGTCTCGCAGATCAGCGCAAGTGCGGCGCAGGTCCGTCGGTGGTACCGGCCCACAACTGCGTATTAAACCCGAGCCCTGCCGATGCGTTACACAGCTTCCGCACCACTGGATATGCGAAGGCGCGCTGACTATCAGAGCTGTCCTCGCCTGCGCGGGCCTCCCGACACAAACGGCAGCGCGGCACCCTCACCGCCGTCACGAGTCCCAGATCGCTGCCTTGGCGCCCGCCGGGCCGCGCCAGTCCGGGGCGCTGGGTGATCCCAGACCTGCTGGGCGCTGTCGAACGGATGTGCACGGCAAGCGCTGCCTCCAGCAGACCAGGCCCCTTGCCGCAGAACCAGCAGGTTTCGCGGTCAACAAGGAAAGCGAGTCCCTGCGGGTCTTCGTCCTCCGGCCCGATTTCCCGGTCCGCGCAGAGAGAGATCCGAATATCAGCCGTCTGCTGCGGCAGCTCGAGTTTTCGGTAACCCGCGGCGAGAGTCCGCTGCATCGGCGGGTAAGCCTCCTCACGACGCCCCTGGGCGGTCCCGCGCCGCCAGAGCCTACCGAGCAGAGCAGTCAGGGGAAGCCGGGCTCCTGCCCGGGCAGTCATGCACTTCTTGCAGCAAGGGACGCGGACTTGCCGGCGGACATCCACGCCTACCAGGCTGCCCTGGAAGATAGCCCTTCCCGTTTCGACCCGCCGCACGTGGCCTTGACTACTCCGCTCGACACAGTCCCAGCAACAGGCGTCCACAGGGCCACTGACGATCACCTGGTCCACGGTGCACCTGACGTAGCCTGGCGCAGTTTGCGGACTAGCAGCCTGCCTCCTGAGTTGGGTCAGGCGCTCACCGACCTTCCAGCCAAAGAGAGGGTGACCCGAAAGCTCCTTGGCGGCCAGCAAGAGCGAGGTGGCCCGATGGAGGTCAGCGATGGCAAGCTCCGCCTCGGCTACCAGACGATTTGCCCACTCCTCGAATTGTTCCTGCGCCACCCCGCACCTCCCGGGCCGAGAGCGCCATCATGACACGCTGGATTGGGCAGGGCAAGGGGCACTGTGGCGCGGCACGCCGCAGCCAGGGGCGTGAACCCGGGGACAGACGGAGCGTTTCCTGAGATTCCGGGCGGTCGTCGCCAGCCATCTCAGCCGTGCGCTCGCCGCCGCGTGCGGGAACGTTCCGTCTGTCCCCGGGTTTGGCGGCTGTGCCACCAGGTGTTGAGCGCGGAGGCGGCCAGGATGAGCGCACCGCCGGCCAAGGCCCAGCGGCTGGGGCGCTCGCCGTGCACCAGCCACGCCCAGACCGGATTCAACGCCGGCTCGACCAGCATCAACAGCGAGGCTTCGAGCGCCGGCACGTCACGCATGCCCCACGTCATGCACACGTAGGCCAGGCCGATCTGAACCATGCCGAGGTAAGCAATCGTCCCCAGGTCTGAGGCCGCCCACCGCGTCACCGGCAGCGCCAGCGGCAGGCCTACCGCAAACACGATCAGGTTGCCGGCCACGACTGGCGCCAGGGTGGGCGCTCTGCACGCGGTGCGCCGCCCGATCCAGCGCAAGCCGGCGATGACGAGCGCCCAAGTCACTCCGGAAACGGCCGCCAGCAGGTTGCCCGCGGCGGGGTCCGGCGCGGTGGCCACGGCGCGCTCGGTTCCCACGAAGAACAGCGTCACGCCCGCCACCACCAGGAGCATGAAGCGCAGTTCGCTCGGCCGGAAGCGCTCCTTGAGCAGCAGAGGCCCCACCAGCAGCAGGTAGAGCGGCGCCGTGGACTGAAGGAAGATGGCGTTGGCCGCGGTGGTCAGCTTGTTGGCCAGCACGAACAGGGTGAGCGTGGCGGCGTAGGCCGCGCCCACCGGCCAGATGCGCCATTCCCAGCCGCGGCGCGCGGCGGGCAGCAGCACTGCCAGCGTCACTGCGGCCACGCCCGAGCGGAAGCACGCCACCTGCCAGCTGGTCAGCGTAGTCGCCTTGATGGCTGCCCCGCCGGTAGAGAACAGCCCCCCGGCCGCCAGCAGCAGGAGCCGGTGCGTCGCGCGCGCGCTCATGGCCCTCACTTCAGCCGCAGCCAGACGGGGTTGGCCGTCCGTCCGTCCGCCTCGAGATCCACGGCGACGTAGCCGCGGACGGGAAGCGAGTTCGGAATCCGGATAGTCACCCGGTCCAAACCATCGACCCCCGTTTCCGGTCCGGCGTAGAGCACCTCGACGGGCAGCGTGTTCAGCCGGACGCGGACCGCCGCCGCGCCGCGGAGCCCGGTCCCGTACAACTCCAGGTAGACCTGATCGGAGGAGAAAGCCACTTGGATCGGGGCCACCGTGCACTGAAAGGGGCTCCCGCACTGGTAGGCCGGCGCGTAGGTGCGCGAGCCGTCCGCGCGGACACGAACGACCGTGGCAGCCGCCGCGCCCACGCCCGTCGAGTTGGCGGTGAACAGCCCCGGGGCCACGCGCTCCAACTGCACGCCGGTCGAGGCAGACTGTCCACTGCTGCTGGCCACAGTGAGGCGGGCCGGCCCCCATGCGGCTGCGGCGGGCAGCAGCAAGTTCATCTGGCCGTGACTCGCCACCACTGGCGGGACCTCGAAGTGGGCCCCTCTCGCGTCCGTGAGCTTGACGGTCACGCCCGACGGATCTGTGAAGTTCAGGCCAAAGATGCTCGCGAACGATCCCGGCGCCAGCGGACCGGACCGAAAGCTGGCCCCGTTGATGACCCCTTCGGCGAACACCTGCACGCCATCCAGCAACTGCTCGACGGGCAGTGTCCGGTTGCCGGGCTCGTCCACCGCCACGATGCACAGCTTCAGCGGCTCCCGCTCCTTGGGGATGCGGACGGGCACGCGGCGATACGTGAGGTAGCCCTGCCGGCCGGCGCAGCTGGTTTCGGCGGGCGTGCCCAGCTGGTATTCGTACGAGGAGAGTTCGGGCGGCACAAACTCGAAGCTGAGCCGGTAGGAACCGCCTTCATCATCGAGGCGGATGAGAGGCTGGAGGATGGGGGGAGTAGTGTCAATACGCACGTGGCGAAAACTGGCGTGCCGCGGCTCTTGCCAGGTGGCGTCGGGCGTCGGGCTGCTCCCCGCCACCACGCACAGGTAGTAACCGCCGGGCGTCTCGGGCGCCGGCTGGTCGATTCTGGGGGCGTCGGCGAGGTTGAGGGGCGCCCCGTAGCCCTGGGGATTGCGGCAGTCGGTGCTGGCTTCGGGACCGGTCTTGTAGCGGTAATGAGAGAAGGCGGCGCCGGAAAGTGTGGTGTTCCAGGTGACTCGGTGCGGTGGCCCGCTGGCGTCTTCGACGTGAGGGCGGGTGGTGCGGGCGAGCGTTCCGCTGAACGCAAGCTGCGCGCCCTGGTCCAGCGGGCAGCCGGGCCAGTTCAGGTCGAAGACCGCGTCGGAGCGGAAGCACTTCTCCAGGCCCAGCGCGGGCGCGGCGTAGCTGGTCTCGCGGCTCACCACCGGTCCTTCGGGACGCACTTCGCAGGGGATGTTCAGATAGCAGTCGAAACCGCCTCCGAAGAACTGGTTGCCCAGCGTCGTGGTGTTCACCACGCCCAGGATCTTGCCGCTCCGCGCCGAGAGCATGGGCGAGCCGGAGCTCCCTCCCTTGATGTCCGCGCAATCGTGGCGGTAGAAGTCGTGGAACGTCCAGACGTGCTCGACCAGCGTGGCCCGCCCGTCCAGCTTGCAGGCGGCCTGCCGGAGGAAGACCTCGTCCGATGGGATGTCGCGCGAGGGGATGCCCGTCACCAGCACGGGCTCGTCGGGCTGGGGCGGCTCAGTTGCGAACTCGAGCGGACGGTAGCCTCGTTGGATCAGCTCTCCATAGGTGGTGTCCAGTTCCACGATGGCCACGTCGTGCCCCTTCATGGTGGAGTAGACCACCCGGCGGGAGCGGAAGGTCACTTGCTGATCTTGGGTGTCTATGAAGTAGCCAAAGGTGGCCGCGAAGCGATTGGACGCCTCACTGACGATGACTTCGTTGGCGGCGCTGAGCCGGATGCAGTGGCCCGCGGTGAGGACATAGGCGGGCGCGTCCGGCGGAACTTCGCCAGGCGCAGGCTTCAGGAACGAACCCGTGCAGCCGCCGAACCGTACGATGCCGGAGTAGGCTTGGCTCCGCCCGTCCCGGTTCTCGAGCAGCCAGGACGTGCCGGGGATCCCGCCCGCTGCCGGTCGCAGCAGGAGGCCGGCCGCCAGTGCGAAGAAGCAGCCTGCGCGACGCACCGTCTTACTTTGGAGCGACGAACTTCACGCACACCGGCGCGCCGACCTCGAGGATCTGGCCGGTGGGCGTCAGGCGCCCGGTCTGGGCGTCGATGCGGAAGACCACCAGGTTGTCCGAGTTCTGGTTGGCGGCGACGAGCCACTTCCCGGTGGGGTCGATGCCGAAATTGCGCGGCGCCTTGCCCTGGGTGGAGACCTGTTCGACGAGCGCCAGCGTGCCTTTCCTGGGATCGATCCTGAACACCGTGATGCTGTCGTGGCCGCGGTTCGAGCCGTAGAGGAACTTCCCCGAAGGATGCGCCCGCACCTCGGCGGTGGTGCTGTCGCCCTTGAAGTCCGCGGGCAGCGTCGAGATGGTCTGCGCCTCTTGGAGCACGCCCCGCGCCGCGTCATAGGCGAAGGCGGTCACCGTGGAGGCCAGCTCGTTGATCACGTAAGCGAACTTGCCGGTGGGGTGGAAGGCGAAGTGGCGCGGCCCCGAGCCGGGCTTCACCGCCGCAAAGGGCGGTTCATGGGCGGTGAGCGCGCCCTGGGCCGCGTCGAACCGATAAACCAGCACCTGGTCCAGGCCCAGATCGGCCACCACCGCGAAGCGGTTGTCGGCCG
>Ga0315289_10010146_pt1 | contig 13506 bp, 7 predicted proteins | sample YL17G11_40_MG_FD_203452 | JGI IMG/M metagenome (GOLD analysis project Ga0315289, IMG submission 203452) | Sediment microbial communities from Yellowstone Lake, YNP, Wyoming, USA - YL17G11_40 | ecosystem: Environmental > Aquatic > Freshwater > Lake > Sediment | place: USA: Wyoming | collected...
AAAACGAAGAGGAAAAGCATCTTTCGGATCACCTAATAGGGGAAACGAATCAACGTTCCTCGAACCACCGAGGTCGAAATCGACCTTCTCTATTTCTGTCTTCATTTGTGCTCCTTTTATTTTTTACTTTAGAATCAAACTCCTATTTCTAACTTCATATACCCGTTTTTCTCGCCTTGTGGTCAACTTTTGTTCACCAAAAAAAGAGAACCTTCTTTGTGGAATTTTTTGCAGTTTTTTAAAAGAACTGTAAGTTCGATTAGAAAAAATACATCACTTTTTTATTATGTCAACAAAAATCTCAAGATTTTTTTCCTTCCGGATGTAAGAGCAAACATGGACTTTCTTTAGGTGTTTTGAAATTTACACTTTGTTTGTATACGAGAAGTCCCCCCACATATATTTGCAGGAATGAAGAGAAATCACTTTTTGATTTTTACTCTTTCTTTGTCGATTCTTCCATGCTCCCAGGCTCCCACAAGGATTTTAGCCACCTTTGGATCAAACTGGGTGCCGGAGCAATCTTTGATCTCTTTGATGGCAAGCTTAAAACCTTTGCTTTTTCTATAAGGTCTGTCTGAGGTTATGGCATCAAAGGTGTCCACTACAGCCATCAAGCGTCCCTGGATAGGTATCTGTTCTCCTCTTAATCTGTTTGGATAGCCTTTGCCATCATATCTTTCATGATGATAAAGAACATACGGGATGGCCGGCTTCAAAAAAGAGATCCCTTCCAATATCTTTGCTCCACAAGCTGGATGCTGTTTCATCACTTCAAATTCCTCTTGGGTTAAAGCCTCCGGCTTATTCAGTATTGCGTCTGGAACCCCGATTTTACCAATATCGTGCAATATCCCTCCCATTTTTACCTCCCACAGCTTATCCTCCTCCCATCCCATCTGCCTGGCGATAAGCTCGGCCATATACCAGACCCTTTCCGTGTGTCCCCGGGTGTAGGTGTCCCGCGCTTCCACCGCATTGGCTAAGGCGGTGAGAGTCTCCATATAAGACTCCCTTAGTTCCTCATACAATTTAGAGTTTTCGATAGCCGAGGCGGCTTTGGAGACGATGATGGAAAGGGAGTGAATCTGCCCGATGTTGAATGGAGACAGCTGGCCTTCGGTTCGGATCAGAGTCAAAATCCCTATTACCTTTCCTTTGGCCATCAAGGGATGGCTAATGCCTGATCTTATCTTTCTTTTAAACTCATAGGGGAGGAATCGATCTTCGATTTTGTCCTTGTCAAAAATTTGGGGCTTGGCATTTTTTATCACCCATCTGGAGATGGAATCATCTCCGCTTAAAAAGCCACTTTCATACATCCGTGGGGGTATGCCCAGAGACGCTTTAGGGATCAACTCGTTGTTCTTTTCGTCTAAAAGTAAAACCCAGGCCATGTCTGCTTCCAGCTCTTTGATGGCGGTCTCCAGAATCAAGTTCAAAAGAAAATCCAATCGGATGCTTGAACCCATGGCTTCGCTGATCCTATAAAGGGAGACTGTTTCCTTTAAATTAATATTCTCTCGAAGAAGTCTTTGTTTTTCTAAACCCCTTTTTATGACCGCCCTTAGGGTATCCATGGAAAAGGGCTTGATCAAGTAGTCATACGCGCCTGATTTTAAAACCGCAACCGCATTCTCTATGGTGGGGCGACCGGTCATTAAAACCACCACCGCATCCGGATGAAGTTTGATAGTTTTGTTAAGCACGTCCACGCCCGATTTCTCCCCCATAATCAGGTCGGTCAAAACGAAGTCCACCGGCTCTCTCTCTAAAATATCCATAGCCTTTCGAGGATCGCAAGCCATCTGCACGCGGTAATTCGCATCCGCCAGCATCTCTTTTATGACTTCGCAGATATACTCCTCGTCATCAACCACCAGAATATGTGGTTCGACAAGCTCACCACCCCGAGCGAAGTCGAGGGGCAGAGCATCGCCAGAGGTTGATCCCGAGACATCAGTCTCCATCGGAGACTTCTTGGACAGTCCCGCCGAAGGCGGGATTTGGTTTGCTTGCTCGGGGGTGGAATTTCTGGTTAAACAGATTCGACCATTGGATTTACTGCTCATGTGCCCCCTTAGAATAGATTATAGAAGTTTAAAGATAAAATGCTAAAGTGCGAATTTATTGAAAATCTCCCGCCGAAAGCGGGGTGATTGAAGCCCCTGTCTCTTAGTTACGAAGTTTTTATCGGCTTTGAAAAAGCGAAAATTGAATTTTTCTATGCTCTTCTTTTGCACAGAGAATTGACAAACTTCAATCTGTGAAAAGAAAAAAGGGCTTTTGATGAAGATCGGTTTTCGCTCAGCGAAGATGCTATCATCCCCGCTTATTCCTTTCTTGTGGATGATAACATCCACAAGGAGCAGAAAAACCAAAAAAATCTTTTAAGGAAGATCACTAATATAAAAGTAAGATTTTTTTACATTCTACTTTATTTCCCCCACCTCGAAGACGCATGTGCACTTCCCTCTCCCCTTGTGGGAGAGGGTTAGGGAGAGGGGGTCGTAGCTAGCTACAGTTTTATGCGGATGTTGGGATATAGGATTTCCAGGAATTTGCTTTTGTCCCCAAGTTTTTTTCCAAACAAGGAAACAAAATCTGGGATGGAAATACCGATCCCGCCATAGAATTCTCTTTGGGGTTGCATTCGTGAATGAATAACACTATACCCGAATCCAAAACATAGCAGTTTCTTAGGAAAGAAAAGTTTTGGGCGGTATGTCAGCCAGTAGATGAAATTATCATATTCCTCGTAGGTTTGAGCGAAGGGGGTTTTATTTTGAGAGAAAATGTTTTTCTTCCAGCTGATCTTAAAATCAAAATCATTTAGCCAACTTTGATGTTTCCTTGCAATTGCCATTCCCACTCCCAGATAATCAAAAATTAGATCAGACACGCCCAGACCTTGCTTCGGATTGTAGGCATCTATCGGGTATTCTACCAAAGTGGAAATCAGGGCTGATTCAGAAGAGGAAAGGGCTTGGCTGGTTTTGGGAGAAAAGCCGACCCAATCATAAGTCCAATAAAAAAACTGGGTCATCTTATATCCCCACATGAAGTGACTTAGCTCATCGGTCTGAGCCAAACCATCGCCTTTCCAATCGTCTTTTATGTGAAACCTACCGTTTGATTCTCCCCAGGTATTTACCGCCTGATGGAAACCGAGGGTTATTGCCACCAGATTCAACCCTCCTATTATTGAAGCCTTTCGGTAACTGATCCTGCTTTTCATTAGAGGATAAGTCGAAGATCGCGCCCTTCGGGTCTGAGCCTCAGGGTCGAAGACCGCAGGCGGGGAAGGAAGATTTTCCGTCTTAGAATAATTCCACTGGTGAAAAGAAAATCGTTGATCAAATTCAGATGGGTTTTGGCGCCCAAGAATTGGAATGTAGCTGAACTTTTCCTGATCATCTTTGTGGACCAAAAAGCTAGAAGAGAAAAGATGACTTTGAGAAAAAAGTTCTCCTAAGGTAAGCACTGAATCTGATGTGCTATAATTGAGAATCAAACCATGATCTTTGCTGAATCCGTACCCGAAAACGGGGACAACCAAAATGTTGAAAATCCCGCCCTTCGACAGGCGCAGGGTGGTGAGCGAAGTCGAACCACCAAAGGCGGGGAAGAAGACAAATACCAAAATCACAAAAGATATATGTATTCTCTTTAGGCTCACATATTTATTATAACCCAATTTTGAATTTTGTCAAGGGTTTTAGAGGTGTCGAATTGTAGATATCAAATACAAATCATACACTTTTTGAGAAAGAATGGTTAGACAGGTTTGCCATATTAAAGATTAGACAACGCCTCATAAGATTCTGGGGACAACGGAGAAAATATATATTTCAAGATAAGGCGATAATAAAAAAGGGAGCCCCGCCAGAGGCGGGACTCCCTTAATTCCATTTAATATTCGTATGAATGCATACGCATTTTACTTGAGTATGACCATCTTCCTGGTAGCCTGATGCTGACCTGCTATCAATTTATAGAAATAAATTCCGCTTGCAACCTCGTCGCCCGCATTGTCCTTACCATCCCAGGTGATCACGTTCAAGCCAACATTACCCATATCTTCATAGCTTCTCACTAACTGCCCAGCCACGTTGTAAATGTTCATGCTGTAAGAAACAGCATTGGGCAAGGTGAAGCTTAAGTTGGTGTTTGGATTGAACGGGTTGGGATAAGCTGGATGCAGAGCAAAGGTCGTTGGTGTAACTTTGGCATTGATGGTGGTCGCAAGATCACGACCCTCACGATCCACAGCAATAACCGATACCAGCTCAGCACCGCTTGTGTTCAGAAGCTGTGAAGCACCGGCATTGATGCTGTTGCCAGCACCGCTCCACACCAATACGTTACCCTCGTTGGAGAGAAGCTCCATATTGGCGTTAAGCAGGGTCGGAGTTACGTTACCATCAAACTTAAACAGAATGCCACCAATGGCAGAAGCACACTCAACCGTAATCCTGCCATCCGAAACAATCAGGTTGGCAACGTCCGAGGATGGACCAAGCTTCGGGAATTCAACTGCGTCTTTCTGAATCACCCGAATCAGGTAAATCAGGTCAGCCAGCATCAAAGTCCTGCCGTCAGCGTTGATGTCGGTGGCGCAAACCTGCGCATCCCGATCAATGGTGAACACACCCAGGCCATGGACGAAGTAATTCGCAAACAGAACCGCATCCGCAGTGCTGTAAGGAACCTTGTCCATGTTGATGTCACCCCGCACGCAAGTGAAAGCAGTGCAAGGCGAACAGATGTGAACTCCACCATCCACAAAGTTGAGGATTCGCTGATCGGTCGGCAGATAGGGACATACATGCGGATCATACTGCAGAACGCTGTCTTTGCTCACATAGAGGAGACTACCGTCGCAGTTGGAGAAGGTGTTCTCTGCGCAATCCCAGTCTTGGATGATAACCATCTCGTCCGGATCTAACTTGGCCTCCCACTCAAACACGATCGGCAGTTTCAGGTCTCTCAACAACTCGTTGTTGGCTACCTGGAACTTCAACCAAGCCAAAGTGGCAAACGAATCTATAACTGCACCATCTGGGCATTTAGCTTTAACTTTATCCATATACCACCACAGAGAGTCTTCTCCGGCATACCCAGAGGATATACAGTATCCTCTGCGCTCCGGACCATCCGGCATCTCTGCCTGACCATAAAGCAGAATCTTATACTTGCAGCAGGCACAAGTGGGGCAAGGCAGAACCCGGTAGCTGAAATACTCCCAGCTCCAGAAAATATCATCCTGCCAAGGTACCGGATTCGGACCAATAAGACGCTTCTCGAGTAGTCCACCTCTTTCCGCTCCGTAGAAGGTCAGATCGATGTAGTCGAAGTCAACCTCTAACTCAAATCCACCGATCTTCAAGGTTGGACTAAAATCACGCAGGATTATTGGGATCTCGAAGAAGTCGCCCGGATTGATGCCCGCCCACCCTGGACAAGCCTCATCGAACACAATACAGTTGTCGCCAGCCTCAGGATCCTGTTCTGGGAGGTAGTCCCAGTGACCAAAACCGAACCGCTCATAGACCTTGTTCGGAATGACCACCTTGCTGACCTCCGGTGGAGGCGGAACCGAATCGCAAGGGAAAGGTGGGACGTTGAAGAGAACGTTGACCTCTTGGTGACCGGCCTCAGCGTTAGATACCGCCACGTCAAGGTCGCCATCACCGTCAAAGTCGGCGACCGCAACGCCCCATGGCTCGTGACCGGTGTAATAGCTGCTACATGGCTTGAAAGTGGCGTCCCCACGGTTGAAGTACGGATAGAGCAGGTTACTGCGATTCTGGATGAAGAGATCCAGATAGCCATCGGCATTGATGTCCCCGGACACGGGAAAGTCGCACTGACCAGCCCAAAGCACTTGGCTGTGTAATTCGAATAGTGGGGGGGGGCCGGGGAATCTGTTGGTCATAACCGACATGTGCAACTCATTTTTTGACGTGGTGACCACATCCGCGTGACCGTCGTTATTAAAATCCGCCGTTGTGAGCCCGTAAATCCAACTGGCACCAGCCCAGTATGACTGTGGTAGCCCAAAGGTGCCGTCAGTATTGTTCAGCAGAATCTTGAGGTCGTAGGACTCGTCCCCGGTTGCCAGGTCAAGAAAGCCATTTCCGTTGAAGTCAGCGACAACCACGTTTTGAACAACTTGCGCTCCCCCTCCAACTACATACGATACGTATGAGGGGAAAGTGCCGCTCACATTCATAAGAACGGATATCTGGTCATCCCCGGCAGTAGCCACGTCCATGTCGCCGTCGCCATCTAAATCCCCGACCGTGACGCCCATCACTCTGCCCCCGGTCGGGTAAGCCGTGGGAGATCCGAAGGCGCCGGCACCATCGTTCATTAGGATCGTTATTGTGCACTTATTTCCATTAGCGGTGACCATATCCGGCCAATCGTCTCCGTTAAAATCGGCTGCACTCACACCGTGGATGAGATCCCCGCCATCATACGGCACAGGGGCGCCAAAACCCCCCAGGCCATCATTGTTAAACAGAATGGCGACGGTGCTTTGGTTTACGTCAAGGTAATTATAGTCGGTGGCTGCCAGATCGATATCCCCGTCATTGTCGAAATCGGCCGCACAGATTGCATAGGGATACTCGAAGCTTAATGGATACGTTGCGTTCGTCACAAACGTGCCACCTCCGGCACCAACGACCACGGTAAACTTCCAGGCAAAACTCTTGTCCAGACCTACACCCTGAGCCGATTTGATGCCGGTCGTGAGCACGACCGAGACCACCTCACCTGGTTTGAAATCGTAGATCGGATCGAACGAGGCGACCTTGCCGGTCAAGTCTAAACCATAGGTCCCCTCTTTGATTCTTCTCGCCCATGGTGAGCTGACGACAAAAGTGGCGTTGTTGATCGTGTTGCCGTCCATTTCCGTGTCAAAGAACACGGAAATGCCTGTGCTCGCCGGAACGTTCGAAGCGTTCTGGACCGGCAAGACCGATTTAATGTGGGGCAGAGGTGGTGGTTGTGCAGTGGCGTTACCGATTGCGAAAGCCACCAAAATAATAACAAATAAAACAATCTTTTTCATTCTTCCTTTCCTCCTTGTTTAAAATGCTAGTCATTTTCCGTGATCTTTACATCCCCCTCAACCTAATTTTTCTTCCATGAACACATCCTTTGCCATAGGTTTGAAATTTTGAGTTAGCCAATTTTTCCTTCCGGGAATCCCTTCATTCCCCTCACTTTGAAGTTTAAACGTGTTTTAACTTAAGCTTAGTAAAATGATAGCCAACCTCAATTTTCCTGTAAGCCCATGAGCCCTAATCAGGTAATAAGCATAAAGAAGCTAATCTACCATACAACTTAAAAGTGCTTGCTCCATGGCGAGAAAAAATAGAGAATACGTAAACCGATCCTCTTAGTATAGAAATCTAAAAGGCAATATCTCTTCCTCAGCAGGAGCATCCTGTTAGCGATATTTGTCGTAGCTAACCCTCCAATAGCTCCTACTCTTCTTATCTTATGTACAGTATCAATATATCTCATAAAACCCTATTGTCAAGTCTTTTTTTAAAATTTCGAAAAAATTTCTCAGGGGCTAATCGGAATTCTATATCCATACAACTGGAGTGTTCGCCTTTAGGCGAACCAATTAACGTATTGTCCCTCAAAGAGTTAATAATATTGGATTACAAAATCACCACAAATTCGATGGTGATGGTGATAGGGCAGTTGTATAGAAGAGACTTATGCTGGTGGGGGGTTCCCTAACCCCCCACCAGAGAGAGCAAAATCACTACAAATTCGATGGTGATGGAGATAGGTCGACTGTTTATGGAGGGAAGTAGATATGAGCCGATTTCACTATTTGAAAAGCGGTGCACGCCTTTGGAGAAATAGATGTAGAAATCATGTTTACGTAATTATCTGCGTCTCAATCTGTTGTGACCAAATTCGCAAAAATATGAGAAAAATTTAAAAAAAACAAACACACGAAACCCACAAAAGGCACGAAACACACGAAACACGAAATGAAAACTATGGATGGAAATAGGTGTAGATATTCTCTGCCACTTTCTTGCTAATGCCCTCGATCCGCAATAGCTCTTCTAACCTAGTTTGTTTGATTCTTTCCACTGAGCCAAAATGTGAAAGCAAGATTTTTCTTCGGGCAGGACCAATTCCCGGAATTTCATCTAACTCCGATTTTATGATCCTTTTCTTTCGCAGTTTGCGGTGATAGTCGATGGCAAAACGATGGGCTTCATTTCTAATCCTTTGGAGGAGCTTCAAAGAAGCAGAACTTTTGGGAATCATCAAAGAGTCCGATTTTCCCGGCAAGAATACCTCATCTAATCTTTTGGCTAAGGCGATCGCATTTTGATTTTTAATGCCTAAGGTATTCAAAGTTTCGACGGTTGTAGAAAGTTGCCCCTTTCCTCCATCCACCAAAACCAGATCAGGAAATTCCTTTTTCTCCTCAGAGAGTCGAGTGAAATATCTTTTCACCACCTCACCCATCATGGCGAAATCATCCTGTCCCTCTACGGTTTTGATCCTAAATCTTCTATATTGGCTTTTCTTGGGACGCCCATCCTCAAAGAAAACCAATGAGCCGACCGCATCCGAAGAACCAAAATTGGAGATGTCAAAAGCGGCTATCTTTCGGGGAGGAACAGAAAGGTATAAGTCCTTTTCTAAAGATTTTATTACCGGTGGAACTTTCTTTTTTGCCTCTGATCTTTGCAGCAAAAGCTCATCTAAAGAGAGTTGGGCATTATAAGTCGCCATCTCCAAAAGCTTGACTTTCTCTCCTCTTTGGGGGATGAGAAACTTTACCCTTCCTTCCCTTTTAGAGGCAAGCCAATCTTGGATCATCTCTTGATCGTCTATCTCGATGGGAAGAATAATCTCCGGCGGGATCACGGCTGAATGCATATAGTATTGTCTCAAAAAAGTAGACAAAATCTCTTTGTCTTCACTTTCTTCAAAGGCTATAAGATGGAAATTTTGTCTGCCAATAAGAATTCCCTCTCTTATCTGCAATGCCACCACAAAGACATCCTTTTTATCACGCGCTAAGGCGATTATGTCTTTGTCGACCTTCTCCACATCCGCCACCTTCTGCTTTTCCATCACCGAGTCTAAAGCCTTTATCTGATCTCTGATTTTGGCGGCCATCTCGAAATTTTCTGTCTTGGCGTAATGTTCCATTCTTTCTTTTAAATGCAAAAGCAAAACCTCGTTTCTGCCGGATAAGAAGAGACAAACATTATCAATAATTTCTCTATATTCTTTCTCATTTATCTTTTCTTCACAGGGACCCAAACATCTCTTTATATAAAAGTCCAGACAGAGTTTGATTCTCCTTGGTGAGGGCAAAGCCACATTGCAACTTCTCACCGGAAAAATTCTTCTTAAGATTCTCAAAGTCTGGCGCATGGCTTTGACATTAGTGTAGGGACCGAAATACTTAGCCTTGTCCTTTTTCACCCTTCGCACCACTAAAACTCTAGGGAAAATTTCAAAGGTAACTTTCAGGTAAGGGTATCTCTTATCATCTTTCAAATTCACATTATATCTGGGTTTGTATTCCTTAATCAGGTTCGATTCTAAGATCAAAGCTTCCATCTCCGAATCAGTGGCTAAGACGTCGAAATCGGAGATTTTGGAGACTAAAGCGGAGATTTTGGGATGATAAGGGGGCGCATCTTGGAAATATGCTCTTATTCTGTTTCTCAAAGACTTGGCTTTGCCCACGTAGATTATTCTGCCTGATTTATCCTTCATCAGATAAACCCCGGGTTTGGTGGGAAGATTTTCCAATTTGGTTTTTATGTCGCTTTGAGTCATAACAAGGTGTAAGGTGCAAGGTCTAAGGTGAAAGGTTTTCCTAACACCTTTCACCTTTAACCTTTCACCTGTTTTTTAAGGAATTACTCTTCTTGCGCCTATATAGCTTTTTCGATAACTTTCATCGTTCAAGGATGATACGATCACTCCATATCCTTCGGCAGAATGGACGAATTTCCCCTCCCCGATGTAGATTCCCACGTGCGAAGGCGAAAATCCAAAGTCTGAGAAAAAGACTAAATCACCATAACCTAACTTTTCTTTATCCACTTTTTTCACCAGTTTAAAAAGTTTTTCTGTGTTATGGGGGAGATTGAATCCGGCATATCTTTTATAGACCTCCACCACCAATCCAGAGCAGTCCATTCCTTTCTTACTTGCTCCACCTTTTGCATATGGTGTGCCCTGGAAAGACTCGATTATCTGTGCCATTTTGACTTGGTCTATTTTACTTTCGCTTTCCCTTTCAAAAGAGAGAGTTTCTTTTTTACTTTGATCCTTTTCTTCGAGAGGAGAAGGACTCTTTCTTTCAATGGGGTAAGAGGTGTAACGTGGTTGAGCTACACAACCGACAAAAATCATTAAAATGAAAAAAAGTATAAAATTCCTTTTGATAACCATAAGATGAATTCTAAGTAGTTGCCCAATTTATACCGCTTTTAGCGGTATCCTGTCAAAGGCGGTGATTGGGCGATCTTAAGGCTCGATAAATCGAGCAACTACAAATGCTGTCTACAGACCATTCAGATGTGGTAAACTTGGAGTAGCAGAGTTTGCTCTGCGTTTTTATGATTGCGACGCGACACAAGTGTCGCTACTCCGAATTCCTCCGTCTACAAAACCTTAATCACAATCATGGTCAGATCATCTGCCTGAGGGAGATTGCCGGTGAAATCTTTTACCGCTTGGTATATATTGTTTTGAATCTCAGGCGCACTCAAATAACATGAATCGTTTATGACTTGTTTAAGTCTTTTCGTCCCAAACTCCTCTTCTTTCTCGTTTTTCGCTTCAGTCACTCCATCGGTGTAGAAGACGATGATGTCTCCAGGGATAAGACCCAATGGTCTTTCTTCGTATTTCGAATTTTCAAAAGTTCCTAAAGCCACACCCCCCTCCAGCAAGTATTCCATTCTTCCATCCACATGTCTGAAGATGGGAGCGTTATGACCGCCGTTGGTGAAGGTAAAGATTTTATTCTTGGTGTCCAGAACCCCATATACTGCGGTGACATAAATATCCGATTCCGTGCTCTCAAAAAGGAGATTGTTGACTTTGAACATGATGCTTCTTATGGCATAGTTGTTTCTTATTTCAGCAATCAAGCTGGCTCTGAAAGAGGCCATGATCAAAGCCGCAGGTATGCCCTTTCCGGAGACGTCGCCGATGGCAATTCCCACTTGGTTTTCAATTATGGGAATGAAATCATAATAATCTCCGCCCACCTTCTCCGAGGGGATATTAATGCCGGAAATGTCAAACCCCGGCATCTGTGGATTTCTATTGGGCAAAAAGGTCTTTTGAATTCTTCGGGCGATGGAGATCTCCTCCTCCAATTTTCTTTTCTCCAAAATCTCATTATGTTGTCTTGCCCTTTCAATAGAAATGGCGGCCAAGCTGGCGAAAGCATCCAAAAGCTCTAGATCATCCTCGTCGTATGCATCCAATTCATTGCTCTCTATGCTGAAGACCCCGATTATTCTTTGGTTGGTCATGATAGGAACCACCATCCCGGATTGGGTTTCCACCCTGGCTTCGATGTAACGAGGATCCTCTTTCACGTTCGGGACGATTAAGCTTTTCTGGGTCTGGGCCGCCCATCCGGCCAAGCCTTGTCCTATCTTTAGCTGTAAGTCCGGTTCTAGGGCTGGGTCAAAGCCTCGCGCCTTAATATATTCGATCTCTTGCTTCTTTTTATCTATCAAGAAAATTGCGGTGGCATCATATTTGACCACTTTCAAAAGCGAATCCAAGATCAGCTTCAAAACCTCATCCAAATCCAAGGAGGAGCTTAATGATTTTTCCACCTCCAGCAGGGTCTCTCTTTCTAAACTCTCTTTTTTTGCTTTTTTATAAAGATAAGAGTTATCTAAGGCAATGGCGATCTGGTCGGCTAAAGAGAGGAAAACATCCAAATCGGCTTGGTCGAATTGTTTCTGATTAAGCTTATTGATGGCACTTACTACTCCAATTAACTTGCCCCTTCTTAAAACCGGCACACTGATCAAAGAGTCTATGGAAAAACCGATCTCCTCTTCCAGCTTAGCCAAATAGCGAGGATCCTTTTTGACCTCATTAGATATTACCGGTTCTTTATGCTCTGCCACCCACCCCGCAAATCCTTCCCCCATTTTTAGGTTTACTCTTTTTTTAGGTTTTGCCTCCGCGGAGACATAAAGTTCCAAGTCCCCTCTCTTTTTGTCCATCAACATAAGGGAACTCGCTTGTGCCTCCATCGCCTTGGTAGTCAAATCCAAAATTATGCCTAAAAGCTCATCCATGTTCAAAGTTGAGTTCAGAAGCTTGGAGGTCTCAATAAATATGGAATCTTTAGAATGACCGAAAATCTCTTGGGACATCTATCTCTCCTTGAAATAGGTTTAAATAAACATATATCTTACGAGAAACTCAGTCAATATATTTTTACGAAAAATAAAACCGCAGGTTTTGAAAAACCCGCGGTTACTAGATTTAACATCGGAGTAGAATAAGCAAATCTTTGATTTTTGAATACTTTTTTTCTGGTTAAGTCTCCTTCGGTTCCGAGTCTTCTAAGCCTTGGATTTCTTCTTTCCCCTCTTCCGCCTCAAGTTCTTCTGTTTCTTCCTTGATTTCCTTTGGTTCTTTTTTTATCTTACTTTTCTTGGCATCTTTGACTTCAGCTTCTTTTTTGGGCTTGGCTTCCTTTTCTGCTTTTTCCTTTTTCCCTTTTTTCTCTTCGGTCGGTGGTTTTTCCACCAAAAGCTTAATCACAGAAAGAGAAGCCCCATCACCTCTCCGCGTTCCTAACTTTAAAACCTTGGTGTAGCCGCCTTCCCTATCCTTTAATTTAGGGGCAATCTCATCAAATAGCTTCTTGACCAACTTTCTATCTTTGATCACATCATATACCTGGCGATGGGCATGCAGGTCACCCCTTTTGGCTAAGGTGATCAGCTTGTCCACCAGTTTTCTTACCTCCTTGGCTTTGGCTTCGGTGGTTTTAATGACATGATATAAAAATAAAGAAGCCGCCATATTAGCCAACATGGCCTTGCGATGACTTTTGGTGCGGCTCAATTTTTTTGTCTTCTTCCCATGTCTCATAAAAAAGAAACCAACCTTTCGCTCAAAATATTGAATCTAAGATGTTTTAGATCACTCCCCGCTCTGCATTCGCAGGACAAGTCTCAAAACTCATTTCCCTTTCGGGGGCTCCTTGTATTTGGAAATGTCCATGCCGAAAGAAAGCCCCAGTTCCGCCAGAATAGTATTCAATTCGGTAAGTGATTTTCTTCCGAAGTTCCGATACTTAAGCATTTCTGATTCAGTCTTTTGCACCAAATCTTCCAAGGTCTGGATATTGGCCGCTCTTAGACAATTGGAGGACCGGACTGAAAGCTCTAACTCATCTACTCTGGTCTTCAAAAGATTCCTGATTCTTAAGGTAGTATCATCCAC
>Ga0315289_10010147_pt1 | contig 13505 bp, 15 predicted proteins | sample YL17G11_40_MG_FD_203452 | JGI IMG/M metagenome (GOLD analysis project Ga0315289, IMG submission 203452) | Sediment microbial communities from Yellowstone Lake, YNP, Wyoming, USA - YL17G11_40 | ecosystem: Environmental > Aquatic > Freshwater > Lake > Sediment | place: USA: Wyoming | collected...
AGCTCGGCCGCTTTGACGACCGTTTCAACGAGCTTCTCGTAGGCGTCTGCTGCCTCGTCGATCCTCGGGGATGTGCCTATGATGCCGTATCCGCGCTCGTCAAGCGGCGCGACGATCCTCGAGGATTTGATGTTTGGCACGATCACGCCCATCAGGTTCCTGGCCCTGAGCTGTATCTCCGGGTGTATCGTCAGAGCATAGGCAGCGGAGCGGACGGCGATCACGCCGTCAACTGCGTTGGCGATGGCGATCCTCTCCTGCGCCTCTTTGTAGCGCTTGGCGATCTCCGTCCTCAGGTCCTTCGCCTGGTCAAGTATCTTGAAGAACTCGAGTATGAGCCCGTCCCTCTTGAGCTTGAGGATCTTGTGGCCGTTCTTGGTCAGCACTATTTTTCTGGTGACCTCGAGCAGCTCTGACCTCGTCGGCTGGATCTCCCTGACTGGCATGCAGCTATCACTTCTTCCTGAACTGGGGGTGGTACTTCTCGATGAACTTCTTATCGATCTTCGTCAAAGAATCCACAGGCAGGCTAGCCAGAAGCTCCCAGCCAAGGTCGAGCGTCTGGTCGATGGCCCTGTCCTCGTCCTTCGCCTGGCGAACGAACCTGTCCTCGAAGGCGGACGCGAAGTCGAGGAACTTCCTGTCCCTGTCTGAGAGCGCATCCTTGCCGACGATGGCCACCAAGCCCCTGAGGTCCCTGCCGTCCGCATATGCGGCATACAGCTGGTCCGAGACAGCCCTGTGATCCTCTCGAGTGTGTCCCACACCTATGCCCTGGCCCATCAGCCTGGACAGGGACCGCTCCACCGCGATCGGGGGGAATATGCCCTGCCTGTGAAGATCCCTGGACGCGACTATCTGCCCCTCAGTGATGTACCCCGTGAGATCGGGTATCGGGTGGGTGATGTCGTCGCCTGGCATCGATAGGATGGGGAACTGAGTGATGGAGCCCTTCTTGTTCTTGATCCTGCCCGCGCGCTCGTACATGCTTGCGAGATCCGTGTACATGTATCCCGGGTATCCCCGCCTTGCGGGGACCTCCTCCCTAGCAGCGCCGATCTGCCTCAGTGCCTCGCAGTAGTTGGTTATGTCCGTCAGGATGACCAAAACGTGCATGTCGAGGTCGAATGCCAAGTACTCAGCAGTCGTGAGGGCGAGCTTGGGTGTGAGGAGCCTCTCTATCGCTGGGTTGTCCGCGAGGTTCAGGAACACGACCGCGCGCTTGAGCGCCCCGGTCCTCTCGAAGTCCTTCATGAAATACTGGGCCTCTTCGCTCGTGATTCCCATGGCCCCGAAGACGACCGCGAACTCCTCCTTCTCGCCCACGACCTTCGCCTGTCGGGCGATCTGGAGGGCGATGTCGTTGTGGGGCAGGCCAGAGCCGGAGAAGATCGGGAGTTTCTGCCCTCTGACGAGGGTGTTCATCCCGTCGATCGATGATATGCCCGTCTGGATGAACTCCCGCGGGTTATCCCTGGCGTACGGGTTAATCGCCGCTCCGATGATCTCCAGCCGCTTCTCGGGTATTATCGGCGGGCCCTTGTCGAGAGGATCCCCGGAGCCCGACAGTATCCTTCCCAGCATGTCCCTCGAGACTGGCATTTTCATAGTCTCGCCGAGGAATCTGACGCCTGATGCGCGGTCGATCCCGCCGGTCCCTTCGAACACCTGGACGACGACTATATCCGTGGACGTGTCAAGGACCTGTCCTCTCTTCATGGACCCATCCGGAAGGGATATCACGACGAGCTCTCCGAAGCCGACGGGCTCCGTCTTCTCGACGAAGACCAAGGGTCCTGCGATCTGGTTGATTGTGTGATACTCCTTCGCCATGTCCTTCACACCCCCAGCTCGGAGAACTGCTTGTCCATCGATGCAGCCACCGTCGTGATGTCCTTGTCCATCGACTCCTCGAACTTCAGCTTGCCCAGGTCCGCTCTGCATCGCAGGGATGCTATCCTTTCAAGGGGCACCTCAAGAGCGAGCGCCTTCTTCGCGAGCTCCGAGAACTTCCTTATCGCGCTCATGTACTCGAACTGCCTCTTGAGAGGGCTGTATGTGTCCACCGGGTGGTAGGCGCTCTGCTGGAGGAAGAACTCCCTGATCATCCTCGCGACCTCCAATGTCAGCCTCTGCTCCTCGGGGAGGGCATCGGATCCGACCAGCTGGACTATCTCCTGCAGCTCGGCCTCCTTCTGCAATGTAGCCATCGCCCAGAGCCTGACCGCGTTCCAGTTCTCCGAGACGTTCTTCCTGTACCACTCCTCGAGCATCGGGCTGTAGAGGCTGTAGGATGTGAGCCAGTTTACCGCTGGGAAGTGTCTCCGCTCCCTGAGCTTCGAATCGAGCGCCCAGAAGACCTTGACGATCCTGAGAGTGTTCTGCGTGACGGGCTCGCTGAAATCTCCTCCGGACGGGGACACCGCTCCGATCACGGAGATGGAGCCCGTCGGGCCAGCGAGCGTCTTCACCCTCCCGCACCTCTCGTAGAACTCCGAGAGTCTCGACGCGAGGTATGCTGGATACCCCTCCTCACCAGGCATCTCCTCGAGCCTAGATGAGATCTCTCTCATCGCTTCCGCCCAGCGGGAAGTCGAATCTGCCATCAGAGATACGTCGTATCCCATGTCCCTGTAGTACTCAGCGATTGTGATGCCTGTGTACACCGAGGCCTCACGCGCGGCCACGGGCATGTTCGATGTGTTCGCGATCAGCACGGTCCTTCCCATGAGCGGCTTACCAGTCTGCGGGTCTTCGAGCTCGGGAAATGATGTGAGAACTTCCGTCATCTCGTTCCCGCGCTCCCCGCAGCCGACATAGACGACGATCTGCGCGTCGCTCCACTTCGATAGCTGTTGAGAAATGACGGTCTTGCCCGTGCCGAAGCCACCGGGAATGGCAGCTGTGCCTCCCTTCGCCAATGGGAAAAGTGTGTCGAGAACCCTCTGGCCGGTCACCAGTGGGATATCTGGAAGGAGCTTGTCGACATAGGGCCTTGCTCTTCTCACAGGCCAGGTCTGCATCATCCTGATCTTGTAGCCCTTGTCGAGCTCGCCGATTGCCTCATCGACAGTGAACTCCCCCTCGGAGATGCTCTTGACCGTCCCTCCGACCTCCGGTGGAAGCATCACTCTGTGGACTATGTTGCCCTCTGGAACCTCGCCTATGATAGCTCCGCCCTTGAGGTCATCTCCCTTCCTCACGGACGGCTTGAACTTCCACTTCTTGGACCTCTCTAGGCCTGGAGCGGTGACGCCTCTTGAGACGAAGTTGCCTTGCTTCTCCTTCAGGATGGGCAAAGGCCTCTGAACGCCATCGTATATGCTGGACAGCAGGCCTGGGCCGAGCTCCGCCTTGAGGGGCGCGCCAGTGTCGACGACCTCCTCGCCGGGCCTTAGCCCGGACGTGTCCTCGTAGACCTGGATGACCGTCTTCTCCCCGATGAGCTTGATGACCTCACCCATGAGCTTGAGCTCTCCGACAAGAACGACATCGTACATCCTCGGCGAGATACCCTCAGCTGTGACGACAGGTCCTGCCACCCTGCTGATCTTGCCCTTCTTCTCTTCAGCCACTTCAACACGCTCCAATCACTTTGACTTGTAAAGGTCGATTCCAATCGCCCTTCTGACCTTATCTCTCATGTCCCCTTCCTCCTCGCCCACAGGTATGACCACTGGGTCGACGCTGTTGAGCATCTTGACCCTGAGCTGCGCGGGCAACTGCTCGAGCACCTTCGTGTGAATGGCCAGAATGCCAACATCTGGCTCGTCCATCGCCGTGACTATGGTCTCGAGAAGCTTGTCCTGAGGAACTCCGTAGACCTTCTTGATGCCTGCGAGCCTGAAGCCCACAACGAACTCCTCGGAACCCACGACCGCGATTTCCATCTCAGACCACCAGCAGCTCCTCAATAACCCTGTTCGTCAGGGCGCTTTGTTTGCCCCTCGCGATGATCCTGATATTGTCCACTTCCACCTTCTTTCTGATCATATAGTTCACGATAGGCAGGACCGAGAGAGGGTAGAAGTGGGCGAACTTCTCGCTCGTTCCTATCAGCGCCTTGTCGAGGGCGATAGTCAGGCTAGACAGTTGTCTGTCGGCTTTGAACTGCTCCAGAGCAGCCTTGATGTCCTCATACATCGAGGACCTCTCCAGCTCCTCCATGAGCTGTGTCATTCCCTCGGACTGGGCGATACTTCTCAGCTTGTCGATGCTGAACACCATTCCCCCGGGTATGAGGTATTTCTGGATGCGCTCCTCTGGGATGCGCTCGGCCTTGAGCTTCAGAAGGACCTTGAGGTTGGAGACGTCGATCTCCCTCCTCACGAAATCCCTCAGAAGCCTCTCCGCCGTGCGGGTCGGCTTGACCACGTCAAGAAGGTCGTAGTACATCACCTTGTCAAGGTGGTCCTCTAGCGGCGCAAGCCTCCCTGTATCCACGACCTCCCGCAGGAGTTCTGGCGTTATGCCCAAAAAGGGTTGCCGCTCCAGCACCTCCATGATCTCCTGGATGGAGGTCATCGCGACCAAAGATCTCAGAAACTCCTCAGAGAACGCGCCCGCGGGGATTAGAGTCTCTAGCACCTCGGCGTCCCTCGCCTTCGAGGTCTTCCCTCTCAGTATCGTCTTCACGTTGAACGTGTCCCAGCGACGCAGATAGTTGGCCACCATCTCCCGCAGGTGGCCAGTCGTGAAACCCAAGATGGCCGAGTAACTCGCAGCCAGGTTTCTTGTGACCGCGACCTCGATGAGGTCCGCTCCAGAATGCCCCGTTGCATACTTCGTCATTTCCTCGCGGTACTGCGTTTCCCCGAGGAACCTGCCTATCTCGTGAACGTCCATCACGACCATCCTGGAGTAGGTCTCGCGGGAAAGGAGAAAGCTCTTCTTCGCTTTCACGCGAGTGCACGCGTATGCATAGTTTCCAGAGTTGCCGAACAGCGCCATCTTCTAGCTCACCCGAACAACCTCTTGTAAATCTCGTGCATGTTCTTGTTCCAGATATCCTCGAGCACGCTCTCGAACCTGTAGTCCAGACGAACGCTCTGGTCCTTGCTCTCGAAGACAAGCCCGCCTCGGGAATCGATGTTTCCTCCATCGAGCATGCCCGAAATGAGCTTGATGTTCGGCTTGTCCCGAGCGCTGGAATAGACGTAGCAGTCGCCCAGCTCCTTCTTGGCCTTGACAACAAGCGTGGCATAGAGCTTCTTGCGCTTGTCTGGGGGATATCTCTCCAGCTCCGCCAGGACCTCCTGCTTCAGGCCCTCCATGACTTGCCTCTGGGTCGAGAGGAGCAGCTTCTTGGATTCCAGCTCCGCGCTGGAGAGCTCCTGCTGCTCCATTTGAGCAATGAAGGCATCCGCTCTCTGCTCGGCGGACCTGCGCCTCTCCTCGATTCTCTTGTCCGCGAGGAGCACCTGCTCATCCCGCTCCTTCTCCCCAAGCCAGATCGCATCTTTCTTCTTTTCCTCGCCCTTCCTGAGGATCTCCTCGACGACCTTGTTCAAGCTCATAGCCTCTCAGCTCCTCGACTGCTGCGTCTCTCTGCGGGCTCGCTCCAATCTGTTCTTTTCGTCTACGACTTGAGCCACAGCAGGATCGCAATCACGAACCCCAGTATGACGATGGTCTCTGGAAGGACCATCATGATCAGGCCCTTACCCATCATCTTCGGGTTCTCCGCAGTTGCGCCCACTGCCGCCGCTCCAATCTGTCCCTGTGCCAAGCCAGTGGCCAGGCCCGCGACGCCTACCGCGATGCCCGCACCGATCAGCATCAGTCCTGTTCCGTCATCCATTCTCTATACCTCCTGTTTCGCAATGGTCGAGTACTTCCTGTCGTACCTCAGCGGGGAGAAGTCCGTGCCTCCCCCCTCGAAGAACTTGAGGAAGAACTCGACATAGTTCAACCTGATCGCCTGAATCCCCGCGGACAAGGCCCCGAGGAAGAAAACGAAGAAGAGCTGACACACGACCAATGTGACAGCTCCAAGTATCGCAATCACTACGTTCCCGCTCTCGAACATCAACGGGAAGAGCATCGTATTGAAGGCGAATGCCATTGCGCCTTTCCCGACCGCCAGCGCCGCGAGTCTTGTGTATGAGATCAGGTTGGTGAATAGGCCGATGACCTCCGAAAGCGCCATCGGACCCTCCAGAATTGGCAGCAAGGCAACTCCCACCACCATGAAAGCGACCGCGGGGATAGACACCCTGATCCCTGCGAGGTTCGTCATCATATCCGGCAATGGTGCCAGGACGGTTGAGTTCGTGAAATCGCTCGTGGCTGTCGCAGAGCCAGCGAAGACCATCGTCTCGGCGAACAGCCCGAACAGGATCAGCAGCCACGCGATCTTCGCAAATGCGTGCTTCCTGCTATGCCTGTAATGATTCACAAACCCGAACGCAAAGCCAAGTGTAAGATGGAGCCATCCCAGTACGATAGAGAGGGCGAGCATCTCCTTGACATCGTGCATCTTGTCGAGCACGGGATGGAGCGGGAAGCTGCCGATGACCTCCCATGAGCGCTCCCCTGGGCTGCCCTCGGGTGGGTGGAATGGCACACCAAACGCCTCTCCGAAGATGAACACGCCGAATACGCTGGCTATGATGCCGCCCGCGACGATGATGGCGCCAAGCTGGTACAGCTCAGGGTAGCCCTTCAGCTTCATGCGCATCAATACGCCCAGCGCGACCAATCCCAGCCCGAACCCCAGATCGCCTATCATGAACCCGAAGAACAGCGGGAAGGTGACGAACATGACGAGGGTCGGGTCTATCTCGTCGTACTTCGGAGTGGAAACAAGGTTCATGAAGAACTCGAAGGGTCTTACTAGCTTCGGATTCTTGAGCTTCACGGGCGGCTCCTCGTGCTCCTCTCTCGGCACCGTCTCGACGAACGCGAGGCCGCAACAGAGAGAGTTGAGGGCTGTTTGGAGGTCGTCCACGTTCGGAGCTGGGATCCAGCCATCAATAACGAAGGAGTTGGCTGAGGTCGCAATCCTGAGCGGAGTTTCTGCCTTCAGCACTTCGATGGCCAGGTGCTCCTCGGAGGATATGATGAAGTCCGCGAACTGCTTCCTGATCTTCGCGATGTCGGCCTCGATCCGCCTGAGGTCTTTCTCCAGGTCTCCAATATCGGCGATGTTCCTCTCGATGATATCCGCAGGATTCCCTTTGAGCTTCGGCAGCTTCGTCTCCTGGTAGCCGTGCTCCGAGAGGACCTTCAAAGCCCCCGAGCGCTCATCGTTGACGACGAAGAGCGCAACTGCGAGATCGTTCTTCCTCTGGCTCTTGAACAACTCGAACTCCTTGAGCTTCGATGCAAGACTCGCTTCCGGGTCGGTCTTGCAGATGCCCGCGAAGACCGTCACAGAATCGTATCCCTCGTACGCCTCGACCGGAATGCCGAACGTCCTCAAGGGCTCGAGGGCCCTGTTCTCCGATTCTTTCTCCCTGATGAGCGCCTGGATCTTCTGCCTTGCCTCTGAGTTGCTGGAGGTGTTCACATCAAGCGTGACCAGCCCCTGCTCGACTTTGTGCTTGATCTCCCTGACGTGCATCTTGGTCTCTGGCTTATGCTCATCTATCTCCAGCGACCTGATCATAGACCTTAGCTTGAGGAGTTTCTGCGACGCGTCTGACGCCGATTTCAGCGGCTGGCCGATCTTGAACTCCTCGTCTTGCTCACTGAAGTCAATGAGATGAAGTACCCCTAGCTCGTAGAGACACTCGATTGTGACATCGAGGCTTTCGATCGACCCGACGATGATGGCCCGGGTCATCTCCTCCGGTCTAAGCATCAGCTGCCCTCTCAAACTCCGTGAGAACGAACTCCTTGACCTTTGCGGAGTTGCGCTTCGCACCGGCTGCGAGGACCTCGTCCTTCTTCGCGCCCTCTTCGAGGAGCGCCTTCCTCCTGACCTCGACTCTCGCCTGGGCCTCCGCGGTCCTAGCCTCCAGCTGCTTCTTGAGCAAAGAGTCTGCAGACTCGATCTTCTCCAAGGCCCTCCGCTTGCCCTCCGCCTGGAGCTGCTTGCGCCTCTCCTCGGCGTCCTTGACCATGGTGCGGACCTGCTCCTCCGCGGCCTTGATCTGTTGAAGGATCTCAGCTTTGCCCATCAGGACACGTCCATTTTGCTGATACTGGTTTCGATATAAATAGCCTCCGAGATTATGCGGATTCGATGGCGAAAGCGATGTGTCCGACACTTAGCGAAGAAACCAGGGGCCCTTTCGAAACTCGATTGATCCCGGCCGATTGACGACTCATCGCTTGAGCTTCTCAGCGAAAAGCTTCTTGTCGAGGCGCGTTAGCTTCGTCCCCGCTTGTTTCAGAAGCTCGACTCCAGCGAGATCGGAATAGTCGTCAATGTACACCACGCGCGCAACCTGGGCGTTGAGGATCATCCGCGCGCATATGGGGCAGGGGACTATCGTTGAATACATGGTCGAGCCACGAGCATTCGTGCCAGCCTGGATCAGCGCGTTCTGCTCAGCGTGGACAGCAGTGCATGTCTCTAGCCGGGTCCCCGAGGGGATGCCGAGCTTGTCCCTTATGCAGCCGATTTCCTCGCAGTGAGGCAATCCCCTGGGATTGCCATTGTAGCCCGTGCTCTTGATCTCCCCGACATCGCTCACGACTATCGCGCCTATCTGCCTGCGAGTGCATGTGCTCCTCCGAGCTACCTCGATCGCGATGTTCATGAAGTATTCGTCCTTGGAGATCCTCTCGTTCTTGTGCTGTGCCACAGGCACCCTCAGCGGCCACAAACCCCTATGGACATTTCTAACTTTCTGTGGTTATCAAGCCAGTTCCAAATCGGGAACGAGTACTTATCACCCCACGTCTTTCTTCGTCCGGGACAAGGCGAATTGTCAATGACCAATTGGGCGAGGTACGCGGCGATCTGCATAGCTATCGTGGCAATTACACTGCTACTGTACGCCATACTGGCCCTCCCCCAGTCTTCGGGCACCAGCGACCATATGGGGATGTGGGGCAGCCACACCGTCTCGACAGGAGGTTTGGCGATAGTCGTTGTGGCTGCGATCCTGCTCGTCGTTGCGATCGTGTTCATATTCACGAGGGAGACTTACGAGCCGCTTCCGCCGACCATGATACCCGTGCCTCCGCACGTCACCTCTCAAAACGACAAGCCCGAGACGACAACCCATCCTGAAGATAGTCATGATGCTGTCGAACCCCTCAGAACAGAGGATGTCGCGCGAGAGGAATACCTCGTTCTGAGGCTTCTGACTGGGGATGAGAGGACCATGTTCAAAGCGATCATGGACTCCGGAGGGGAAGCCCTGCAGAAGGACCTCATCGTGCGGACCAAGATGTCCAACGCCAAGGTCTCCAGGTTACTTGACAGATTGGAGGCGAAAGGCGTCGTCTCGAAGGAGAGGTACGGTTCGACGAACCGAGTGAAGATCAAGCTAGAATCCACGACCTAGGGCGGTTTTCACTCACTTTTCAGACAGATGAAAAGACTCCGGCGACTTTTCAGCATACATCCAAGTACCATTTCACCCAAAGGTCTACCTAGACATTGCGGAGGGGGCTGTGCCCCGCTCCGAACCCAAATGGAGGTGAACCGAAGATGAAAACAACCGCGCTTGTCGCAGTCATAGGAGTCGTGGCCGTGTTAGGCCTCGCTGGAGCAGTACTGGCGGCAGGACCTCTGTCGAATTCGACAGGAGGATCCGGTCCGACCGGTGGAATGGGCTCTGGCCACATGGGAGGCATGGGTATGATGGATGGAGATCAATACGATGGAGGCTATGGTAACTGCCCCATGGATAATGACTGGAATTACTCCTGGAACGACAGTTCTCAGTACGGCTATTGCCCGTGCATGGGCTGATCGCTCAACTCAAACCCCTTAAACCCCATCTCTTTCTGTCATCCCAACGAGAGGATTAGTGCTTGTACTGTCCGTGCTTCACGGCCGCATCGCAGATAGCCTTCACATTCTCGGGCTTGGAATCCCAGGGAGCCTCGCACTCTGTAGACAGGACATACCCTCCGCCGGGCGCGCAATCCTCGATCAGCTTGATGCAGTACTTCTCTACCCTCTGCGGCGTGCCGTAGACCAGCAGAGTGGAGGGGACGTTCCCAAACAGGCAGACCTTGTCGCCAAGGATCTCCTTTGCTTTCTTCATGTTCGTCTTCTCGAGGTCCAGGAGTATCTTCCCCTTGGGAAGACCGTCAGCCATGTGGCTCATGGTGTTCAGATGAGGCGTGAGATCGTTGTCCCAGTGGCAGTGCACCTTGAACCCGCGCTTCACGAATATGTCTATCATCTTCTTGGCTATCGGCCAGAAGATCTTGTCAAATATCCTCGGGGACATCCCGGGCGGGCCGCCGTTTATGAAGAAGATGATCTCTGCTCCGGGCACCTCCCCGGCTCCCATGACCATGGCGTCTCTCATGGCCAATGTCGTCTCGTACTCGACGAACCATTCGCAGATCTCAATGACCTTTTCTGGCCGCTCGAAGATGTCTCGTGTGAGGTTCGAGATGCCCCGGTAGTACTGGAGCATGTCCAACGGATGACACGCTCTGCCGCCCATGAGCAACGGTATCTGCTGCTCCTCAACGAACTTCCGCCAAGCAGCCGAGTAGATCTTCGGGTACTCGTACTCGTAGTGCAGGAAGTCGTCTATGCTCCTCGAGAAGAGCTGTTTGCTGAGGCTCTTGTTGTAGAGGATCGTTGAGAACCCGCGCTTCATCGTGTCGTCGTAATCCTCAAGGATCGGCTTCTCGTAGAGGCTCGGGAGGTTGCCCTTGGGCGGGAAATCGTCCCAGATTCGCCAGTCGAGCGTGGCCTGGTCCCATCCGGCCCGCCCGAACATGCTGAGGTGGTTCAGAGTCGTGATGTTGGGATCAACATTGTCGCCCCCGCCGAGTATCTCCCTCGCCTTGATTGTGGCCTTGACGAGCTTGTCCGGCTCCAGGAACATCTCTCTGATCGTTATCCCGCCTATCCACGGGAAGATGTAGCAGTTTATCGGGGCAACAGGAACGCGGTCTGCCTCTTTCAGGTTCCAGGCGAGCTCCAGTCTCTCATAGGCCGTCATTGCATCTTCCATGTTCATCAGCCTCCTACTTCGCCTCCGCGATCCATTTCTCTATCACGCGGATGCCCTCGTTCGCGTTGATGGTCGCGAAATCGACCCCGAACTCCTTCGTGTCGACCTCCCCGACGACGCCTCCTCCGATGATGACCTTCAGCCCGTCTCTCAGTCCGGCCTTCTTGAGGTCGTCCACCGTCGCCGTCGCCTGTGCTACCGCCGCCGTCAGGAGTGCGGAAAGCCCGATGACCTGCGGTTTGAAGTCCTTGGTCTTGCCCACGAAGGCATCGGGCGGGACGTCGACTCCGAGATCTATGACCTCATAGCCAGAGCATTCGAGCAGATCCCTGACTATGGACTTGCCAAGGTCGTGTATGTCCCCCTTGACCGTGCCCATGAGCACCCTGCCCTTGGACTTCGTCACCCCGTACTTCTCCTTGATCTTTGGAGCGATGATCTTGAGAGCGTCCTTGAATATCTGGGAGGCCCACATGAGCTCCATCAGGAAGTAGTTCCCCTTCTCGAACTCCGCACCAACGCGCTCCAGCCCCTGCCTTGCCTCTTCGACGACCTCGAGAGGGTCCTTCTTAGCCGCAAGCTCGTCCTCGACCGCCGACAGGAGCTTGTCCTTGTCGAGGGCAGCCATCGCATCGGCTATTCTTCCCATGGCTCCTCCCCCTTCTTCCACATGAGCTTCAGGAGAACGAAGCTCCAGGGCGCGTGAGCCATGATCTTCTCAGCGTTCACGCCAAAGAGCCACTTCGCCATCGCATAATCGATCTCTTCCTTCGTTGGCGGCCTGAGCCCGTGCTTGGTCTCCTCCAATATCCGCTTGGTCTCTTTCCCCATAGCCTCGTTGCCTCCATCATTCAGACCCGACTTACACTCTGATGCAATCTCGACGAGAACGAGGGCTTGGGCAATCGGGGTTCCCCAGCCTGGCTCGCATCCGACTGCGATATTCTCGCAGCTCGTCGAATGAGAGCCCTGTATTGATGTTCTTTGATGATAATAGCTCTCAAGGGACGCTATTTCGCTAGGCAAACTTGATGACCGTTTCCGTCTTTACTATTCAAATGGTCTGAAGGAGAACCGAGCCTGGTATGCCCGGGCTCCACTCCATCCAAAGGTGAGCTCCTGTGGTGCTGAACGCAATTGAGATCCTCAAAGCCAAGAAGAACCTGCAGGGAGTGGCAAACCGCACTCCATTGACCAACTCCAGGGCCCTGAGCGAGATTAGCGGAGCTGAGGTCTATCTCAAATGGGAGAACCTGCAGAGAACGGGGGCGTACAAGTTCCGCGGAGCGTATAACAAAGTCTCCTCGTTGTCATCCGAGGAGAGAATGAGTGGAGTCATAACTGCCTCTTCTGGGAACCACGCACTGGCGGTTTCACTCGCAGCTCAGATTCTGGAAGTGAAGACAACGGTCGTTGTGCCAGTAAACGCCCCTAAGGTCAAGATCGAGAGGTGCAGAGCGCTTGGCGCCAACCTCGTGATCAAGGGAGCGAACTTCGACGAGTCGCTAGTACACTGCAACGAGCTCGCGGAGAAGACAGGCGCTATCTACGTCCCCGGCACGGAGGACCACAAGGTAATGGCAGGCCAGGGCACGATCGCGCTCGAGATCCTTGAGGACGTTCCTGACCTTGACACGATCATCACACCTGTTGGGGGCGGGGGCATGATCAGCGGTGTGGGGGCTTGGGTGAAGACTGTAAACCCGAGCATACGAGTCCTTGGTGCGCAGTCCACCGTCGCGCGCGCTATGTACGAATCATTCAAGGCCCACAGGGTCATCGAGATACCGGTGGTGCCGACAATCGCCGATGGGCTCGCAGGCCAGATCTCTCAGATGGCCCTCGACCACGTATCAAATGTCGTGGACGATATCCTCTTGGCTGAGGAGAAAGAGCTGAAGAACACCATCCTGTGGGTGCTGAAGAACGAGCGGCAGGTCATCGAGGGAAGCAGCGCCGTGGGTCCCGCCCTTATACTGCAGAAGAGAATCGCATTCAGCAAGGGCGAGAAGGTCGCCATGGTCATCTCTGGCGGCAATATTGATATGAACACACTAGGGCTCGAGATCTGAACTAGGCATCGCCAGGCTATGTCAAGCCATGCCTCAGGCGAGAGCGGATCAGGGATGTCTTGTTCGCGTCAGGGTTAATGAACGGCAAATCTGAACGGTCATCCGGGCAACATATATATGAATGATAAGCCGATTCACATCTCAGGAGTAAAGTGAGGGCCCCGGGATTATCCGGGGGTTGGAGGGTTCTGGATGACGGATAAGATCATTCAGCAAATGGGCGAAAAGAGAGTTTTCTTGAGAGATGCGACTGGATTAGTTAGAGAGATGAAATGGTACGACGCTCTGTTCCTCAACTTCCTGAACATGAGCATAGGTCTGGGCGTCGCATGGG
>Ga0315289_10010149_pt1 | contig 13503 bp, 12 predicted proteins | sample YL17G11_40_MG_FD_203452 | JGI IMG/M metagenome (GOLD analysis project Ga0315289, IMG submission 203452) | Sediment microbial communities from Yellowstone Lake, YNP, Wyoming, USA - YL17G11_40 | ecosystem: Environmental > Aquatic > Freshwater > Lake > Sediment | place: USA: Wyoming | collected...
AAAAAGTCTCATCCGGGACTATTTCGACAGAAAGATTCATTTTTTTCTTGATCAGCGTTAGCAGATCAAACTTTGTAATTGGATTACTAGAAACATTATAAAGGCCATTTGCTTGTGGATAAGAAACCAATATTTTTTCAACGATCCGGCATAGCTCTAAAGTAGTGAGGCCGGAATAAATGGCATTTTTAAACCCTTTAACAGGACCGGCCTGAGCAAGAAACCACTCCAAGAGCTCTGAGCCATGGAACAATTCAGGCCCGATAAAAGAAGAACGCAACGTCAGCGTATTTGCTCCTCTTAGCTCGCCTAAAGCTTTAGTTTTTCCATAAATATCACTGGCTGACGGCAAGCTTTCTTCGGTATAGTTGCCGGTTTTTCCATCGAAAATGCAATCTGTACTGAAAGTTATGATTTTTGCCTTATTAATTTCTCCCCAATTGGCTAAATTATGCGGAAAGAGAGAATTTAAATTTATACAAAGCGCTATATTGTTGATTTCATCTCGGCGTTTAGTGATCCCGATACAATTAAGTATTACATCTGGCCTTATTTTGTTTAACACTTTTTCAACAACCGAGAAGTCAACAGCATCAATATTATCGATGACTTGCTCCTTATTATTAAACAAATTGTATTTGTTATACCTATTACTATCTTTATGTATCGTAGTATATATATCTGGAAAACGAGCAGGCAGGTATTGCCACAGCCTGTGCCCCAACATTCCACTACCGCCTAAGATTAAAATACGCACTATGTTTTTACTCCTTATACAGAATTAATCAGGGAATTTAATTGATTTACAAGTAATGTTCGTTCAAAATTGCTTTCAAAATACTCTCTCCCTTTTAATCCCATAGCAATGCGCTTACTTTTCTCCATATGATACATCTTTAAAACCAATTGGGCAAGAATATCGGGATTTTCCGGCAGGCATGAAAAGCCGGCTCCGGATTCTTCAATAATTTTTGCGCCTTCACCATCTAATGAAGCAATAACTGGTTTAGCACAGGCTAAATACGACTGAATTTTTGAAGGAATGGTATACTTAAAAATCTCTTCGTTCTTTAGCGAAACAAGCATCACATCTGCCCGGGCAAAGTATCGTGGCATCTCTTCTGAAGGATATTTACCAAGGAGGGAAATTTGCGAATTTAAATTTCGGCACCTTATCTCTTCTTCCACCCATCGTCGCATCCTTCCATCACCTAAAATAACCCAATAAATGTCCTTATGCTCACGGAGTTTTTCCGCTGCGCTAATAATTGTTTCAAAATCCTGAGAAGCACCAATATTGCCGGCAAACATAACAATAAAACCAGAAGGTAAAGATCCCCGTTCCAAAGCAGCGGCATCTAAATTTATCGGAAAATAGAAATCTTCAGCAAAATTTGGAAAATATAAAATTTTTTCCTTATTAACTCCCATATTAGCTACAAAGGGCACAAACGCTCGCGACTGTACTAAAATCTTATCGCAGGAAGAATAAATAACTGCCATTATTTTTCTTATTAGGTTGTGCAAAAAAGAATTCTTAAATGTTCCAGCCGCAGAAAGGCTCTCCGGCCAAAGGTCCTGAACCCAAAAAATCAAAGAAGCTTTTTTTAATTTTTTCAGAAAAACTGCTGGAATTCCTTCCGCAACAGGAGATAAGCTAAAGAAAATCAAGTCGAATTTCCCGCGACAAATTAGAGGAGAAAGAAAAACAGCAAAAAATATAAAAGAAAGATAATTCAGCGCGAGCCGAAACGTCCCTCCCCTGCCGCGCGGTATAACCGGTATCCTTAAAACTTTCGCTCCCGAATAATTTTGACGCAGATTCCTAAAAAAGCCGTATCCTTCATAAAACTTCCCAGATGGATAATTGGGGATCCCCGTCAAAACAGTGACCTCATGTCCTCTTTCTACTAATCCTGCGCTTAATTCATTAATCCGGAAATTCTCCGGCCAGAAATATTGTGTAACTATTAAGATCCTCATTGTTTTAATATTGCATTGTATAATAGTAGATATTTACCCACAGCAATTTTCCAAGTAAAATTATTTTGCACATAACTTTTAAGGTTTTCTCCCATCTTTCGTAATTTTACATCATCACCTAAGATATCAAGAAGTCCTTTTTGAATGCTATCCACTGAAGCAGAAACAATTAACCCGCCATCAACAAAGCCTATATCGTTAAAACCGCATTGATCGGTAAGCAAAACGGGCGTTCCCGATATGCCAGCTTCAAGCACCACTATTGACATTGCCTCCTGCCGCGAAGGAATTACAAGTAATTTAGCAGCACGATAAGATCCTATCTTTTCATCAGATCCAAGATACCCTACGAAATGAACTCGGCGCTCTAAGGAAAATTGTAAAACCATATTTTTTAACTCGGTTAACATTCCTCCATCTGGTCCGGCAAATACCAAATGGTAACCTGGTAGTTTATCCTTAACGTTAGAAAATGCTTTCATAAGTAGATCAGGCCCTTTGATAAGATTTAAACGGCCCATAAAGAGTATAAATGGTGAATCGCCTAGGTGATACCTATTACGAAAATCATTTTCGGAACTCTGGCTGAAATCATCAACGTTTACTCCATTTGGAATCAAAGTGACTTTCCCGGCATCAATTCCATATTCCTTAAAATGCTCTAGTTCGTTCGTTGCAATCGCTATATGACCATTCGCGTTTTTAATTATTTCTCGTCCAATCATAAAATTATAAAAATTCTTTAGGACTTTAGATCTCCCATAAACCGGAAGCGCGCCAGCCGGACAAACTACATAGGGTTTATTAAGTTGTCTTGCTGTCTTATAAGCTAATGCATTTATAAACGTCCAATGGCCCATTAAATGAACAATATCAGCTTCCGCCATCAAATTTTTTATAGTTCGGCGTGAAAATTTAGGAAAATAGAACCGTTTACATAAACAAGGCAAAGCGACAACTTCCATATTTTCGGTATTTTTTTTGTACTTCTCCATTAAACCAATATTGGTAGTCAAAATAACGGTTTTTATCCCTATCCTCGCCATTTCCCGGCTTAGCTGAAGCGTTCTTTCCGCCGTCCCCCCGCCAGTTACCGGATCAAGCGACATATTAACATTCAATACCTTCATGATTAAACAGAACCGGAAGCTGACGCAATCTGGTTTACTGCCTCTTTTAATCCAAGCTTAAATGTAAAACCTGTTCCTATAAGCTTCTTTGATGAATAGCGGATATCTCCCATATTGCTTCTACCACGTAAAATTTTCCTCAAAATGTAAGGAGCCAATAAAGGCAAATGAGGAATAGGGCGCAAATTATCCACTGTTTTCTTTTCACGAAAAGTTTTATAAAGCGCCCATACACCAGCAAAAGTATTTAAAGGTTCATTATCGCAAGAAACTATGTAGCATTGCGGAGACTCCAGTGGATAAGAAATAAAATGCAATGCCGCCGCGGCAACATCCTCGGCATGCACGATATGCGCACATTCACCACCTTTTATAAAGACTTTGCAAAAATCTATGAATGAACTCCGTTTCGGGAGTACTAAAATCCCCGGTTTTCTTTCATCAATAACATTGGTTGGCCTCAAGATGACCACTTTACAGCCTTTAATACCGCGCGCAACCAGCTGCTCGGCAACCCATTTACTTTATTCATCAACCAATTTTAAATCCGTATTCCCAATGACTCCCACGCTGCTTAGATGGCAAAAATATTTTGTGCCGTAATATTCTGCGTATTTCAATATCCGCTCGGTCCCGGTTACATTTACTGACCACATTCTTGACTCATCTTTTAATTCCGCGGCACAATGGAAAAGCATCTGAGAATTCTGCATAAAATTCTTCAATACAGTTTCGTCATTGATGTCACCGCTAAAAACCTCAACTCCCGAAATAGCAGGATAGGTTTTCCGGCTTAAAACCCTGACCCTATAGCCCTGCGAAAGTAAATCCTGAACGATCCTGCTTCCCACCATCCCAAAAGCACCACTTACACATGCAATAGGTCTATCCAATGCTCCCTCGTAGTCTAAAACGATATACTGAAGAAAAGACAAACGCAACCGTTATCAAATAAAATGGGTTCATCAAAGTTCCATAAGATAGATTAGTGACAAAAATTACTGTCCATGCCTGGAAGATACATAGAAGAAAATGAGATGAATAGATATTTTTAAATATTACCAGCACTATCTGAAATTCCCGCATTAATAAAACCATAAAGCCGATAATTCCAGTATAAGCAAGCCATAATATCAAAGCTGATCCAGAAGCTATTGGGAAACCCCGCCCCTGTGCATCCTTTCCAGAAATACGAAAACCAATCCCGAAAAGAATATTCTTAGCGATTTTAGTAATGCGCTTCGTATCAGAAGCTACTGCGGGCTTATTGTCAGAAGCTACTGCGGGCTTATTGTCAGAAGCTACTGCGGGCTTATTGTCAGAAGCTACTGCGGGCTTATTGTCAGAAGCTACTGTCAACTCATGATCAGCGTCACCAAAAAAAACAACCTTAAGATTTAATAACAGTTGTTCTTTTCTGGCCCCATAGGGTTCTTGTATGGCATCCCGGACACCGCTTATGTATCGTAAATCAATATTTTTGGAAAAATATTTCGCCACGAACCAACGACCAAAAATTGAATAAAAAATTAATAGAATAAAAAATAAAGCCGCAGCTAAATGAAATGCTTTTTTATTTTTGCTTTCTTTTAAGAAAAATAACTCGCCGATTAATCCACTTATACCTATACAAAGATAAGCAGTATTGGAAAAAGTACAAATACCACCTATAAAACATGCCGATGCTGCCATTTTCCATATTTTACGCTTTGTCTCAAGATACAACGCTACTGAAAAAAATGCTGCTGCAAGCAAAAATCCTGCGGCTGTTGAAGGCTCAAGCCAGAATCCGTAAATTCGCCAAAGTGAAAATCCCAAGCTTTTAAAATACACATTACCCGAACCCTGTCCTAGCAAACCCCAGGGACCATAATAAAGTCCTCCCCGATGCGTTGGCAGGTTAAAACTTTTGGCTACTCCTGAGAAAGTCGCTATTTCTAAGAAAACATATTGGATTACTGTAAAAACAGCAATAACAACAAAAAACTTCATTATTTTCTTCTGCACTTCTTCATGATCTAATAAATACAAGCAAATAAACCAGCAAAAAATTAATACAGGAATAAATTTTAGCCATTGGACCAGTGATTCTTTAGGTACGAAAGAAAAAAGTGAAGAGAAAAAACCCCACACCATAAATAAAAGAAAAAATTTGATATATTGCCTAGAAGGTTGGTATTTAGGAATTTGATCGAATCTTAAAATAAAAAGCAATAAGAAAAAAGGAATAACGCATTTAAGTAAATTAACGCTGGGGAGAAAAAAACTTAGGTCGCATATACTCCTCCATTCGTATAATAGAGCATAAACTCCGACCATAATAACCAGTAACGGCTCATGAATTTTTACATTATTTTTCATAATTAGTTTATCCTTCTGCATGCGCCATCAGAATATCTCGACCCTACAGAATAAACGTTTAAGCAATACTTTGATAACAAAAATCAGGCCTTTGTTTTTAAGGCGGGCCTTTACCATCTCCCGGAATCCCCATAAAAAAGGAGACCTGTCCGCTTTAATCAGATTATATATGCCGAGCATATTCGCCGTAAATGGGGTATATTCATTAATATGCTTTTCGTACAATGAAAAAGCGGCACGCGTATATTTCGCGGTATTACTGATTCTTGAATGCAAGCCGTGATTATAATTTACAAGGTACTCGCTAATATTAACGGCGCGGTGAATTTTGTTTATTTTCATGACCGAAAGCCACATATCCCAATCCTGTCCCGCTTCCAGGCTTTCGTCAAAACGGCATTTTTTGATGGCGGGAGCATCCGCTAACACGAAACTGCATGAACCAAGAAAATTATGATACAGCATATCTTCATAATTTACAAATTCCGGCTGTTGCACATAATATTTCTTCCTTCCCGTATAGGAAACGTAATTGCATCCTACAAGGGGATATTTCATGGCTTGCTGTAACTGCCGCTCTATTTTCTTTGGCATCCAGAAATCATCATCATCCAATAATGCGATAAAATCCCCCCGGGCTTCGGATAGGCCGACATTACGCGAATAACAGGCCCCCCGGGATTTTTCATTTTTTATATATTTTATCTGTTTTGCGAACTGAGGTATAATTTTTTGCGTGTCTCCTCCCTCCGAATCGTCTACCAAAATAAGTTCAATATTGCGGTATGATTGCTGGAGCACGCTTTTTACCGCACGGATAACCAGTTCCGGCCTATCTTTAGTAGTGATGATACAGCTAACCAGACAATTTGGTAGAGACATTTTTACCACCTTATTTCATAAACATGGTCTTGATTTAAAAGCAGGTCCCGGCGGAAAATAATTGAAGTGCCCGGCAAAGATTTTCCGTATTCCGCGCAAAACCATCCTTCCTCACCGTGAATGCCGTTACCGCGGATTAAGCCGCAATTATATCCGGAAGAATCCATTACTTTCAGCGTAATCGCGGAGTTTCCGCTTAACAGAACCCTGACTCCTCCTTCATCTTCTTTTGTTTCTAACTCCGGGCTGACTTGAAAACGGCTTTCCACTAAGTTATAACCCGCACTTTTTAGATTATCAATAATAACCATTTTATCGGAATCAATAATAAATCTCCTTTTCCATTCTACCGGCACAGGCAGCCTCTTGAATCCTTCGCTTTGAATGTCGATACCCAGCTGTCCGGAAGATTGCGAGAGAGTGAAATTTATGTTCTTTCCGGGAAAAGCATTGAGTAAGTTTAATTTATAATTTTCGCATAATGGGCCGAAAGAATCAATTAAAAGCGTGGTGTGAGCCCTTGCGCTTTTAGAAAAAAGATCTTTTTTATTATAAAAAGATAGTCCTGGGTCAGCAAAGATCTCTCTGCCATTATAAAACAGCACAAAACTGCCTAAATCGTAGTGCCCGTGATTAAAGTAAGCAGTTTTCTCTTGCGCTATATGCCAGAAAATAACCGTATTAGCGCTATCAAAACGAAGAAAACCGCCTTTTATTTTTGGATTCTTATTACTATTTTCTATTGAGGGCGCCAGCTCCTGCCAATCCAGCCACTTTTTTAACAGCGCCCATCCGGATTTGGAAACCGGGGACAGCCATTCAGGAGAAAAATCCGGTGAAATATCCCCGAACATCGGCATGCGCCAGCATTTTTCCCTGTCATAAACAGAAAAGAAATCGCAGCAATCCCGCATCAGCCGGACCCACTTTTCCATAAAACCGGAAAAAGGTGTGTCTTTTACAAGGCAGGAAAGATAATAAACCTGCTCAAAGCGTTGGCACAATAAATACTGGTAATGCGAAGAACCATCCCTCAGCATGCCGTCAGGATAAAAGACTTTTTCCGTCCAGACGTTAAAAAGCTCCCGGCTTTTTCTTAAGGCGATATTGTGATTTAAAACAATCCCGCCTATATACAGCCCTCGGGCATCGTTTAGGATATGGTTATTTGTAAATATCCCGTTCAGCTCAAGATTATTGAAAAGGTAATCTACCTGTTTAGCCATCGATTCCGCGATAATACCGCGTGCCTCATCCGAAATAACAGAGAACTTTTTAGCAATAAGCAGGATAAACGGCCAATTTGCCAACCTTTCCGCGACAGAATAGCTTTCCCACGCGGGGCCGCCTTGGGGTTCCTGCATCTGGCGGATCCAAGATAAGATGCTATTTAAGGCAAATTCAGCGGTTTTTGGCGAAGGATATTGCAATAATAGAGAAAGAGCCCATCCGAAACGATTCAAAGCGAAAATATCTTCTTTATCAGCATACGGATGGCGCCAATCTATCTTAGCTTCCATTCTGATATTCTGCGTAGCTAATTTTATGTCAAGGGAATCCGGAAGAATCCCGCCATATGGCTGGGAATGAATATCCGGAAGCTTCTCCAGCAATAAGGCTGACTTTTCACTTCCTTTAATCAAGTTAGCAATTTTCATTTTAATAATAAAAAGCCATCGCGTGCACACTTTAGAGATCCTCACGGAAAAATAAACAATTGCAAACTTTAAGCTTTTATAAAGAAATAAAAAAAGTTCTAACGGATGCCTTAACAGGAAAATGCGCAGGTTTCTCTCTTCTGAATTAGCGTAAACACTCATGCAAAATCTTCCAAAGTTTTTCCCTGCGGACGACCGGAAGAACTGACAATGATCCTGTACCACAACTCTAAACAGGCGATCTTCCAGATGTCCCACGGGGAGATGGTTTTAAAAGAAATATTTTCCAGCCTAAGCAGTTGCGACTTATTTAACAAACCATTCTCCACGACCCGCTGCAAATTAATCCTGGTTTTCTCATCGATCCAATCATCGAGCGGAGCGCCAAACCCTTCCTTCTTGCGGTATAACAGCTCATAAGGCAAATAAGGTTCGAGCATTTTCTTAAAAATATACTTTGCTTTTCCGTTCTTTATCTTCCATGAAGCGGGTAAATGCGCAGCGACCTCCACAAAACGGTGGTCCAATAGCGGCACTCTGCCCTCAAGGGATACAGCCATCGCAATCTTATCTAAAAGGAAAAGGACGTTTGACTGCAGGTAACCGTCTATATCCTGCGCCAAAACCCTGTTAATGCGTCCCCCGAATGCCTTGCCTGGCTGATACGGCATATCGCGTAATGATCTGTCGACATAACCGGGGAATATTTTTTTCCAATGATTTAAATTATATGATTTACCTAAAAATTTCCGGATGGCCCCGCCTGCCCCCGACCTATCAACCGCGGACAATATGGATCTTCTGGCCAAGAAACTATTCCGATGATGGGGATATCCGGCAAAAAGTTCGTCTCCGCCGCTTCCGTTTAGGCAAACCACAGCCTCTTTCCTTGCCATTTCCGAAATGATATAAGTCGGGATGCTCGCCAGGTCGCCGAAAGGCTCCTCTAAATGCCAGATTAATTTCGGTATCAAGCGGGAAAAATCGTTCCTGCTGACCGCGACTTCGGAATGGATCGTCCCGTATCTTTGCGCGACCGCCGCAGCGTATCGGCGTTCATCGATTTTTTTAGTCGCTTCCGGGAAATGAACGTGGAACGTCCGCAAAGGCATGGACGATGCCATCGCGGCAAATGCCGCTACCGCGCTTGAGTCTATCCCGCCGCTTAAGAAAACGCATATAGGCACATCCGCCCTGATCTGGAGTTTATTGGCATCTTTTAAAAGAAAGGTCAACCGTTCAATTGCCTCTCCCTCTGAACGCGGCAAAGGCTCGACCGGGAGATCTTTTAATCTCCAATACGAATCTTCTGTTACGGTATTAGAATCATCGATACACAAATAATGCCCCGGCTCCAACTTCCGTATCTTTTTAAACGGGGAACGGGGAACCGGAATATACATTTGGTCCAGGAAACAGCTTAACCCTTCCCAGTCAATCTCTTTCGAGACTAGATCAGTCGATAACAGCGACCTGAGCTCTGAAGCAAACAGAAAACAATTCCCAAGCGCCGAATAATAAAGCGGCTTGATCCCCAGCCGGTCACGGGCGATATACAGACATTTCTTATTTGAGTCGAACAAAGCCAAACCGAACATGCCGTTTAGCTGCCTAAGGCAGCTGATGCCGTATTCTTCGTACAAATGCACAACGCATTCGACGTCGCTGTTCGTATAAAACTGATGGCCTTCTTTCTTCAGCTCTGCGGTCAATTCCCGGTAATTATAGATCTCCCCGTTACAGACTATCCTTATGCTTTTATCCTCATTGGTGATCGGCTGATCGCCGGTAACCAGGTCAATGACGCTCAGGCGGCGTATACCAAATCCGAATCCCCCTTCGGTATAAAACCCTTCGGAATCCGGGCCGCGGTGGAGCTGCTGGTCCGCCATTACGCGCAAAAGCCCTGCGCCATTATCCTTTATATTGCAATATCCGAAAATTCCGCACATAAAAAAATACCTCGCTTATATCAAACATTCTCGGGAAGCAAAAATGTTAAAATACTTGGTAAAACCATAATGCACTTTATCATCTGAAAATTGAGTCAGCTTATTTTCACCTACAACATATAGATTAAACCCCTGTTGTTTGAGCAAGCTGATCAAGTCAAGCGGGACAACGCCGGCGGCATTTAAGCCAAACGGCCAGAATTCAAAAATAAATTTTATACCGTAGTTCCGTTTCATTAATTCCTGCATACCGAGAAAAGCGTGATATTCAAAACCCTGAATGTCCATTTTAATAAAATCGACTCTATCCTCTTTTTTAAAATAATCGTCCAATCTAACACAATCTACATCTACGCTATCCCGATGATCGCTCGTCTTGTATAATCTATGGTCTATATCGAAAGTGTTCGATAAATATAATTTTGCTGTTCCGGTACAATTGCCTACCGCCGCTTGGTTAATAGAGACATTTTTTAAGGAAGATGCACGCTTTGCAAGGCGGGAATAATTTTTAGGTGAAGGTTCAAAAGCATAGACCCGGCCATCTTCGCCTACGATTTTTGATAAATAAAGCGTATAGCTGCCTATGTTTGCGCCTATGTCGACAACAACAGCACCCGGCTTGACATACTGCTCCACAATTTTTCTTTCCCTTTGATCAGCGATTTTTTTATAAATGTTATAAAGCAGCGAATAACCGCAGTAAAGATTATCGGTAAAAAAACTACAACATTTCGCAAATATTTTCTTCAATTTAATGATCTCCACTATTTTTCCGCCCTGATATAAAGAGAGCCCGCGACTTCCGATACTAAAGGGACATTCTCAAGAAAATCTCCGATCGACCTGACACAATGTATTAACGCCCTAGGCGTTTTTGGATGCAAAAAATCAAAAGGTTGTATGCGTATATTTTTAAAGCCGGCAGCACTAAGCATTCTGGCTATTTTCCAGCGGCAAAGAGCAGTTTCATCCGGAGATTCCCCCATCATTTTTCTCAGGAAAGGAATATTCTTTTGCAGTATTAATTGCGGATTGATTATGTTTGGCTCCGTAAAGTAGATCGTGCCTGATTTTTTTAAAACTCTGCGGAATTCCGCGAGCGCCTTTGCGATATCCAAATGGTGCAAAACAGAGCTTCCGATGACCGAATCAAATGAATCAGTTGGGAAACTTAAAGCGTAGGCGTTTTCTTCTTTAAAAATCACATTACCGTAACTTATATCCTGCCGCGCCACCATTAATAAATCCGAGGATATGTCTATTGCCGTTACATAGGCACTGGTTTTTGCCAATTCTTTCGTAAAATAACCGGTTCCGCACCCGATTTCCAGCACTTTCATACCGGCATTTATATGGGATATTAACATATCCACCCGGCGCGCCCATCTTATCTTGCCGGCCTCGCCTTCCCAACCCCATAGTTCACCGGGACCATGCTGTAAAAGATGCCTAGCGTGCTTGACTTCATTTTGCAAACGCCGGTCGGGATATATTTTATTGTTATCGCTCATAATTTCATCTCTTAGTTAATTTTAAAATAAAAAAAGATGCGGCGAGCTTCGGAAACAATCTTGATATCGCCATGTCAAAACGGAAAAAGATTTTGTATAGCCTATTGGGGATCGGTAGCCTTCTTGATATCCCCCCGGTCGCCATATAAGAAACCGAAGAAAAATAAATGCAGTCTTTTCTTGAAAATAAATATGTTTCCCGTAACATGTCTGACCATTTACCGCTGAAGATCAAATACGGCAGCGCAATATTCGCAGATGACAACGGCCCTTCGACCTTTGGCAATTCGGGTTTTTTAGTTTTCAAATTAGTCGGTTCAGGATGCAAATATAAATAAATCATTCTAGAAAGGAACGAAAAATAGGGTTCAGCGAAAATGACCGAACCTCCTTTTTTTAATTTCCGTGAGGCTTTTAACAGAAACTCACAGGGATTCTTAAGATGATGCAGCACATTCGTCATTGTGATTATATCAAGGCTGTTGTCTTTAATATGCGGGACCAAGTCGATCTCCTGAGCGTCAAAAACATAATCAAGATATTCAAGGTCCATGATATCGCTGGATTTGACATTCGGATAATAAATCTTTAATGGGGAGGTCCCGCTGCCGATTTCCAGTATTTGCTTTTTCGATACATCGGGGAATCCGCCAAACTGCTCCTCGTATAGCTTTTTATACCAGTGAAGTAAATTAAGATTGCTAAATAAACGTTCCCGGTTCTTTAAAGTTGCCTGGGTTTCCTGGTCGACCTTATTTTTATCCATTTTATAAAAATAATATCCTCGTTTAGATCTTGCGGCCAATTACCTTCTGATTTGATGTAGTCATGCCGCAAAACAAAGCAATGGCGTCAAGACAGCTGAATACTCCCAGGCAGATCGGGTTACTATCGCTAAAAAACCTCGCGAAGGACTTCGCTCCTTTATTTCCAAAATGGGAGATCCATGCGTGAAAGCTAAAAGTCCAGATTATCGGCGCCAATAACGAATATTGTTTTACGACCGCAAACCCGGTTTTTTTTAATAACCCTTCTAATGTATTAAAATCAAACAAATTCAGATGACGCGGGAAATAATAGCCTCCCCAAAAGTTTTTCTTAAAAAACATCCGGTCGTAGCCTGAAAGGTTAACGGTTTCTATGCTTATCAGGCTATCCTTCGCCATGCTTTTATTTATTTTCCTTAAGACCTCGACTGGCTGCCACAAATGCTCTATCAGCTGATTCAAAATAACCAGGCTATAAGTCTCTTCCGGAAGGTCAGCATCCTCAATAGCGCTCTCGATCAAAGTAATGCCGAGTTTCTGGCATGCTAAACGGGCCCCTTCAGAAAACTTTAAATCTATACCAACGCAGTTAATCTGAGGAAACTTCTTCTTCAAAGCAATGAGAAGCGCGCAATCTCCGCAGCCGACTTCCAAAACATTGACCTGCCCTTTAAAAGATTTCTCAAAATAAGAAAGGCGCTTCCTGATGACAATGCTTTTGAGATAAGCTATGATCCTTGACTTATTAGTATGGCGCCCTTCTACCGTATAATAATTCGGGGGGTAAATTTGCCTAGACGCCTCACGAGTAGGCCGCGGGTTCAGATAATAATGCCCGCAATTACGGCAGCGGACAAAGTAAAATTCCTGTTTAGACGACCAATACTCATAATCATAGCCTTTGGTTATTAACTCAGCTGCATTTTGACCACATAAGGCGCAGGGAATACTTTCAAGTTTGATTTCGCTACCTAAATCACCGCTCATAATATCCTCATTATCAGGATTGCGTCAAAATTCATGCCTTTTTTGCCCAAAACCGCAAAATCGGCCCCTTTCGTTTCTCTAACCAAGAGAAAGGAATTAATAACAAAGTCAAAGGGATATATCCGGGCATTCTGCCCCTGCGGGGGCTATTGGCAAATTTATTCTTTAATAAATAGTTCTGGATAGAAAGCGACCATACTGTGGGTTCAGTGATCGTTTCAATATTTACCTTCTTAAAGTCACTCGATAAAAAAACATTGCCAAGCGTT
>Ga0315289_10010150_pt1 | contig 13503 bp, 29 predicted proteins | sample YL17G11_40_MG_FD_203452 | JGI IMG/M metagenome (GOLD analysis project Ga0315289, IMG submission 203452) | Sediment microbial communities from Yellowstone Lake, YNP, Wyoming, USA - YL17G11_40 | ecosystem: Environmental > Aquatic > Freshwater > Lake > Sediment | place: USA: Wyoming | collected...
TTCGGAGACCACGAGAAGGCTCTCATACTCGCGGCGCTGGCCTACGCCGAGGCCGTCAACCCGCCACCCAAGAAGCGGGTGAGGAAGAAGGTACCCAAGTGAGCCGTGAGAACGACGAAGAGGACGAGGCCTGCTCGGTCTGTATGAAGACCGATTGCCCAGGGGCTCCCCGCTTCAAGGGCATCTGTCCTGATGAGTGCCGGACCACGATCAGCACCAAGGTTGATCCTGCCGTGGTGAAGGAGATCGTGGGGAGGCTGCTTCGACGCCTCAAGGCCAAGGACCTGCTGTTGGTGGCCTTCCGGGTCCAGCAGTCTCCACCGGAGAGGGTCTTCAATGAGCTCGTTGCCACCAATGGTGTCGAGCTCGAGGCGGAACATCTACTGAAGGTGCTGAAATGATCTACTGGGTCAACGAACCGCTGGAGCAGTGGATCTACTACTACAAGGAAGTCTTCCAGAATGGACCCAACAAGGGCAAGGCTATGCACAAGGCTCCTTGGGTCGTCTGCGTCGGCGGCGGCGTGGCTCCCATCCAAGCACGCTGCACCCGTGAGGGCGAGGCACGTATCCTTGTGAACCGCCTCAAGGCGGCGTTCAGCAAGGACCTCATCATCCCTGAGAGCATCTGCAGGAAGCTCGAGGCGGAGCGTCGGGCCCGTGGCGACTGACGAGCTCCACTGCTGCGTGACTCCTGACTACGTAAGTGTCACGAGTGGTCGATCGGTTGCGGAGGCGAACATCTACCCACAGGAGCTAGACGTCTGGTGGGTAGCTCGTGTGCTGGTGCAGGCCAAGGGTCGGGGCAAAGGCCTCGGCTCGAGGCTGCTCCAGCGTTTGGTGCAGGAGATCAAGGGGACTGGGGCCCGGGCAGTCATCGTGGCTCCAGGTGGCTACAACGCGAACTACAACAGGCAGGTCAACTTCTACGAGAAGAATGGGTTCAAGGAAGTCAGCAAGCGCGGTCTCTACAAGATGGAGTTCTGATGATCACCGACATCCACAAGGCACGTCTCCTCAAGCTGGCGGACTTTCTCGCCCAGCTGCCTCCTGACAGGTTCAACTTCGCAACCTGGGTGGGCGACGCAGAGTGGCAGCAGGGGCTGCTTGCTCAGGGCTGCGGCACTACGGCGTGTGCTCTGGGCTGGGCCACGGCCATCCCTGAGTTCGCGGAGCTCGGCCTGGTAATCGTGAAGGGCTGGCAGGAGGACAAGCACGGCGTACCGGCCCATGTTCGCCTCAAGGGCGACCACCAGGGTGACTTCTGGCAGGCTACGCTGGCGGCAACGCGCCATGTCTTCGGCATGGACGAGGTCGAGACGAACCTCCTCTTCATCCCTACGGAGTGTGAGAGCGAGGGCTTCGAGGATGGTCGGCTACCTCGAGATGCTTCGGCCTGGGCTGTGGCGGAGCACATTCGCGCGTTCGTGAAGGAGTGCAGCCTGCCTAACTATCCGGGATAAGAGTTCCGGAGGAACCTCGTCGATGATGTTTCATCTCGAGTGTGAGAAGTGCGGTGCGTGCAAGGACTGGGTTCGAGACCATCTGGGTCTTGGGCCTGGTCCTTGCGCTTGTGGGCGCAAGATGTGGGCAGTTCGTCACCCGTACCCATGGGAGAAGCAATGACACCTGAGAATCTGCGACGGTGGAAGCAGCTCTCTCCAAACATGCGCCGTCTGCTGGTCAGTCACCGACGCGATGAGCTAGAGACTGAACAGGACTTGTTGTCCGGCACGATGCGCGATCTCGAGACCGAGTTCGGCTCACGGACGTGGCCCACGTCTGCTGCAGTCGTTGCTGAGGGGGAAGACGAAGATCGCCGCAGCGAGGACGACCACGCGTGTATGACGCTGCGTGAGGTAGGCGATGTCCTGGGCCTATCGCCGGAGCGAACTCGGCAGATACAGGACGGCGCATTACGGAAACTTCGCCAGTACTTCCTCCCTCTACTGCAGGAACTTTTCTACGGAGAACGACAATGAGCAAGGATTACTGGGATAGGGACGACATCCAGTTCCCCCGCCTGTTGGCGGAGATCAAAGCGGTGGGGCTGACGGGCGCTCAACTGGTCGCCATCAGAGACTCGATGAACCTGACCACCGTGGAGGTCTGCGAGCTTCTGGACAGGGCGGAGGAGACCTGGGACGCCTTGAAGGTGGACCTCGACTTCGTCGACCGCACCTGCGTGGCTTGCAACGCCAAGCTGCCGGTGAAGAAGTCTGACGCACCGAAATGCGGAGCCGTTTGATGGAAGACACCTACAGGGGCGAGAGCCCGGCGAAGAAGTACGCACGGTATAGGTGCTGGACGACCATCGCCCAGGACATGACTTCGAGCGCCTTTGCGAAAGGGAAGCACCTAGTGCTGGCCTCTAGGGAGGGCGGGGACATAGCAACGCTCCTAGCTTTTGACGTTGAGCCCAAAAACATCATTGCTGTGGAGCACAACCCTTCGGCAGCCCACGCGGTGCAGGAGAAGTATCCGGCGGTGAGGGTAGTGTGTCGAGATGTTGTCAAGATGTCTCAGGAGTGCAAGAGGACGCTGTCCTCTGCATACCTGGACTTCTGCGGTACTGCGACGGACTCACTGCTCCGTAGGGTCTGTCAGGTTGTGCTGCACGGTCTCAAAGATGACGCGTACCTTGCGGTGACCGTGCTGTCTGGACGGGAACAAGGCGAGCTGCGAGAAGAGATCCTCGCCCGTAAGTCGAAGCCCCTGTCGGCGCGAAGGTTCCACAGCCTTTCCGACAGGAGTTTGGTTGAGGAGATGATTAGCGGTATCAGGGGCAACGAGCAAGGTACGGGAGCGCAAGAGTATCGGGCTCGACTCAAACACGCCCTGCTGTCGCCAGATCCAGAAGCCTTGCGTACGGAGGCAGCACGGATAAGAGCCACACAAGAGTGGCTCTTCGCCGAGAAGACATCTCCTCTGGTACGTATGCACTATCTCCGAGAGGAGCTGCTACCGATGCTCGAGCCACATCGTGTGACCCTGCATCCGCTGGAGATGCTGCACTACAACTCCAACACGCACGGCGCCAACGGGGTGCCTATGTGCATCGTGGTTTTCAAAGTCCGACGCTTTACTCGAACAACGCCCACGCGGAAGTTCAAGTGGTACTCAAATCGATTCCACGCAGACAGCGGAGCTACGCGCATCGTGGACTGCAACATGGACGAGCCAGAGCTACGGAGGGCGGTGCTCAGCATGGAGCGAATCATAGCGGAGGACCAGGCTGCTGGGAGACTTCGCGATTCGGAGCTTTCGTTGGTCGAACGGTTGGCTCTCACTTTCAATCTACCTAAGGAGACGATCATCGCATGGAAAGCTCATCGGACACGCGGCACCTACGAGCAGGAGAGCCAGTGATGAAAAAGGCAGTACTGTTCTCCAACTACGAGGCAACACTCATCGACCAGAAGATCAGACCTAAGCTGGTCGAGCACGGCGTGGAGATTCTTCGGCAGATTCACGTCGACAAGACCAGTGCGTCCGTCGATGTGTCGAAGATGGATCTTGTCCTCTTCATGCCGGGGCTGATGAGCAAGGGGCAGAAAGACAAGGTCAAGAACATCGCCCGGTACAGCCACAAGAGGCTCATCGAGGTGCAGCTGCACGGCAACGACTGGAGCAAGGTGTTGTCGCATATAGCGCCTGCCCCAGCTTCCATTAGTGAGGAATCGTCACCTCACTCGCACCTGAGGGCGGTGCCGACTCCGCCTCCGTCCGAGGAGAAGCTCGTCACGGAGAAGGTCGACGCCGAGCCTACAGAGGAGGAAAGGCTTCTCGAGGAGTACGGGGTCGAGAACACGCGGCTTGAGGCCGAGGCGAAGGTCCTACGGGCAAAGGCTGCGCATCTCGAGGAGCAGCTTGGCAAGGTGGACTTGGCGCGCGTTCACGACGGCTACACTAGCCGTCTGAAGGACTACAACGAGGAGATCGCCCGTCTTCTGAAAGAGGTCGAGAAGGCGAAGGAGGAGCATGGGACAGCCGTGTCCTGTTTGCGGAAGTGTCGTGAGCAGCTGGCCATCGACGCGAAATCGATCGAGATGGCGAAGAAGGAGGTTGAGAACGTCCACGAACTGCGGGACGTCCTCAAGAACGTCAGTGAGGAGCTCGCCTCACAGCAGGAGCTAGGAAGGAACCAAGCAGCTGAGTTGGCACGGCTGCGGTCTCAAAGGCCTCTGTCTCCGCCATCTGCATCTCTGAAGAAGACCCAAGACTTCGTTGCAGTACGTGACGCCATCAAGTCCTTGTGGCGGGCAGGTGTGCTGAACGAGAAGGAAGTTGTGGAGAAGCTGATGAGCTGGGATCCAAAAGAATGACCTTCAAACTCCTCTGGTCCAAGGAGGGCAACTCGACCGTTCGACACTACCCAGACCGGAAGGTCGACACCTACGGCCACGAGGTGAAGAGCTACCGACGGCACAAGGACTGCGGCTGCAAGGTGCCTTGCCAGGCGCGCTTCACCTGCGAGGCAGTAGACCACGTGGGGAGGCGGGCGACCCCGTTCTGCAGCGGTTGCTACGACGACGAGCCTGGCTGGTGCGACACCTGCTGGAACCGCAAGCACGAAAGGAAGACGGCATGAGCATCCGAAGGCTTCTGAAGCAGTACTCGGAGAAGGCAGGCTGGAATGAGAACTCCCAGGGCATCGTGCTCTGCAGGTTCATCGAGGACTGCGTCAACGAGGAGGACAAGAAGAAGTTCAAGGGGTTCCTCTCTGAACAGGTGGACCTGGAAGAAGAGGACGCGTGATCCACTGGTGTCCTGACGAAACGGCGGCCCTCCTTGCGGGGCTGCCGTTGCTGGGGTTCGTGCTGCGCTGGTTCAGGGGGAAGTTCAAGAAGAAGCAAAGGACCTGATTGGAGGAGCGCACCCCACTGGGGTCGCGTTCTTCTAGCTCCACTTCGGGGATAAGCATGTTGGAGGACAGCTACATGACCGAAGATACGCGCCCCAAGGCGATCTGCCTGACGGAGACCCTCACCCAGTCGATCGAAGATGGCGTCACCACGATCCAACTGACGCACGTACGGGGCAGAACAAGTGCTCAGCTATCGTGCGTCGTGGAGTATGAAGGGGACCAGGCGAACGAAGAGGTTCTGACTCCCATCTCCAAGCACGCCTTGGAGTGCTTGCTTGTGATGATCACCAACGCACTGAAGGACATGCCATGAGACTTTGGAAGGTGACCCACACAGAGACGGAGAAGGTCGTGTGGGTGATGTCTGAACGCTGGGCAGATGTTCGATCTTTCAGCGCCGTGTTCCTCGAGACCGGCGGGGACTTCGGCAAGCTCCTCATCGAGGGTGTGGCCCCATTCCCGGCCAACGGCAGGCCCAAGAGGCTCGTGGGTTCGTGCTTCAGGATCGAGTGGAAAGGACAAGCGGCCAGCAATCCCAGCACCCTCACGAGGACGGAACGACAGTGCAATACCATCGAGGAGCTCTATGGAGATCCCCCAGCAGCCAAGAAGCCAGGGAAGAAGAAAAGGAAGAAGTGAGCCATGGCCGTGCGTCGCGGGACCATTGACGAGGACAGCAATGACAGTGTCCGTATCGATCTCAATGACCAGGCTCTCCTTGAGCCCTCCAGGAAGGGTAACAAGAGGCCCGCCTGGCTCACCAAGGCGTTCACCAGCACCCTGCTGCATGACTTCAAGAAGGAGCGCAAAGAACTGCCGATCTTCGAGCTCTTCGAGCGATTCAACCAAGTCGTAGGGCTGCAATACAAAGGCGACTCATTGAGCGCCGGCGTACACACCTCTTGTCTCTCCTGCCAGCTCGGAGACAAGCCCCTCTACTACGCCGCAGTGCATCGCTTCCCTCCTGGGGAGGGGAGACAGAAAAGGATCGTTGCCTCTTGGAAGGACGCCACGATGGAGGCGGCACTTCGGAACCTGGTAGACATCTGGCTCGAGGCCATCAAGACGGAAGGACCGGACGGGAGCACGACAGTCGGCTCCCCTTTCGGGAAGCCCCAGAGCCAGAGAGAGGTTCCTGCGGCGCACAGGGACTTGACGGACCTCCTCGAGCAGAGCATCAGGAACCTAAAGTGATGAAACTACGTGAGCCAGAGCAGGACATCTTGATCGCCATCATCCTGCCATGGCTCCTCACCATCCTGATTGTTGGCTTCCTGATGTGCAGACATTGGGGCTCAGGCTGGTAGCGAGCTAGTCTGGTGGGATGCAAAGGCAGCCTCTTCAGCAGACCCCCGCAACCGCGCAGCAAGTCCTCGAGGCGCTTTCGCAGGCCTACGTCGACTACTTCCACGCGAGCCCCAACCGCATCGCTCTCCCCATCCTGCTTGCCCAGTCCGCCGGCGAGACAGGGTGGTGGAAGAGCATGTGGAACAACAACCTCGGCAACTACAAGGGCGTCGCCGGCGGAGAAGCTGATTGGACCTTCCTGCGATGCTGGGAGATGGTCAAGACAGTTCCGCCGGCGTGGCTCACAGACCCCCGCATCACTGTCGAAGAGTCCTTGGCGGCCGACGGCGATCCCAAGGTGTGGTTTGGGCCGGACCATCCGGCCTGCTGCTTCATGTCCTTCCCGACACTAGCCGACGGGGCTGCGGTGTACCTCTCTCGGCTCATCGCACGCTTCTCAGCACCCAACGATCAGGGTATTGGGGATGCGTGGCACTGGGCCGTGGAGGGCGACATCCTCGCCTTCGTGACCGCTCTTCATAGCCACGGATACTTCACCGCTGACCCACATGAGTACATGAAGCTGACTGAGGGAGCCCACAAGCGTCTCGCGGCCATGAACCTCGACTGGGACCGCTGTGCTACCTGGGACACTCTTCCGCCGGCGGACCAGCCCATCATCCATCCGATTGTCACCGTAGAGGCCGATGAATCATCCGAAGACAAAACTTGAGGGTCAGGCACTCGTAGAGCACATCAAGCTTAGGAGCTATCGCGGCAGAGAGAGGGTCGAGAAAGCCCTTCGCGCAGCTCTCGAGCTGGAGAACGACAAGTACCCCAAGAGCGAGGCGAAGAAGCACCGCAAGGAGCAGTGCCTCTGTCCCGTCTGCTTCTACCTCGATCGCTGCCGTCTAGCCGGCGCTGCCCTGACGACGTCAAACTGTGTGTACTGCATGAAGGAGACTCACTTCTCCAGTACCGCGACGGATGACTTCTGCGCTGAGTGCGCCACGAAGTTGAAGCTGTGCATGCGCTGCGGAGCGGACATCGATCTGAAGGACCGTCGCAAGGTCTAGCTCAGTGCGGGCATAAGAACTGTGGAGAGGACCACTCTCTCCAGAAGGACAGTTCGCATGACCAGCCTGCTTTACAGCGTTTACGTGGATAGGCTTCCAAGCTATCTGAACGACAACTCACGGCAGGCCAGCTTTCAGCTGCACCTGCTGGACCGCCCCTTCCTAGAGGAGATCCTTCTCCACGAAGGCAACTTCTACAAGGTCACTGCCGTAGTCCATGTCCAGTTTCAGCCTGGGCACATCTTCGTCAGGAGGCTCTCATGAAGTACTCAAAGGAAGAGCAACAAGAGATGCTCGACCAGATGGGCGCTGCTGCAGGCGTCTTCTATCGCCTGGCGCAGAAGACCAACGTGCATCAGTTCCTCGAGGTGACGGGCTTTCTCAACGAGCTCGTCAAGATGTACGCGGGGATGCACGCCCGAGGCATCGACTTCGGGACGGAGCCCCTCGAGGCGGAGCCGCACGAGATGGCTTACGTCGCCGAGAAGCTTGACTGCATCTTCGGCGAGCCTCTGACTAAACCGGAGAACCGCGCGGCCTTTCTCAAGTGCCTCGAGGAGAAGGGCGGCTGGAAGTGGGGCCCAGCTAAAGCCCTCTCCAAAGGGGCGCAGCAGGCCCAGAAGCGTTCAGCGAACTACGAGCAGCTCTCTGGGCAAGAACAGTGGGACGAGGACAAAGCGCTTGGCATTTTGGACTGGGACGGGACATGAAGCCTCCGGACACGCTGCAAACAAAGGACAAGGAAGAGTATGAGTCAGCCTCGCGCAAAGCCGCCGAAGACTACGAAGTCATCCAAGTCTGGACGGTCAACGGGCACTTCTACACAAGGCTCCAAAACGTCAAAACGGGCAAGTACAAGGTCTTCACCGAAACCTGAGGAGTACGTCCTCGAGCTGTGGTGCGACCCCCCACCAGGGCATGGCGCGGTTCGCCTCGTCCATCGTCCCTACCGACGGCTACGAGTTTCACAAGATGGTGCGTAAAGGCACCCGTTGCAAAATCTACTTCAGAAAGATCTAGAGGACATCATGGCCTGGACCAACATCTTCACCAAGACGATCGACGGCGTCACCATCACCGTCTCCAAGTCGTTCATCAACCACAAGGCGGAGTACACCTGCAGGTTCGAGGTCGAGAAGAAGGACGAGAAGGGGACGTACCTCTCACCGAACTTCATCTTCAAGGACCTCAACCCCTCGGCCTTCGGAACTCTCATCCTGGAGGCCGACGGTGCCATCCTCCTGGACCAGACCAGGGACGCTAGGGCGGAGGAGGACCGCGTGAAGGCCTTGTCAGCAAAGCCCGGCTCCACGATCAAGACCAGCAGCCCGTCTGCGCCCAAGGACAAGAACGGGCCCAGGTCCACGGGCAAGACGGCCAAGAAGAAGGCGAAGCTCGAGGCTGCCCGAAAGCAGCCCCATGCCTAACCGAAGGAACAAGAAGTACAAGGCCTACCTGGCGAGTGTTGGCCGTCCCGTCGTGACCTCTGAGGAGAGGAAGAGAGCTCGGCGCTTCAGGGCTACTGGGCATTCTCTGCGTGTTATTGCGGCGAAGATGGGTCGCGTGAAGAGCACCATCTTCCACATGCTGAGGAGCAAGAGATGAAGGAAGAACTGGAGAAGTTTTGTGAGGACGACAGGGACAAGGAGATCGACCTGACCACCGAAGACGGTAAGCTCCTCGTCAGCCTCTTCGGAGGCCTGCTCGAGAGGCTGTGCTGGCTCAGGGGGGAAGACTGCCTCCTGGGCGCCATCAAGCTGGTGAACATGCCCCACCACCTCACGCTGGTTCGGGTCATGACCGTGGACGGGGTTCAAACAGCCACCAGGGACCCCGAGAACCGGCTGGACGACGTCCTTCAAGGAGCTGACTCCGCCGGCGAGACTGTCGTACTTCCCGGCTTCGAGGGGGAGTGGGTTCTGGGGGTCGATCCCTACCGAGACTGAGCGCACTAGACGAACAGGGATAGTTTCAGCCCCTCTCTCCGGGAAGGTCCTGGGGAGAGGGGGTCTGGAAGGGGGTGTGCACGTTTCTGACGCGAACGAGCCCAGGATTTACGAGGCCGCGTCTTTCGCTCTCTCGTTTCATACCTTCCATTTTCAGAATGACGATAGGAAGAAAAAGTCTAGATACAGAAATTGGAAGAATCATGCCAACTACTACTAACTCTCTATAACTACTCTTCTTTATTTCTCTCTCTTTCTCTTTCTCTGCATCTCGGGGAAACTTTTTCGTCCCTTCATCAAATGGAAATCGACACCCTCCAGATTCTGGAGAACTAGGAGCCCCATGCCGGAAGGACCTCCCAAGCTCGAGTTCAAGCGGGCCTCCGCCGACCACGCTGGCACCTGCCAGCCCTGCCAGCAGGAGACCAACCGCCTGGTCGCGTTCCGCCCTCCAGGCGCCCCCAGGTTCGATGCCATGTTCTTGTGTGACGACTGCTTCGCCGGGATGGTAGAAGCGGCCAACAGGAGACCTGCCGATGCGTAAGACCCAGCTCATGGCCCTGGGAGCTCTCACTGCCCAGCCGACCGGTCACTGCCATCCTCCCTTCGTTCCGAAGGTGCCTGGGAAGTACTTGGTTCGGCGCTGCCAGATCTGCGGCAACGCCGTCCCAGCGTTTGAAGACCCTTCGGTGAAGGGCAGCATCTTTGCGATCGATGCAAGGCTTCGTGACAGCTGAGGCAAGGAAAGGGCCTTAGACGGAACAAGAGTAGTGGCTGAAAGAAGTATCTTCTCTCCCAAAGGAAAAGACATGAGCACAGACATGGTTCGTTTCGTTGAGTACAAGTCCTGGCCCATCGGCATCTCGGGCGATCCCGACACAGAGGGCAAGGTCCGTTGTGACGGCGTCGTCGGGAAGTTCTTCGGGTACAGCCAGGCCCGTAACTTCCGGAGGTTCCTTCTCGGAGCCATCGCAGGGGGCACTTTGGGCGAGGTTTATGCGCGCTCCGTAGTGAGCGAGCATCCGATGCCGAACGGCGGAACCAGGAGGGAGCTCTCCAAAGAAGTCTGGCTGTCGGAAGAACAGCTCGTCATCCTCGCCGGTCTGGTCGGAACTCAGGTCGGAGAGCGAGTGCGGGCACACATCACGGACGTGTACCTGTTCGTGAAGAAGAACGGCATGAGTGCCCCGTCAGCCACATCGATCAGTTCCGACGCAACTGAGCTCCTCAAGCAGATGAACCCCATCCTCGACAAGGCGTTCATGCAGCTCGAGTACCTCGAATCCAGAAACCTCATGGACGAGGCTACGGCGTCGGCCCACCGTACCCACCTGCTCATGAAGTACGGAGGCATCGATCTGACCAAGGCGCCGACGATCCAGTACGAGAGCGTCACTCCTCGAGACACCATCTCACTGAACTCACCACTCATCGAGAACCTGAAGACCCCAGGAGACCTCCCCAAGACAGGGATCGGCTTCAACTCGCAGGTCGACCGTACGGGCTTCTTCTACGCCAACGACCTCGCCCGCGAGTTCGGTGTCTCTGCCGACGTCATCAGCAAGCTTGCGCATGCTGCTGGCATCTTCCAGAAGATCACCCCCAACAAGAACGAGTACGGGTTCCAGTACAACCATCCCCACGGAGTCGAGGGCAAGACGAAGCCGGCCTGGATGTACAGCAAGAAGTCTCGAGGGATTCTCCACGAGCTCGTAACGGACTTCAAGGTGAGCTACCACGGCCGTCCGCTCAAGAAGACCTCCATGCAGACCATCGCCGGCGTCGTAGGCAAGGAGTGGAAAGACCGGCAGCCGCTCGTTGAGCCGACGGTACCGGCCCCGAACTGAGGCTGAGTCGGCTCTGACGTAAGACGGAGGAGAGGGGGCCTTCGGGCCCCTTTTCTTCTAGCCCCAGCTTTCAGGTACGCTGAAGCATGAGCACGGGATTCCTCGCCCAAGTTCGGGCCAAACTCTACGAAGCCAAGTTCCTCCTCGAGCAGGACGACACCGTGACGGGTAGGGAGCTCGTCATCGAGAAGGTGAGAAACGCACTAGATCTCTGCTCCGTTGCCGAGAGGTTGATCGATGCTCTCGCCACCAAGCAGGAGCCTCTTGTAGTGGACACTCTTTCGACCTCTGAGGCGGACCCGAAGCTGGTGCCCTCCTTTGAATCCGAGCCCGTCACCGGGATAGTCACCAAAGAGAAACCTTGAGCTTCTACTCTTCCGTGGGACCTTGTATCTCTGAGGAGTGAAGCGTGAACCCCTACAGGATGAACTGGAAGCCGCAGGACTCGACCCCGATGGATTCCACGAAGAGGTGGTCGAACCACTACCTGCTGCTGACCCTACTAGCGATTCTGCTTACTGGGCTGACCTTCTCCTTCGGGGGCATGATGGGAGAGGAAGCAGCCCAGAGGCGGCTCCGCCCGTTTCAGAGGACCGGCCCTCCGGTGTGTACCGACGAGCTCCACCCCGCAAGCACGGTGACCTCCGTGAAGTGCGGGAGCCCGGAGCAGAGTGGGTCACTCGAAGTGCGGGAGGGGAAAGTCTTCTTGCACTGTCGGTGCGGGAGATCGGCTGTTTTCTCGTGCGGCCCAACGGTCCCGGTCGATGGAAGCTGTTCAATCGCCTCACGGGATCCGAGCATGTGACCTACGGCACCTGGGAGGAGCTCGACATCGAGTACACCAGGCAGACGGCATCCTGGGAGCTGAAGCTGTACGGCGAGAAGAAGCGTGGCGCAGCCTTTCGCGGCAACCTGCCCAAAAGACAGGGCTAAGAAAAAAGGCCAGCTCCCTAAGGGAACTGACCTCTTCTCCGCCGGCGAACCGGAATGAAAGTTACGCCTTCTTCGAGGCGCGCTTCTTCGCCGTCTTCTTGGCGATCTTGGGCGCGCTCGCCTTGACGCTCTTCGTGACCTTCTTCGCAGCCTTCTTCTTTGCAGCCATGTTCAGTCTCCTTGTTGGGCTCCCCGTTGCGAGGAGTAATGCCGGTCTCTCCCGACTGTCACCGCTGTCCAGACCACTGCGTTGCGGTTGCCGTAGCTACGTCTCTGGATGACGCCCAACTTGCCGGAGTAGAGGGTCAGTACATCCCGCTTGCGCGGGGTAGCCGGCACTGAGTAGAACTCCATAGAACCAGAGTTCTGTGGATCGTCAAGCGGATTACGACTTCCGACCACCTCCCTGTGCGCCGTTGTCCTTGACCGTTTCGCGAACGGCGCTGAGGGCGACCTGCCCCGAAGCCGACTCGAGAGCCTTCTCCGAGATGAAGCGGACCTGATCTCGAGCCGCCTCGAGCTGAAGTCCGAGCTGAACGACCTGCTGGCTGAGCACCACGTTGGCCTGGTTGATGGAGGCGTTCTTCTCGTTGGAGACGCGGATCTCGAGCTCCAGGTCCTTCTTCTGCATGAGGAACTCGTTGGTCAGGTCCTTCTTCAGAGAGCTGGTGGCGATGGCCACGTCACGAGCCGACTTCTGCTTGATCTCCTCGTCCAGGCCCTCGACGCGAGCCTTGAACGCCGTGAGTTCCTTCTCCTGAGCCATGATGGCCTCGAGACGGACGGCGAGGTCCTTGTTGACCGCCTCGACCCGATCGGCCTGCTGACGGTTCTGGAGGAGCATCTGCTGGGCGAACTCGTCGTTCGCCTTCGTACGGGCCTGGTTGTTCTTGTAGGTGTACTCGTCCTGCTCGCGGTTGCGGGCCTGGAGGAGCTCCTGGTTGCGGATCTGGATGGCCTTGCCGTGGGCCTGGACCTCCTCGTTCCAGTTGTTGCGAGACTGGATGATCTCCCCTTCGAGCTCCTGCTTCTTGGCCTCGTGCTCCTCGATGAGGGCCTTCACCGAGGCGGAGGCGACGTCCAGGTCGTAGAGGCGAGCGAGCTCGGCCTCCTCGATGGTGATGGCCTCCTCGTACTCCTTGACCTTGATGTCGAGGGCGGCGATCTTCGTGGTGAGGTCCGTCACCGTCTTCTGCATCAGGAACCCGAGCTGGGCGCCCTCAGCGATGATGGCCTCGGGGGTCGAGCCCTTCACGGCGCTCCGAACCTCCTTGATGTGCTCCTTGGCCAGCGTCTGGGCCAGCGGGCTCAGCTCCGGTGCACCCTCGAGACGGGACTCGAGCTGCTCGATCTCCTCCTCGAGTTCCGCCTTCGTGCGGGTGGAACGGGACGTCTTGCGGGCTGCGGGAGACTTCTTTGCGGTCATGTTCGTATTCCTTTTGGCTGAAACAACGTTGGGCTGATGAGAAGTACTGCTGGTAGTAGTGGAGGTGCCCGGAATCGAACCGGGGTCTCCAAGGCGTCTGACTGTTCTTCATCCACGTACGT
>Ga0315289_10010151_pt1 | contig 13502 bp, 5 predicted proteins | sample YL17G11_40_MG_FD_203452 | JGI IMG/M metagenome (GOLD analysis project Ga0315289, IMG submission 203452) | Sediment microbial communities from Yellowstone Lake, YNP, Wyoming, USA - YL17G11_40 | ecosystem: Environmental > Aquatic > Freshwater > Lake > Sediment | place: USA: Wyoming | collected...
AAAACCAGCCGCCACCAAGCGTGTTGTGCGATCTTCGTCTGCAAGCAATGAGCGACTGACCTCGATGGCTGCCAACGCCCAAAGAGGAATGAGAGCCCAAGCCATGTCGCCCACCTGGCGACCTGCATAAAGCAAAGGCAACAGGAGACTCACCGCAATCCATAGGCTTAAACCTATCATCACCTGGCGCGGATGCTGGTCATCGCCCCAAGCCCCAAACCAGGCACGAAAAGCCCCGATAATCGCAAAGATCAGCACCAAAGTTTGGTAGACCAAAAGGCTGGCAGGCAAGCGAAGAATTGGTATTCCACTTGAAATTATCCAGGTCTTCAGATAAACTGGGATGGTCTCTGCCAACCCCCCCAAGCCCTGAGGAGCTCGTAATAAGAGAGTCCCAGCAAAGAGCAAAGTCAGGGCAAAGGAGATCACACTAACCCTGATCGATTGCACAGGGAGCGATTCCGTGGGTGGCTCAGCACTGTCTTCCATTGGTTGAGTGTTATCCAATTTCCTGCCTGCTAAACGGAATAATCCCCAGCTTAACCCAAGGATGAGTATTCCTTGTAGGAATGCCGGCCCAGAAAGCAATGCCAGGGCAGCGAAAATACCCGCCCAAATCATGCGCCGATTATAAAGACAGGCCAGAACCAGAAGTGTGAATGCCATCGCAGGTATCAAGCTACCCGCCTGCCTGGAAAGTGATACCAATCCCGGGTCAATCGCCAACCCAAACGCCATCACTACACCCGCCCGGTGCAACCAGGTTGAAGCTCCCATCCAGCGCTGGAAATAGTACGGCAACCCAATGATCAGACTACCCGCAAGGGCGGGAAACAAGCGCGCCAGGAAATTTGTATCCCCAAGGATGGAAAATAACTGGCTGGTTAGGAGGATATATGCCGGTTGCGCACCCAACGTCACAACCCCACCATGCGTAAGACCCAGGGCCTGTAGAGCCCATCCAGCTTCAACGTCAGTCAGCGGAGCTGAACCTAACTGGTAGAGTCGCATTCCCAACGCTAACAGGAAAGCCAATCCATAAAGGTAATGCTCCGTTGTAGTTTTATTCGCTTTCATGGGTTATCCGACCGTATTATACCGCCTTCAATGGTGCAGATAAATAAATGGGGCAAGGCTATTGCATTGCCCCAATCGGTTTGGAATTTATTCGACCAAATCATTTAGCTTGGAAACATATTCATTGACGAGGATAAAAACTATCGTTCAGTTAGCTAATACTCGTGATTGGAACCTGACCAGAAATATGAATAGCTCCTGCTATCGTATATATTCTTTATGGTACTTTATATATTGTTACCTGTCCTTGACTAAACACTGGCTGCAGCAGCATGTCAAATTTCTTGAGGGCAGAACTTGTCGTGCAGCTCGATCCAGATTGACTGCAAACATGCTGTATATAGCTCAGCTCGGATGAGCCAAGGATGACATAGCTTACATTCCACTTATGCAGCAAAGCCAACGTAGTTTGGCCATCCGAGGTAGTGTAAATCGTAGCAATATCAGGTTCGCGTCGGCTCTGTTCGTCATAACTGCCGCGCCACTGGCCTTCGTGTCCCGCCCAGCCCAAGACTGTTGGAAAACCAGAAAATGCACTGATCCGACCCTCATAGGTATAAGATCCCCCCCAGGGTGGGACGCTGGGCGCCTCCAGGATCACCGGTACACTCCCGACTGGTAGGCCTTGTTCAGCATTTGCATCCAGCCACTGGATGGCAGCCCAATCATCTGGATTACTCATGGCTATGGAGCTCGCCCCATCCAGGTTCGCAGTCCCTTTAAAATCTCCGGCACGGCTGGGGATTGCCATCACCGTGTAAACCAGACCTAGTCCGATAAACAATGCAGCTCCGAACGCAAACAGCACGCGGCTCAGGGGTTTCTCAAGCCGGTCTAGCAGCCACCAAATACCGTATGCACTGGCACAACCCATCATCACCCAGGCCTGATAATAAAACTTGAATACGGTGTTCATGCGTACACCGAAACTATCACGCAGGTAGAGAAATTCAACCACCAGAGTGAGTGCCAGCCCGGTAAAGATGAGGATGAAAACAAATGCATCACTGCTGATGGAAGACGGCGGTGATATCTCAGCTGCCTGTGGTTCTTCCATGGCAGGCTGTTTTTTTAATAAACTCCCGACGTTGGCAAGGACCAATGCCAGTAGTGCAGATAGCAAGAGCATGAGCCAGGGATCGCGCAAGCGGGCACTGATACTGGCGCCAAAGGCCTGGCCCAGGCTCATCCCACCTAATACCGTTTGAAGGGTGGCGGCCATAGAACTTTCAGGCGGCGGGTTTATGATGAACAGGACCAGCGCAATCAACAGCAGGATCAATAAATACAAACCAATACAGACCAGCAGGATGCGCCAAAACCAGGTTAAGGCCAATTTAAGATGCTGCCCGCGCTGCTCACCGGGCTGGCGGATATAGGCGACCAGGAAGCAACCAATCAGTAAGATAAAGGTGCCAAACATAACCAGGTATTGGGGCAGGCGGGTGGGTGGGAAGACGTATGGCAGGACTCCTGCAGCTTGAGAGCTAAAACTCAGATAGAAAAAGAAATACAACAACACTGAAAGGACGCCTAAACCCACGCCGAATGAGATACTTCGAAGAACCGTCTCCCGGTCCAGCCGTCCTTTTAACATGACCTGCCCCATTCCATATGCCAGCATGACCACACCCAGGTAGATGGGCAGGTCCCAGGTGTTCAAGAAACCCAGTGAGCCTAGGATCAGAGCAGAAAAAACGAACAGCAACCAGTCGTTATCGAGGGCGAATGCCACCGGGTTCCACCAGGGAGAGCGGGGTTGGGGTTCGGAGCCAGAATCTTCCATCGCAGTGGTCTGCTTCTTACCGATCTGGCGCAGGAGCAGGTTGAAGGCTAATCCAATGCATAGCAGGACGAACGGCAACGCCAAAACATGCGGGTGGTTATCACCCAGCAGGAAGCTGAAGAAGGGGAATTCATCAATGGGTTGGGTGACTTTCTGACCTAAAAGACCCTGATCCGCCAGGACGCGTGAGGCATGCCACCACCACCAAAAGACATCCCCTGGGTACCAGGAGCCCGTCACAGTTGCCTTTGCCAGGTCGGGGATATTGATCCAATTCCAAAAGCTGTCTGGCAAGACTCCACTAGCATGCAATGACTCCAGCACACCTTCCAGGTTGCTCATCACCGTCACCAACATCCCACCCAATACCCCGGCTGCCAGGGGAGGTCCTGAAGATGGAGGTACATCCCCTTCCTTATGGCGCCTCTGGAGGCTGAACGCCACCATGTTATAGACTAAACCAAATGAGCCAATGAAGGTGAGGGCAAAGAGCAGGGAATCATACAGGTCAAAAGCCACGCCTGACACGGCACCTGAAAGGCGGGTGAGCATGGCCAGCATCACATAGCCAAAATAATAGTAGGAAATCCCAAAACCAGAAAGCCACGGGTCGAGGGGTGGGAAATGATTGCTGCGCAAAATGGCGTTCTGGAAGGCGGTCTCCATGAATTTTTCGCCACTCGTATTTTCAATTTTAAACGGAACATATGCCCGAAATATTGCCCAACCGACTAGGACTACGGCGAAAAGTACTTCCACGGTAACAATCAGCTTCCATTTGTCACGCAGGAACGAGCGGATATCAGGCAGGATCGTTGCCTTGCAGCGCAGGTAGAACCAGGTGGAGATGGCTGCCACGAGCAAGAATGAGAACAGGATGCCACCCAAGTCGTTGTTCAGCAAGCCAGTGCTGGCACCCATCCATAAAAAGTAGCTGACCAACAACAAGCCAAGGGCTTTGGAGAAAGAATAGCCCCGATCTGGCAGCCAGCGGAAAATTCGCATGGCGGTGGGTAAAGCCAGCCACCCCAATATTTGCATGAGCAGCCACCAAATCAAGATTTGGATCATTTGATCACCTCATAGATGACCGTATTCTTATCTCGGTATACTTCGTTCCAAAGTATCCCATTGAAGGCCGGGAATTTATCCAGCCCAGGTCCGGGATAGGTGACCTGTTCCAGCTGACCGAGAACAATATATCGTACATGATACTGATTCAAGAATTGTTTGGTGACGTCTGTATCCACCGTGGTGTAGAACTGGTCGATATCGTCGAGACGTTTCGATACCCAATCGGGTGAATTTAGGGCGCGCTGCTGCTGTTCGTGCCACTCCCAGCCTACCACACCAGGCAGGCCTGTATAGATGGTAAAACGGGAATACCAGCGATATAAATTAGGCGAGTTCGCTTCCACGATGACCGGTGAGCCCTGGATATTACCCTGCATCCAACGAATGGCGCGGTAATCCTGGCTTAAATCCATGTTGACACTCGTTTGATTAGCGGGTGTGCCCCCGCTCACATTGGGATAATTTTCAACATAGGTGGCATATGGCATATACGTCATGCCGTCAAGCGTGTGTGGAGCAGTCGGTACCCAGCGATCCTTTATTTTTGCCATGCTGCCGTAGAGGGTGAACAAGGCTGCAGAAAACACCAAAAACCCGAACGCCCCCCGCCAGGAGATACGCCAGCCCGGCAACCAGTGGCGTACTGGTTCAAGCAGCCAACCCAACGCGGCTGCCGCGCAGATGGCAAACAGCAACCACACCTGCAGGTAGAATTTGAAAACGGTGTTCATGCGCCCAATATCGCCGCGGACTACCACCACCTCAACCACCAACGTGATAAGCAGGCCGGTGCCCACCAAGAACAGAATCAGGCGTTTGGCATCCGGCATCCCTGGTCGCAGGAGCAGGACACCTGCCCAAGCTGCCAACGGCAGGATGAACCAAACAAGTGAGGCCCCTCGACCCAGGGGCAATTTGCTCAATAGGCTCATATTCTCGATACCTGGGATCTTGATGCTGAATAGCAGGCAGGTCAAGAAGAGAAGAACCACGACCAGGATAATCAGACTGCTATATTTCTCAAGCTTACGCAACGAGGCAAGAGGGGTGGTCGCCATCCACTGGCGCGTCTCCCATACCATCCATGAGAGGACTACGAATAGGAACAGACCCCAGTGCGTAAAATAAGACCAAAATGGCGTGTGGGTGCCGGTCCAGGGAATGACAGAACTATAAGGTTGGGCATACCAGAGACGATAGGGGAGATATAACCCATATGAGACTACCACCAACAGAAGCATCCCTAATCCAGCCATAATCAACCGTTTAACCATGAGCGCGATTTTAGGCAACCAGGAAAGGAGGCCAGGATCTGCATAGCGAAAGAGGGCATACCCTAAAACTACCATCCCAATGGGCAGGTAGGTATAAATATCAGAAAGATTGGTTGGGTAGAGCGCTCCAATCGCCAGCCCACCCAAGATAATGCTCAGGACCCCAGCTCCAAGGCTTTTCCAATGTGCTTTACCCATCAGCACAGCCACAGCCCAGGTGAGGGCAAGCATGGCTATCGCCATGGCAATCATATGGGCATGCAAGTCGGCGTAGAGGAAGGTGAAAATGGGGAATTCTGTGATGGGTTCAACGTCACCGGGGGCAGGGATCGCCCGACTGGGGATCCAATACCAATCACCCAAGGCGTAGGGTATTTGGGCCCCATGAAACAGGACATTCCAAAGTCCAACCGGCAGCCCAGCCAGACGAGTGAAGAATCCGGTGCTGTCGGTCAGCCCACCCGGAACACCCAGCTGTTCCCAACCTTTGAGGATCATACGCAACGTGCCCAGGTTACCCAATACTGCCACCCCCAAGGCAGAAGCTAAACCCATCAGATAGGAGCGTCGAGTGGAGTTTGGCGGAGATTTTTCATCATCCGGTGGATCTTGATCCTTCAGCAACTCACCATGATTACTGCGTGTATGGCTGAGGTTATAACCAATGGAGAAAGCCCCCATGGTTACCATGCTGAAGAGGGTGGGGATAATGAGGTTATATGCGAATGACGGGACGATGCCCAGCCACTTGACCAGCACACCCACGAAGACATAACCCCAGTAGTAGTAATTCATGTAGCCGCCCGCATACCACGGGTCATAGGGCGGGAAAGTGGTGCTTTTCAACACCGCATTGAAGTAGGAGAAATCCATCGGTTTTTCTCCACCCTTCCACGGATGCCATAGGTCCGGGTTACCCAAACGGATGAATAGGAAAAGTAGGAAAAAACCCAGCACCAAACCTTCGATGATCAGGAAATAAGTACGCCTGGAACGCCACTCTGCGCGCAGCTCATCCCGCTGGCGATATGCCAAATATGCGCCACCGACTGCCATTACAAAGATCACCATGTTGATCGTGAGGCGGCTAAAGGGAATATTAACTGAGCCTGCCACCCAGGTCAGGTATGCCAAGACCAGCATTCCTGCGGTGCGGGCCAGGGGATATCCATGATCGGGCAGACCAGGCAGGGTGACTCGCAGCAGGGGATAAACCAGCAGACCCAGCAAGCTCACACTCAGGTACCAGATAATGACTCCCAGGACCTGGAAACGATTCTGCACAGCCTCTGGATTAAATAGCTCTGACCAGGTGCCACCTGCTGTCTGGGTAGCCAGACGCTCCTCAGGTAACTTCAAATTTGCAGGATGGTAGGCAGCTTTCTTGGGGGTAACCCGCACCATCTCAGAGAAATTCGCCTGGCTCAGGATCTGCCGTGCGCCTGCAGAGTTATAGGCATCCGTTTTACGAAAGACAAGCACTTTTGGGTGGTCATAAACGGTGAAAGCTTCTTCAGCAAACTGGTCGTTAATCCGTAATGAGCCGATGGATGGGTCTGATTGGAAGACCTTGACCAGCTCAAAACCCAAGTCTCCTTGGAACATCCCAGGTTGAGCGACGCTGTAGCACCATTGGATGGTACGGTCATCAGGGCAGCCTAAAAGGTGACGGTAATGCAGAGTGGTCATCGGGAAACGCTCGAGAAGGCGGGGCAATGAACCCCATTGGCGGTTGGAGCTGATCAGGATGTACTCGGTTTGGTCGTATACGTTGATGAAATGCTCCAGCTTATCGGGGCTATCATCCGTATACATGTTAAAGTTCAAGCCAGCCGTATAAATACCACCAAAGGCATCGTAGCCATCCACCCGGACAGGTAGACCATCATCCCATTCGCCTTCGTTAGCCACTGCTGACCCCCGAATGCTGACCACTCCGCTACCAGTCTCCAAGGCCAGTGACAGGCTGTAAGTCTTGCCCTGTTCCACGGTCACCGGGTGATCCAGGGTCATAAAATAGCCTGCTCCAAGCCCGTTTGGTCCGGGGGTCAAGTCAGCAGTGAGGGTGGCAGTAGCCACGATCTGGCTATCTCCGGTAGGTCCGACAGTGAGCACCAAGGATTGAGGGGCAGGAGCAGGGGTCTGGTCAACCAACTGATTCAGGGTGATCGCCTCCATCAATCCGCTATCTTGAGGTGTAATAGTGATAACGTATGGAGCTCCGGAACGAATCAAGCACTGAGCTGGTCCGGTCACCGTCTGAACAATCAGCTCGGTGGAAGTCTGCAGGTTAATGCCCAGCGGTCCACAAACATCCAAAACCCGATCCCCCGCGGCGAGAGCCAGCGTCAGGATATACACCTGACCGGCTTTCATCGTAAAGGGCGTCTCAAATTTCAGGAGGTATCCCGCTATCGTTGAGCTACCAGACATGGCTGGAGAAACGGTTATCACCTCTGCCATCAGTGGCAGTCCAGTGTCGGAAGAAGTAGATAGAGACACATTTAAGGCAGTGGATTGTAATGCCTGGATATCAGCGACATGGGCCAGATAGACATCTTCCAGGGTACCGCTCGCATTGGCAGTGAAACTCGTTTGATACGGAAAGCCGGGTTGGATGTTGCTGTAATATGGGATTGAAAGCGGTTGGTTGAAAATCCCATCCTTGGCCTGGATATGCAAGTTAATAGGTCCGGGTATATTCTGGTATATCCACTCGGAGGCTGCCACGCGGGTGATCGGGCGGGCATAAATCAAGCTAAAGGCAAGCGCCCAGGCGAAGGTGGCAAGGAGCACAATGCCACCAATTAGGTCGGATACCAGGGGCGCCCATCTACTTGTAGATGGTCTTAGCTCGCTTTCCTGGGTAGTTTCATCTTCTCCTTTGCGCTTTCTAAAACGCCAAAGCTCCACGACGGCCCAACCGGCATAGATTGCCAAAATTGGGTACGTGGGCATCTGATAGCGCATGGTTGGGTTGAACTGTAAGGACTGCCAGACGAAGTAAAAGCCTCCCCACAACCACAACACGACATGCCGCTGCCAGTCGCCTTTGAGCATGCGCCAGCCGGCCCACAAGAAACCCAGGCCTGCCAGAACGCCCAGTGGAATCCCAAAACCCCATTCGACCATATTTTGAGCGGAAAACCATAACGGTCGCCGTGCCCACTGTAAGGACGGCGGGAAATCAATATCACCGGCAGCCTGATTGCGCTGTTCCTTGATATTCGCCACCCATTGAGGATTGGGTCGCAAACCGAAGAAGCCTGGCCCATAAAAAGCATAAGGCTGGAATATCCGAAAAAACAGGATACTGACAAAAGCAGCGATACCCAGGTAAATTGCGGCATTCATCAGCCAGTGTGTGCGCTCCTGGGTGGGTTTCCGCCAGATTATCACTCCAAACGCTACCGGCAGCACAAAGGCTACCGGCGCTGCGCTTAGCTTGGAAGCCACAGCGCAACCCAGGGCAATTCCAAAGGCAATGGAGAGACCAAGGTAGGGATGCTTGATAATGGCCGTGAGGCGGGAGGAAAAGGTTTGAGATGGTTCGCTATCCTCCCCCGCGGGAGAAACAGAACTCGAGTAATCCATCCTGTTCGACTGTATAGTTTTGGATTCACGCTCCAGCAGAACCACCCTGACGGCGTAATAGACTGCCAGAAGGGTAAAGAAGCTGAAGAATGTATCCATGGTAAAGAAATGGGACTGCTGAATATTCAATACTGTGAAAGCCGAAAAGGCTGCAGCTATCAATCCCACCGGTTTACTAAAAACCCTTGACCCGATGGCATAGACCAGGACCACCGATAATAAATCCACCAGGGCTGAAAGCACTCTCCCGGCAATAGTCATCTCATTGAAACCAGAATGACCATAAATCTCTTGCACTAAATAGCGGGTCAGGAACATGGGCAGCGTGCCGTAAACATAAAATCCATGCCCGCGGTTATTGGGGTTGAGCGGCGAGCAGGAAGCATCAAAATAGCCACCCCAGCTCTGGCAATCGGGGTATGTATACTTAGGTAAAACTCTGGATGGCGTATTATTGGTATTTGGAGGCGCACCTAACGCTTCCGGAGGAGTACTGATCGGCTGGATATCCGTCCCAACCCAGATCAGGAAACGTTCGTCCGGATGGAGGTATTGGAAATCACCCCATTGAATGCCCACAAAGCGAAAAAAAGCCCCAATAAACAGGATATAGACCAACAGGACATCGAATATCAAAGGTGTCACTAACTGCCATTTCTTCTTCGGGGCAGGTTGGGGAGGGGTGACAGGCATTACTTCATTCATACAATATTATCGATCTTAAAGGTTGAATTCACCACGAAAGGCAACATTTCCTCTACCAAGGTTTGCCTTATGGCGTTGATTTCCCACCTGTGGAGGGAATCCCACCAGAAATCGTCGAAGCTGGTGGAACCATATAAATATAAAAATTCTTTCCGACTTTTGATGCATAAGTCGAAACATTACCCTGAGGGAAAAGCTGGCGCAATAAGTCCAGGTTTGTTTGATCTTCAGGATTAACCAGGAACATCTTTGGGCGTGGATCGTTCAGTGTAATCGCTATCTGATCCGGTGGGATGGCATAATCGCGGGTCGGGTCACCGGCGTTCATCCCCACCAGGCGGGTATCCACCCAATACGGGTAGGGCACCACATATGCAGTATCAGTGCTCCCATACACGCCACCAAAATCGTGGACGATTTTTCCCATCTCGGAGGTATTCCAGGAAGACAGCTCATAAGCACGTTGGTATTGGACAAATACCAGGTCATAATTGCCCAGCGCAGCGAAGAAAATCAGGATGACTGCCATTCCCCAGGCCAAAGTTGATCCAGCTCTGGATGGTGCCCGCTTCTCCATGGCAGACATCAACCCGTCCAAAGCGATGGCGATTATCAAAAAAACCGGGATAATCGCGCCGGCTGCTCGATTTAATGCTGGATTCTCATCCGGAAAAGCCAGTGAGAGGATGGAGGGCAGCATCAGCAGGGGGACCGATAGGAGCAGGAATAAATCCTGCCATGTGCGCCGCCGAATATAGCGAACTAACAACAAGACCACACCTAAATAATACAGTGCAGCTGAAATGATATCCAGGGCAGGGCTGTTGGTGACCGAATGAACCCAAATCTGCCCATCCGACCAGAAGTACATGGTCGAGGCATTCCACAAGTTCTTGAGAAAAATCAATAAGGCAGACCCAGGCAGTGGGCGCTCGGTCGTCCCCAGACGAGAGAAAGCCCGCAGGTCGAATAACGTGGGGTATTCCAGCGCAAAACGTAGCAGCGGCAAGAAGAGGATCAGGGCTACCAGCACCAAAACCAGCAATCCGGATATCGTCTGCAAGCGCTTACCCCTGGCTTGGGAATGCAGCAAATATAAACCGACGGCAACCAGGACGACAAGCGGCAGGATGCGGATGGGAGTGTAGCCATGCAAGCCGATCCCGAGTGCGAGACCTGCCATAATAAAATCATTACGGTTGGAGGTGCGCAAGCCTCGGATCAGGTAATACAGGGTGGGTGCAACGAACAATGGATAGAGCGGGAAACGCAGCCCCACGCGTGAAATGACGTTCGGCCAATAGGCAATACCAGCAAATAGCATGGCAAATAGACCCACACGCCGGTTGCCCAGCTCCTTGCCGAGCAAATAGAGGAATGGCAGAGCTAACAACCCTGCCAGGATCATGCCAATCTTCAGGCTGAGGAATGTGTAGCCAGTGTGGAACAGCTGGATGATGCCTGCGGTCAGGTACATCTGGATGGCTTCACGCCCAGTATTACGCGGAAAAAAGATACTCGTCTGCCCATGCAGGACATCCCAGACATCCAACAGCTTCTCGGCATGGTCACTGACCATCTCGGGTGGCACCTGGTCAATACGATAGGTACGGAAGAAAATCACTAAGAACGTAGCGGCTAAGACGAGCAATGTCCATGTGGATATGGATAGTTTCCATGGAAGGTGCAGGTGCGCCTTTATCCACGCCCACCAACTCTTGAATGGGTATTCCCCCTGCCAAAAAGCCAGGATGGTGAATATGATTGCCAGAACCCACAAGGTGACATTGAGTGTGGTAAACCGGTTACCCCCCAGGGTGAGGAAGGCCACCAAAGCCAGGGGCAGGCTGAGATACAACCACCTGGCGCGCACCCGGTAGTCCTCTGGGCGCACCTCTGCCTCAGGCAAGTCGGCCGGAACCCATTCCCCTTTCCAGGCAGCCCAAGCCAGCCAACCCGCAGCGCATATGTATAGAATGACCCCTAGAAGCCAGGTACGGTTGGGGCGCGGCTGGAGAGAAATCTGAGCCGCCAGGGCAATCCCCAGCGCCAGCAACGAGCGCCAAGGAAAAGCAACCTCAGGCGTACGAAGACCGGGTGTCTCATCAGGGGCAGCCTGTTCATCGGCTACCACGAGCTGCTCTTGGGGTGGTTCACTTAAAGGCTGAGTTGCCTGGGGTGCTTCATCTGGAGATGGAATCGCTAATGGTTTCCCCCTGAAGAGGGATTTAACATAATCCAGAACCGTTGGCTCTCGATTCATGCTTTATCCGCCAGGACGATCAGGCTTTCACCCATATGAAGAGGAATAATACTCCATCCAAGAATAGCTTGCAAGCCCCCGGGAGCACCGAAGAACAGCTTTTGCAGGGGGGTGGGAATGACCGGAATATAAGGGGCATCCCAAAAACCATCTGAAAAAACACGGCGTGGTTGCAGTCCATGAAGACGCAAGGATGCCAGCCACTCTTCGGGAGGCTTCAGGCTGATGTGCGTGGGATCCTTATAACCGATCCATTTGCCCTGTTTTCGTTTGCGCATAGGCGAACCCAGGTTTGGTGTAACCAGGATAAGCAATCCACCGGATTTGAGCATCCGGCTCATCTCCGCGATGGCTTGGTCTGGGTGACTCAAATGCTCAACCACATGCTTGGCAATCACAATATCGAAAACCGCCTTCGGAAAGGCATATGGCTCATCTCCCGATAGGAGCACAAAATTCCCCTGAGGCACATTCCGCCGAGCCTGAGATAATGCCCATGGATTAATATCACACCCAAAAACATGGTAGTGGTCTGTCAGCCAAGCCAACAAATGACCCATCCCGCAGCCAAGTTCCAACAACATTCCTTGAGGTGGCCCATGACGACGAGCCAACCTGGCATAATAGCGATTCGACCACCAATACTGGCTATAGCGGGCAAAGTTTACCTGTGCATAAGGACCTGTGGAAAAGTAATCCTCGTTAAATGGGTGATTTCTTGATTCTTGAGGGCTCATAATGAATCAAATACTTTTGGCCACGTAGAAGGTGAAGGTGCCCTGAGGATCCGGCTGGGCAATCACATGCCGCCTGACGAGCCGTTCTGTCAGGAATAAATTCCAGCGCCATGGGGCAATGATCCAGTGTTTAGTGATGGCATGGGGAAGAAGAGTGGAGGCGCCAAAATAGTGACCCCATTCCAGGGTGCGCATGGCTTGGGGTGAAAAATAATGCCACCACTTTTCCAACCTGAAGCCTGAGCGTTCCAGCCAATCTTCCCAAACATCCGGCCAGACAGCATGTTTGACGCGTGACATGCGTTGAAACCAGCCAGTGTATGCCCTACCAGCTCCCTGAAGACCAATCCTGCCCAGGAATCCCGGGATGGAAAGTTCGGTCAGGTAGCGCGGGTTCGGCACACAAAACAGGAATTGAGCCCCGGGTTTAAGCACCCGCTTAAGCTCTGCTAGCACAACTTCCACCTGTATGATGTGCTCCAAGACAGAATTGCTCATAGCGCTTGCGAAGTGTCCGCTGAGGAAGGGCATCCTCCCCCCGTCAGCTTGAACCAGGGAGCGATAACCGCCACCTTTGGCTGCCTGGTGAATTGGACCTTCCCATGGGTCTAGCCCCACGTCCAGTTTTCGGTTGAAGGTAATATGTGCAAAATGACCATCCCCACAACCGAGGTCGAGCGTGGGCGCGGGCAACTCGAACTCCTGATAAAACTGTGCTTCCACTGCACGAAGCATGGCACGAAAATACGGCAATTCACGCAGGTTCAACCACAAAAAGTCTTTATCTTTCATATTATCAAAGGCGCTTAGGCACTAAGGAATAAGATAAATATCTCTGCCAACTTACTTGGTAGATTTCCTGCCTTTAATTAATTCCTGAAAAACTCCCTCATATTCCTGTGCGATGTGTTGGGATGAAAAGCGCTCAATCACACCATTTACATCACCTTTATATCGTTCAGGATGATCGAGAACCTGGTTGATCCCTTCCG
>Ga0315289_10010157_pt1 | contig 13497 bp, 11 predicted proteins | sample YL17G11_40_MG_FD_203452 | JGI IMG/M metagenome (GOLD analysis project Ga0315289, IMG submission 203452) | Sediment microbial communities from Yellowstone Lake, YNP, Wyoming, USA - YL17G11_40 | ecosystem: Environmental > Aquatic > Freshwater > Lake > Sediment | place: USA: Wyoming | collected...
ATACGGACAGCGCGGCAGATAGGCCTCTTGGGCTAGCCGAGCCTCCTAAGCGAACCGCGGAACCAGCTGTAGAGTGCGTCCAAAACGCACGCAAAAGTCCGGGGTTCAAATCCCCGCGGGCCCGCCAAACTACTTGGGCGAGTCCTGAGAATCGGCCTGGAGACGGCTTTTACATCAACCAGAGAGGAGGCTCGAGGCCGCATACGGTGGCGCATAAAACACTCCTGAAAGACCCACAGGTACGGCGATGGTACGATAACGTGAGCCGTGCGTCGGAGCTCACTGCTGAAGTGAACCTCCGCCGACTCGGACTATTCTGCAATAGGCTGCATGTGACGCCACTAGGGCTCCTGGAGAAGCAGCCGCAGGAGATTCACAGCCTGCTCGTGGACACGGTCACTGAGCTTGAGAAGAAAGGGTGCGCAGGTTCCTACCTGCAAGGGATCGTGAAGGGCGTCAAATCTTGGCTGTCCTTCAACGATGTCAGTTTGGGCGAGAGAAAGATAAACTTCACAGACCCGGACGACACACCGACTTTGCGGGAAGAGAAGGCGCCTGAGCCGGACGAGCTTCGCAAAGTGCTCGAACACGGCTGCACGAGGACTAGAGCAGCAATGGCCCTATGTGGATTCTGCGGCTTCAGGCCAGGCGTTCTAGGCAATCACAAGGGAACTGACGGCTTAGAGATACGTGACCTACCGGAGATTCAGATAGACCGCGAGACGATGACGGTCACGTTCGCGGTGGTGCCCACGATGGTCATCGTCCGCAGGGGACTCAGCAAGGCGGGTCATCGATACTTTGGTCTTCTCAACGAGGAAGGCTGCCGCTACCTCAGTGAAGAACTCGAACGTAGACTCAGGCTGGGTCATACCCTCGCGGCCAACTCGCCTGTCATCTCGCACTTCGACGCAAAGAAAGAACGCCACATTACTACAAAGGCAATCTCAGCTCGCATCCGCGAAGCCTTCAGGGCGGCTGGGTTCAACTGGCGACCCTATGTGCTCCGCGTGTACTTCGACAACAGAATGTTGATTGCAGAATCCAAGACGAAGGGATTCCTCAGAGACTACCGCGTCTTCTTCATGGGCCATACCGGCGACATAGAGCACGTCTACACATTGAACAAGTGTAGGCTCCCCGAAAGCTTGGAGGCGGATATGCGTGAATCCTTCAGCCGGGCAGCGCATTTCCTCGGCACCATTCCGAAGCCTGAAAATGAATCTCTGCGAATTGAGCAGTTGAGAGAAATCCTCCTCCTCACAGTCGGTTACACTGAGGAAGAGCTGGCGAACCTAGACCTAGCTCAGATGAGCACAGACGACCTGAAACAGATGCTCAAACGGAAAGTCGTCGATGAGCATGCAGTCGGAAGTCCCACTCATGAGAATGGAAACGGCAATAACACGAGAAGGCAGAGAGTGCTGGACGCGTCTGAGGCCGCCGTGGTAATCGACAATGGGAGTTGCGAGTTCGTGGGTAATCTACCGGGCGGCAAGGTTGTCGTCGTAGAATTGCAGCGAGCCCAGTTCTAGGCTGATGTCATCATCCTATCCCAAGAGATGGCCAATTCCATGAAAGCGGAACGTGGCATTTCATCTGGCTGCGACAGGATGGCTTTCCGAACCGCATCATCAGAGGGTAGACGTATTCGCGCCCACGATTTCAGGCTGCGTAGATTCACGAGAGCGTTCTCCAACGCATATCGGCAGACATACTCTCTGAGCCTAAAAAGGGGAGAGATTGCTCCTCGGGAGCCACTCATCTCGACTGCACTAGCACAACTCCGGTCTGGATACGATTGACCTTGAAGGGCCTCCGAGCCTTTTTCCTCGGACGATCACCGAGGAATCACGCAGCGAATCATGTGCACAGACGTGCTGCGTGAACTGTCAATCACCATGATTCGTGCTTCCAGCCAGCCCTGAGGCGCATAGAGGCGCAGTTTGCATCTTGAACACGACTGTTGCTCGCTGTGGCGACGGGTATGCTGTCAGGCCAGTGGTTTGGCCTATGCTCGCTTCTTGAAGGGGAAATGGGGAAATATATTTAGTGAGAAAAGGCAGCTTAATCAAGATATTAAGTGAGGAAATCTAACTTAATCCAGCGCTTTAGATAGTTTTCCCTAGCAGATATATGCCGACAACCTGATCGCCCATTCTCATGCCGCGAACCGCTCCTCCTGCAACCTCACCTATTGGGGAGGCAACCGACGGGCCAGTGCTCAAACGGCCTTCGAAGGAATTCTGCGCCGAACTTGGGAGAGATCCGCTTGTGGTCGAGTGGTTCGTTTCACTCGGTGAGAATGAAGGGTCACGGAAGGTTTACCTTTGGTGGTTTGCGGCTTTCTGTCTTTTCACAGGGTGGACGCCTCAGGAGATTATCAATCATAAGCGCAGAGCGCTACTGCGCACTGAACCGAAGAGCGAAGTTGAAAGTGCACTGAGACGCTTCTATGGGGCACTATGCAGCGCAGGATACGCCAAGAGGACTTGTGCCCTCGGCCTGACCGCATGTTACAGTTTTCTCAAAGCACATGGTTCTCCCGTCCCCAGAAAGCTCATCCATATGAGCTACGGAGCCCCAAGGGAGATTCGCCTTCTAGAAAGAGAAGAGATCGAGAACATAATATCCCAAGCAGGAAGCTTGGAAAGAGCAGTTCTGTTCACCGTGATGGCAGAGTGTCCAGCAAGAGCTCGAGTTTTCCCGGAAATGCAGTGGGGCTGGCTGGAAGAAAACTGGTACAAGCGTGACGTCGCCCATATCTCACTGCCGACGCGATTCAGGCCGCATCGCGGAGGCGGTTCGATAAAATTCGAACCGATCTGTTATGTCGGTCCCCGTGGAACCATCATGCTGGAGAAACTGCGCGACGAGCTGACAAGGCAGGGACGACCCCCAACTCCTAACGCCAAGATCTTCCCATCATTCTCATACCATCAAGCCATCAACTTTGCTGTCCAGACCGCTTGCGCTCGCGCGACCAGGATTCGCGTCCTGCGTGAATCCAAAGAGAATGAAGAGAAGATTACACCAAAGAGTTTCCGCAAGTTCATCTTCGACGTTATCGACAGTCTCGAGGGGATAGGCCCGGAGTGGCGTGCCATGCTGAAAGGCAGGGACCTGGGAGTTGAGAAGTACTATAGCAAAGAGAACATTGAGGCTCTGGGCAAGATCTATCGTGAGAAGATCTACCCTGCTATTTGGGGCAGCTCCGGAAGCAAGAAGGCACAGACGCGTGAGGAGTTATCGGAGTAGGTGGTAGAGGGCCTTGATGCGCTCCAAGACATTCTAGCAAAGACGTATGGAGGGGAGAAAGCGCCTTAGGGAAATCTGTCTGCAGGATCATGGCTGGCAAATAGGGTCGCCATGCTGAAATTTGAGGAATCGCAGGCTTCCTATAGGGACTTTGCCTGTTGCAACGTTACTGCCGTGATCATTCCCTCGGTGTCACGATCTTCGAATCGATGTTCGAGCGCGACGACCTGTCGCACTACACCTTCCGGGATTTCCGTCGGATTGGCTTTGTCAAACAAATTCCGAAGACTCTCGTTAGCACTAGGAGAGATTGTGCACAGCATATTACCCCTGTCGCGCCGCAAGAAATCCATGAAAACGGTATTCAGGTACGGGTCGCGGAAAGAGAAACCTATCGCAAAACATGTCCTAGCAGAAAGCAGTTTCCGTGCAAAGTGAGTGTAAAGCATACCGAAAGGTTCCTTGATTGGAGGTACCTTGCTCGCCGGGTAGAGGAGAAGATTTTCGCCAAACCTTTTGCTTCCCGCGATGGATTTCTCCTCCGTGTCAACTCGAAGTATCTTGCCTGTCTTCTTCGCCGTTCTCCAGCTGAGAGAGCCGTGGAGTTTGAACAAGTTCACACGGACCTTCTCCGACGACGAGGTCTCATCAAAGATTGTGGGATCCCATTCGGCTGGTTCACCCGTAACTTCTTCGCGAAATCCATCGACCAGTTCGTACGATTGCGATCGAGCGAGGCCTTTCTCGATGACGGAGTCGTAGTTTGTTGTAAAGATATTCATGACCTTGGCATTCCCAGAACGCACGTGCCCAAGCACAGTCTCGAGCCGCTTCTGAATTTCCTGGCGCCGTTCTTCAACGAATTCGTATTCTCTAAACAACTCAACGCGGATGTGCTCCCTCAATGCACTGGTCTTTTCTTTGAATACGTTCCATTCGACGGCGTCATAGGACGGGCCCATTTTGTGCTGGTGAAATGCCAAGTACTTGACAAGCGGGTTGTCGCCTGACACTATCTGATCCAAGATGTCAAGCACATGCTCGATATCCGCGATGCCGGAGACGACCGTGAACTGTCCCAACAAAGCGCTTTGTTCTGGGAAAGCGCCCACCTTAAGATGATCTAGAAATTCCTTGGTCGTCGGAAAACCGAATGCACGAGAGGCACCAGCTCCTAAGAAGAGCAGAGCATTAGGGTCTTGGGCTCTCGATGCCATATCGTTTAGCCCCTGGGTTCCATTTGTACGTGATCCCTAATATAGGGTAACGTCTTTGTGGGCGAAACGTTGCATGCAATAGTGTACATGCTCTCGCTTCTGACATAACGAGTTCCTCATCTCACATCTGAATTCTTGTAAACGTCTACTCTAATATCTCATGATCTTTCAAGTGGCCGCTTTCGCCATTGCTCTGAGACTTTAGTGCTGGTGCGCACACACACTTTTCGCCCATCCTAACGGTCCAATAACACCACCAAACTTCCCAAACGAAAATGGAAAACACTAGATTCCGAATAGCTCGTATGGTGTATGATATTGGGTAGGCTGGTGCGCACACACACAAAATCACTCCTCCCATGAGGGTTCAAATTACGACGCTCGCACCAAGAATGGCACACACACATTCAAACTACGACGCCAATCGACGGTTCAAATCCTGATGCTCGCACCACTAGACCCACACACACAATTACCCAATTGAACGGCTCAATTTACGAGCCCGCACCACCAATGGCACACACACAAATTACCAATAACGAACGACGGACGACGGCTCAAATCACGATGCCCACACCACGAAAGGCACACGCACTACTCCGAGCGACGACGTCTCAAAAGGAACGTGGAATCTCTTGTTACTTCCATGGTTTCCGAGTGTATTCCTCAGGCACGTCTGCGTTCCTCAATCCGAGCTAGAATCTAGTTTTCTTCAAGCTTCTTTATGCTCTTGGATTTCGGAAACACGTGTCCTCTTTCTCATGCGCCGGTGCGTTTAAGAAAGTCTTTCCTCGGAGAATACAATATTCCATCTCTGATTAGTCCCTCCACGAGTTTCTCTAGTTCGGGCTTCTGTATCCCAAGTCTCCTTCCGGTCTCTGTTTCAGGAAACTCGGTCGAGAAGCGCTGCTGTTCAACAAGTCCATTATCCTTCTCGAGTTTAGTGAACTCCGTGAGGAGGCCTTGAAGCTTCTCCCTTAAGCTGGGCCCTTGTCCTGTCATGACTAGACCGGCATCAGTGGCAGATTGACCCGACGCATTGTGCAACTCCTTCACCATTTGCCTCTCTTCTTCCTGAAGCAGCTCTCGCTTGACGAAAGCTATTTTGGAGATCAGAATGTTCGCTCTACTACGCGGACACTCTGGGCAGGAAACCACGACTGTGCCGTCAGTATGTTGACCCTCTACGTCCATTGAGAGTATCTTGTCACTAATCTCAAGTATATTGCCAACAAACTCTTTGCCGCTCGTGTGAATTCGGACGCGGTCGCCGATGGCGAAACCCTTCAGCAACTCAGACATGATCTGGTTCTTCCCGTTAGATGACGGGTGTAGCCTGCGATTTAACATTGAGTGTGCGACTGCTTGCGAGAGTAATGCTGCGTTTCTCCGTGAGTCATTAGGCTGTGCGTGTGAGACCCTTGGTGCGCACACACACGAAGACTACTGCTCCCTCTGGCCTGCTACGGAGGCGCAAGTCCTGGGGTAGTTGCGATGTAGGTCCGGCATGATGCGACCTCTCGTGAGATAGGTCTCAAAAAGCGCGTTATCGCGTTCTGCGAGACCCTTCTGGGCGAAGATCTATTCCTTCAACCTGTCCGAGAGTCGCTTAGTAAATTGTACGTTCTCAATTATCTGGTCATAAGTCCGTATCGTAATATCTGCTGCACCTTTGTTGAACCTTTCCAGAGATGTCTTTTCGCCTTCGGTCATGTCTTCAAGAAGTCCTATCAAGATCCAATAGTTCACACGTTTGTCGACGAGGTCTTCCTTATTCTCATTTACCTCTTTCCAGTTCCTCACCTGTTGCAGCGCACCCTCCAACCTCGCAGAAGCTGAGGAACCAATGAATGGTTTGCATTCCGCAGGTTCGATCTCCACGAAGACGACATCATGGTTGTCAACTCTTATGCAGAAGTCAGCCTTGTATCCGTCAATCGAAACCTCAGACTCTATCGATATTGCCTGAGGATGCATGAAGAACCGGTACTTCTCTAGCAGCTGATGAAACGTACGCTCGTCAGCTGCGGTCAGTCTAAACGAGCTCTTGAGCTCTCGTTCTACTCGCGTTAGGAATGCTGAGTAGACTTCGAAAGTCTTTCTCTTCGTGTCCGGACCGAGCTTCTCGTATCCACGGGTGACTGCGTATTGAATAGAGCTGAACAGTGATGAATAGAAGTCGCTGTCGGCAGTTGCGTTGGGATCATTACTGTTGAGAAGACCTGCGTTGCCCACAAGCCACGCAAATGGGATATCCTTCATGAACGGTTTGCCACCCACAAGCCAACAGATGATGACATCGACCAACTTGGCATCTGCTTCTCGCCCGATGTCAATTGGGCCTACGTCACCGGACAAATTGAAATTCAAAACGGCCCCGTCAGGCACCTTGTGTCGAAACCTCGACACGAAGTCGGCATGTGTAAGTACGAGCCCTTTCAGTACGGTGTTCTTGCCTTGGATGTGAAGGAGATTCTTCTCCCCGAGTTTCCCTAGGACCAATGACTCTACTCTCTGCGAACTCTCGTGAGGCCTGATGGACGTTCTACTTGATCTCCTTCTCGTCATCTCTAGAGCTAATCTGCCTGTTGTGTCAAGATGCAGGACAGCCTTGAAATGCCCAAATAGCAGGTATCTCGGGAGCAAGATTACCCTCACCTCGTGTGGGATCTGTGTTACAAGAACTGACATCCTCCGGTAGTACTGCCTGAAGAATTCCTTCACGTCTTCGTTGAGATCCATCTGTCTCGTCTCCACCTTGGATTAGACTACTCACAAAGATTCAAGCTGGCATCGAGCATGGTAGAGAAACAAGCGACGGCCAAACCTCTTACTCAGGAAGGATTCCTTTTCTCGGCAACAGCATCCTACTTCCTTTCGAGAAGCTTGCGTATAGAAGATGTGAGACGTTTTGACTGAGCCTCGCTTGCCGCGATTTCGTGTGTGTGCACAACGAGATACACGAGGCGCGCCTAGGGCCATCTCTGTTTGGCGATACGCCCGATCATTTCCGCGCACGTCTCCAAAGCATTGTAAGCTTCTCGTGGAGTGACATCGAGTTTGGGAGTACCGCCCGACATATACGTCTGGTCTATCTTCTGACCTAGGTGTGCGCCCAGGTTTCCCAGATCGCGCGCGTTGTCAATCCTCTTTTCGAAGGTTGGGTCTATCAGACCGTTTCCTTTCGCCCACGTTCTTAGTTCGCCCCAACCGGTATCTTCAAGGAAGGCAACAGAGCCACCTGAACCAGGAGCGGTTCTAGTCCTTGCTTGATGGAGCGCAGCTTCGATTGCACCCCGCGCGCAAATACAACATGCTAAGTTGGCGCCTGCATCGTAACATTTAGTCGCTTCGGCCCAAAGGATTTCTGCGGGGAAGAGCACGGAGCGCTTGGGTTGATAGTCAGAATTGGATACGAATTTCTGCCAAATTCCAGTATTGCTCAATTTCCTCTCCTAGTAAGGCGTAGGGCAACGCTACATTAGTGTTGTCTCTCTGGAAAACAGGAGTGCCAGAGGACGTCTTGTATCTGCGCATCAAGGTACCCGCACAGAGATCCTTGGCTCAAATCAAGCCCTTCCTAATTTGGAAGACGTAAAAAGCAACGTCACCAGCGACTAGAGTGAAAGGAGGCGTTTTCAAACGGAGCCCAACAAGGCCATAGACCTTCTGCGTAAACAACGCGACGAAGTCAAAGACCTCAAGGAAAGAGAACGCTGGGGTACGGACTACAAGAAATGGAAGTATCTCACAGAGCGACTGATCACACAACTTTGGGGAGACGATTCCTCTCAGCTGAAGCGATTCACGGCGATTTTTGAGCCGTGGCCAATGGTGATCAGCCCGGGGACTCCTCGGGGGTACCTTGATGAGCAAAGCCAGAAGAGATTTCTAGGCGCAATGGATGAAGCATCCGCCATTATCGACGGATTCGTTGAAGAAATCCAGACATTTGGAGTATCAGGGAAGACGGTCACACGAGGGTCAGCATTAGACCCGACAGGTATCTTTGAATCCTTAGACATCCACCACGAGATCAAAAGTGCCTCCGGAAAACTTTTCAGTGATGGACACTACGCGCAGAGCATACTTGAAGCATACAAAGCACTCAACAACTGTGTCAAAGCCAAGTCCGGCAAAACTGAGCTTGACGGAAAGTCTCTGATGTCAACCGTTTTCTCGCGCGACAGCCCCATACTTGCGCTGAACTCGCTAAGTAGCACATCTGACAAAGACGAACAGGAAGGATTCATGTTACTCTACATGGGGGCAATGGTCGGCATCAGGAACCCCAAGGCGCACGAGATCGTTCGGCAAGATGATCCTCTCAAGACCTTGGAGTATCTTGCCCTCGCAAGTCTCCTAGCAAGAAGAGTTGATGAAGCCCGGAAACTTCGGGATTGATCGAACAGGCTTGTTGTAGCAATCGTAATCTGAACCGTCGTTTTGGGGTATTGTGTGTGGGTCTCATGGTGCGGCCGTCGCAATTTGAACCGTCGTTCGTCGTCGTTTGATTTGTGCGTGTGATCTCTTTGGTGCGAGCATCCAAAATTGAACCGTCGTCGTTCGTCGTTTCGTTTGAATTGTGTGTGTGCGCACCAAGGTAGCCACATACCACTTATCTGACGCAACGGTTAGCTTCGTAGGTTCTCTGGATATCGTCGGAATTCTTGCTGCGAGATCAACGAGCGATTTGCCGACAGGACGCTCATAACAAAATGTTATAACGGCTTGGCCTCATAAAACTGAGACGGCCATGTTCTTGTCGTCAGATGAAAGGGTCATCCTGTTCAAATCCCCTGCTTCAGGCGCTTACGCCCAAGCTCTTTTGACAGCAATTGGGCTGCCTCCAAATAGTCGCCTAAAGCTCACAACATACAGATCAGTATGGATTCCCCGCGACATTTCCGAACACCCAGAGAAGCTGAATGATAAGAGAGCGCTGTTGGTTTGTGCCGACGTTGATGGTAATCCGCCAACCTTACAGGCTCTCTATCCTCTTAGAGAGGTTACGATTGTCCGTTCGCGAATGCTTGGACAACAACTTGAACTCGTAATCGAAACTGGCGGTTATGTTCAATGCTCAGATTACGTCGACTATCTATCCGAACTCAGGAAATCTCAACCAACTCTGCCACCTGATGAACATAGCTTCATTGCCATCGACAGGTTGCGTGCCCTGAAGGTGGTTTCTAACGAGGAATCGATTCAGGCTTGGCAACAGCTGGTTGAGACACTTGTCGGAGTGAAAGCCTTACGAAGAGCCGGATTCTTCTGCTTGACTCACCTCAGGCATACAAAAGATGGCAAGATTCTGAACCCTCAAACTCCTGAAAAAGACGACTTAGAGCCTACGTCCCGCAGTTATGTGTTAGAGGAAGACTCGAAGTACACGATCCAACTTCTTTCTTTGTTTCCTCGACATACTGAGCGCGATGGCTTGGGTTTCTTGAACCTTGATATAACATACCCGAAATGGATCCGCGGCGAAGAGAGCATCGAAATATTTGGATATTCTCAGGAATACCAGATACAATTCGTTACTAGAACAAAAAGCGAAGAATCATTTCCCACGTCGATTATCGTAAGACCCAGTGAAGGGACGCAGAGCAAAGCTCCCAAACTGGAGCTACCCCTTCAGTTGAAAAGTTCAAGGGAAGCTAGGATCATCAGACAAATCCGTCAGACTAGCCCGATGCTGATTGTAGTGGCACTTACCGCATTTGTTTACTTCTACGCTCAGCTCATGCAGTCATTAAAGATACTCCCAGACGTTCAAAGAATCACTACTCCATCGGCTGAACAAATAGGAGCTATTCTGTCAACAATTATGCTGACGGTGCTAACCGCATTGTTCGCGAGGTTAATGGCGAGCAAAGGTGAATCATAACCGAGTTTCTGGACACGTCAGGTGGTCTTGAAGCCATGAAAACGTTGGTTCCAGACAAGATCGACCCAATACAACGTGGAAACGAGTATAGGAAGCTAATGATGAAGATCGAGGCTGGCCAAACCAAGTTCTTGATTTCGAAAATCGCCGGAACGAAACAGGAAACGGACACCCCAATATTCCATGGATCTTTCAGAGTGCGAGAGTACATAAAAACAAGAGATAGTTCCGATTGGATGCAGAAATGGCAACATGCCTCTTTTGAAGAAGTATTGTCACCCACTTTTCTCGGGCTTGACGATTCTGACATACAGAAGCTTGAATTTCAGAACCCTGCATACGTGGCGGCCTTCAGGTTGGGCGGAGATCCTAGGGACTATAATAATGTCTTCACAGTTCAGGTGACCGGCTGCTGTTACGAGTGCTCCTTCTGCTACGTACCCAGGGAACTGAACAATCCAACTCTAGGACATGGTTCATTCTTTTCTGCTAGAGAGATCTTGGACGCCTTTGAGCAAGCAAGGAGAGATTATTCCAGCAAGGGGATCGCAGTCAATGTGATTAGGCTCAGCGGTGGTGAGGTAACCACGCTTGTTCCGGAGCTGATTACGAATATCAACTTAGAAATCAATCAGCGTAACAAGTCTAGATCACCCTATTTGTGGGTCGACACAAACCTATCAAGCACAACACATTTGGAGCCAGTTGAGAGCGAGCTTAAGGTATTGGCGAGACAAAGAAACATAGGATTCGTCGGATGCTTGAAAGCCATTGGCAATAGACAAACAGGCAGTGACGATTTCTCGACAATCACAGGCGCTTCTCCCAAGTTTTTTGAAACGCAGTTTGGGGTACTCGACTATTTTGTAAACGAAATCAAAGCCGATTTCTATGTATACATTCTGCCTATTGTCCTAGCTGATGAGACCCACACACGAAATCGACTTCGAGAGCTGTTTGACGAATTAAGGGCTATTCACGAGAATCTGCCGTTGCGAACGAACATGCTGACAATCCATGAGTATACGCCGACCAAAACGAATCTAGAAGATGCTAAGAAAGAAGGGCGGCCTCTGAACTCGTATGGTGAAAAACCATTATTCGTCAGATGGTATGAAATCCTGAAGGAGAATTATTCATCGAACGAATTGATGAGGTATCGATGTCAGGTTCCTTTGTCCTAACTCGGATGGATGTTTCGTGAGCAGACGTTCTTGGTGTGTGCGCGCACCAAGGTACCTTAGCGTCCAGTGTGAACTATCCTGAGACAAACCTTTGTCAGCCTGATAGCGTGATATTCACTTGATACTAAGTTGACTCGAGATGATACGAGAGCTATGGATGGGTACGCTCAAATCCTGAAGGACAATATTGAGTTCTGCAAGTTGGAAAAAGAAGCCGGTGATGCGTACGCTGAACTTGACGAGCTAATGAAGGAAGTGTTGAAAAACTATGGTGGCTGGGAAAGAGGCGTTTCCCGCAAAGGTTTTGGGAAGGCGGTCAGCGAATCAGCCATGCTTGCCTATCTGTCGTTTGTGCTGCTGCCAATTTCCTATGGAATCACATTTGATTTCTTGGGAGGAAATCTGATTGCGAGCTTCATGCAGATCAGGGCACTCTTGGAGCTGCTTGCGAGATGCTACCTTGCTGACGTAGAGGATATCAGTGCAGAACACGACGGCTTCTTTCAGAACAGACTGAAATTCATAGAGTTCTTGGAGAATAGGGAAATCGGTCGGATCTCTAGGGCCAGACGCATTCGAGCTCTGGGAGAAGCTATCGATCAATTGGGTACACATGAAGCGATTGGAGAAGCTTGTTACTGCTGTCTCTGAACGGAGGATTCCCAGCTACGGAAGAATAATCCCCGCCGTCTACGATACCGAAGATATTCCGGATCTTGTGGAGTTTACAGAGTGCGTCAAGATTTTGAGAACGTTGCTGAAGGACACAGTTGAAAAGTGGAACCAAACCAGCCGGTTCGCAGGTCATATCGAAGGTAAATGACCGCTAGAACCAGGAATGTGCCGCAGCAGGCAACTCTACTAAGGTACCCCTCTTCGTCCAGTAGGCTGGCGTCGGCGTCCTAACTTGGACCGTCATGAATAGTTGTGTGTGTGTGGGTCTCATGGTGCGGGCGACGCAATTTGAACCCACGATCCGTAGCGTGAGACGATAGGTGCTTTGTTCTAGCCAGCTCTGTGGACCCAGTCGGCTACTGCGCTCAAAGTTTCAAGTATTTCCTCCGCGGTATTGTCTCGTGGCGGCGTCCATGACGAAGCGTAGACGAGACCCGCCCAACAAGTTTGGCGAATCCCCGCGGATCAGGGTCAGCCTTTTTTTAGCTTCGGGTTGTAGAGCGAACTCGGCGGCGATGCGATGGATAGGCGTAGATTCCCAGCAGAAGAGACCACGAGAAACTAGAACTCATGATCAAACTACTCGTCTACAACACCACAGTCCTAATCAAGAGCACGCAAAGAGGAGTTAAGAGACGGAGCCGCAAATTCTGCGTCGTGCACAATTTCCAAACAAATCCTTGGCCCCAGTCTCTCGCTCAACTCCGGCGCCGTGGCCATTGTCGTCGCTGGTGCGCGCGCACTTGACGACAACCCGCTGAATGTTAGCTATTTAGGCTAGGGAGACCAAATATAGAACAGTCAGTTTAATAGACTGACTAAGTGAAACAGTCATACTATTAGTTTGACTATCAGGTGAGAGGGGCTATGATATGGACGCCGCCATGGCTAGCAAGGGCCTACGCACGGCTCTATGTAGCAATGGGCACTAGTACGTTCGGTTACTCTGAAGCTGCATCAATACTCGAGTTAGAAGACAAGCGATACATCGCTATCGTGTTGACAAAGCTGAGAACCTATGGGCACTTGACCGTCAGGCGAGATCCCGTCGACCCGAGAAGAAAGCTGTTCAGGCTTGTTGACCCTCGTAGCATTGTATTGGCGATGGCCATGCAGTCACGATCCAAGACTAATGAGGTCAAGGAGAAGCTCAGGGTAGCCTCCAGCGTATTGGACTACTATGTGAGCGGGGCATATGCAGCGTATCAGTATCACCACTATTCTGCTGCAGGAAGCATTGACATATCGGTCAGACCGGATCAGCTCTTCACAT
>Ga0315289_10010158_pt1 | contig 13496 bp, 18 predicted proteins | sample YL17G11_40_MG_FD_203452 | JGI IMG/M metagenome (GOLD analysis project Ga0315289, IMG submission 203452) | Sediment microbial communities from Yellowstone Lake, YNP, Wyoming, USA - YL17G11_40 | ecosystem: Environmental > Aquatic > Freshwater > Lake > Sediment | place: USA: Wyoming | collected...
TCTCAAGCAGTTTCATAGCATCATACTGAGAAACATAGCCGTCATCGAATGTAATTGAAATGTATGTTTCTTTCTTTTCTGTATGAGGCATTAATAACAATCCAGCCCCAAACAAAACCAAGGCAATGCCTGCTAGCACAAATATCAATTTCATTAATTAAACTAGAGTGATTAATCTTAAAAGATTAATCAACCGAACTTCAAAGTTTGTCAACGCTAACAAACCTCTCTATGCGCAAAATGGTTTTTTGCTTTTCCAAGAATGCAGATTTTTCAGTTGTCTTTGTTGGTCTGTTTTTCATAACTATTATTTGTATAGGAATTTACCCAACTGTTTCTTTGCAAGTTCTCTTTTCTTCTGGTGCTCTTTCAGGAATGCATTGATTTTCTCAATAGTATAAGCTTTCAATTCTGAAGTCAGCAGCTTGCCTGATTTGTAGTCATTGTAAATCTTCTCCAACTTTTTATCATCGGGCTCGAAGAATGCCTGCAGCCATTGATAACAGACATCAATATCCGGATTTCCGCCGTATTTCTTGTGCTCTGCTAACGAGCCACGGCCGCCAGAGAATGCGTGTTTCCTTATTTTTTCTTCAACTTCTTTTGCAGTGTCCGTAGTGTAAATAGTTGAATTTGGCATGGAAGCAGACATCTTGCCGTCTGCAAGTAATCCAGTCATGAATTTTGCATGGATTATTGCTGGTTTGTAAAATCCAAGTTTTGGATAGACATCTCTTGCGACTCTGAAATGCGGGTCCTGGTCAACACCCAAAGGAATCAAACAAGGGATATTCTTGCCTTTTAGAACTGAAGGCAAAACTGCAGGCACGGCCTGCATGGTTGTATACCAGATTTCCCCAAGATTATTGTCATCTTTAAATCCAAATGCAGCTTTTACAGTGGAGAATGTAATTTTCTTTGCTATCTCGCAGGCTGTTTTGTACATCAAGCTTGCGTGTTTTGTATCAATTATGAAATGTGTTTTCTTCGGATCAAAACCAAGGGCAATGATGTCCAGCATATTGTCGTAAGTCCATTTCTCCGTATCAGCAAGAGATAATTCGTCTTTGAAAAAGAATTTTTCTTCATCAGGGAATTGAAACCATAATTCGGTTCCAAATTTGTCCTGTAGCCATTTCGTGAAAACCCACGGCAGCAAGTGTCCTATGTGTATAGGTCCAGAAGCCGCTCTGCCCGTATAAAGGAAAAACTTGTTGCCTTTTTCGTATTCGTTCAGCAACCAGTTCATATCTCTGTGTGAGAAGAAAATTTTTCTGCGAAGCATGAAATGCAGCTCTTTGGTGTGCTTCTTTATGCGAGCAAGGATATCATTAGTGATTGGCTCCGTTCCGAATTCCTTGATTAGTTTTTCATAATCCACTTTGCCAGAAACTTCCCAAGGCGTTACAACGAATTGCTCTTTGGCCATAACTTATTTGAGAGAGAGTTAGTATATAAAATTAGCTAACCTTGATGTCAAAAACAAAGCTCCACACTCTCGGAGCGTAACTTGTAACACGTTGCCAGTTTTGTATTTCAATTTTCTTTCCAAGTTTCTTTGCCAGCCTTTTGATGACCTCTATGTGCTCCTCGATTTTATCCTCATGTAAAAATGTATAGTAGTGGATAGTGCTTTTTGGTTTTGTGTATTTGAAAGCTAAATCTAAGAACTTGAAAGCCTGCTCCGGAAATGGCATTATGATCCGGTCATAAAATAAACCTAATTCAGGCATCTTGTCTTTTACGTCGCCTTTGATGGCCGTTATCAAATGGCCGGCCCTGTTCGCCCTGATGTTTTCTTCCATGTATTCAACGGCGTCAGGGTTCTTCTCAATAGCCCAGACGTGGCAGTTCTGCTGGAATTTTGTGATGACGAGCGGATAAACTCCGATGCCTGCAAACATAACTAAGATGTCTTCACCGGGTTTCACCAATCTTGCTATGCGCATGCGTTCGTTAGAAGTCCGCGGGCTAAAATATGCTTTTGCTAAATCAACTTTTAGTAAGACATTTGCTTCCCTGTGCGTTGTTTCAGTTGTTTTTTCTCCGGTCAGGTGCTTCAAAGGTCTTAATCTGAACTCATCAGCAACCTTTCCAGCTTTTCTCACGACAGTTTTCAAATACGGGTTTGCTCTTTTCAGGGCATGTGCTATCTGCATCTCGAATCTATCAAGAATTTTCGGAATTTCAAGAATGGCTATGTCGCCGACAACATCATAGCTTTTCACAACTTTGTCAAGATATTTCTCGGGGAGCATTTGCTGCAAAAGCGCTTTCAAATCGCTAGCCATCGGGGCGTATTTAGGCATATTCTTTTCCTCAATCCTGCTGCCAGCGAATTTTTTCTTCAAAACAGATTCTTTGTAATCAGGAGTGAGAGATAATATGATATAACGTTGTGCAGAGCGGCCCACAATCCTTGTTTTGTCAAGCCAGCCTTTCTCAGCTAGGAACAAGCGAGCTTCCTCGGCCTGCTCTTTTTTGACCTTGAGAGTCTTAACCATACTATTTTTTATATTTCGGTGTTATAAAAGATTTTGATGTAAAATGATAGGCCCTGAAGAAATATCTGAGGAGCAATTAGATGTGCGTTTAATAGCCCTATTACAAAGAGATTTCGCAGCTGAAAACAAAGACTTGGCAGAAACACGCATGATGCTCGTTGAAGCCAAACGAGAGCTTGCAGACATTAAAACAGAAATGAAACGCGGTTGGCAAAAAAATTTGGAGATCCAAAAAAAGAAGCTGTTAGACATGATGGTGCGTTTTCTGATACTAAGGAGACAAGCCATTCAAGCAGAGCTTACAGACATACAACAAGAATTCAAAGAGCTCGAAATTGAAGAAGGAGAAGAAGCTAGATTGCTCAGAGGCAGATAAGGCTCTAATCCGAGATAGCAGATACCTTGGCAATTGCAGCATCAAGCCAAGCATCTATTTGATTTTTTTTATTTTCAGAATATTTACCTGCAGAAATATTCTTCATTTGTTTGATCAGATGTTCTCTGGCTGATTTGAATACAGCCAAATGCTCTTTGTATTTTTCAGTCAGTCCTTTGTATGAAGTATGGTGCTTGTGGAGATGTTGCTCTGCATCAGAGAGTTTATGGCTGTGCAGGTGAATTTTCTTAACGTGTTTGCGCTCTACTTTTCCGATAAAGCTTTTGATTTTGGTATGCTGCGTATGAACCGCTTGTTTTTGTTCAAGGAATTTCTGTGCTTTGGATGAGTGTGATTTAATTTTTTGATCCGCTTTCGCAATTACTGTATCCAGTTTTTTCAATAAAGTTTTAGCCTTGCTCAGTATTTCATCAGTCATAGTGGCATCTCTCTTTCAAAGAAAGCTCCGGCAGCTTCAAATTGGGCCTCTTCTTCCTTTGCTTTCTGCATTTCTATCATGTCGCGTTTTATGTTTTCTTGGACTTTTCTCGTCAATTCAGCAGACATGTTTAATTCTTGCTGCATCTTTGCTGCTGTCTGTGCTGCTCGTTGTTCTAATGGCATATTTCGCTTCAAGCCAGCAATTCGCATCAGTAATTTTTCCCTGTTGATTAAAAGTGATTTTACGCGCATACCTTCTTGCAAAGCTTTAGCTTGCGCCGTTAGCGCTTCTTCCTCCATAACTATCTCGCGCTCAGCAGCTTCTAAATGTGCAGCCATTAATTTGTCGCTCTCTACAAAATAAGTATCAACTTTCCGATATTCAGCAGCAACCTGCTGTGTTGGTATTTTTTTCTGAAGTTCAGCATAGAATCTTTTTGTCTCGGCTAATGATTTGTCTACGAGACTCTTGAATTTCTGTAGGCTGGTTTCAGATACTTTTTGTAATCTTAATTCTAATTTTTCTTCTTGTTCAAATGTCTTTTGCAAACTTCTCTGTTGATTAAGGAAGGCAGACACTTCCTGTTCGATATTGAGAACTTCCTGCATTCGGGGCCTGGTTTCAGCTCCTTCGGTTCGCAAATCAATTTTCTCAAATTTTTTGACGGCAGTCTCCATTTTCGATAGCAAATTAGCCATCTTGTCCTCTGCAACTGCCTTGTTTTTTTCTATGCTTTCTAACCTTGTTTTTTGTTTTTCTAAACCAAACATGCTTGCAGCTTCTTGGTCCTCTCTTTGTATTAGGCCAAGTAATTTTGATAATAAGCCAAGTAAAACGCCCGCAACCGGAACTTTGTACTGCTGATCTAAAGCATCGTAGCCAGCAACCTTAAGCGCTTCTATCCTTGAGCGAACAAGACCCATTAGTTGTGCTTTTGTGAAATCTTCTTTGACTGCAAATTCTGCCAACTCTTCTTCTTTGGCGGTTTCTGCTTCTTCTACTTCTTCCTCTTTCACTTCTTCTAATTCTTCTTCCTCTTCCGTTGCAACAGCTGCTGTTTGTGCTTGCTCAGGAACTCCGGCCTTGACCTCTTTTTTGATAGTTTTCTTTGTGAATGATATGACAGCCAAACCTATGGCTAGGGGTATAATCATGGCTACCGCACTGCCTACTGCGATAAAGGATGCGAGTCCGGCAGCAAATAACCAAACAACTGAGAACAAAGCTTTTCCGGGATTAAATTCCTTCAAAGAGTCCTTGATAGCCGCTATGAAAAAGAACATGAAGAGTGCAACAGCTACCCAAATAATCCAGAAGAAGCCACTCGTTATCAAAAACTCTCGGAAACTTTGGACAAGATTAAAATAAGAACCCCCCAGCATATCGCCAAAAAGTTGGGCCATAGTATATGTTTAAAAATAGGCTGATTAAAAATCTTGTTATGTTGTATTTGATTGGACTTGGCTTGAGTTGGCAGGACTTGAGCTTGAAACCATAACATAACGAAAATTCGCTGCTCGCATCTATCTGCAGGCTAAAGCCCGCAGTTTTACGCTTTTCGCTTATCGCGAATTTTCGGCTGAAAAATCGGCTTAAAAGTCGAGGTTTTAGACCGCCGATTTTTCATAAAGCAGAATCACCGATTCTGCTGATGTTGCTAAGCGCAACATTTAAATAACAGTCGTTATTTTAAAATAACATATGTCCTATAAAAATAACATCTTGACGCAGTTTTTGGAGAAGCCGACAAGCAGGTTTCAGCTTAGAGAGCTTGCTCGCCTTACCAAACTTTCCACAACCGCGGTAAAAGCACGGCTAAATCAACTGCTAACTGACGGGGTAATCAAAATAGAACGAGAAAAGAAATACACATTTTACAAAGCTAACTGGGATGCGCCAGAGTACAAATGGACTAAAAAGTTCTACAATATCCAAAAGATTTTGGAGTCCGGCCTATTGAACTACTTGGGCCAAGAGTTAAACTATCCCGAAGCTATCGTGCTTTTCGGCTCTGCTGCGAAAGGCGAAGATGCAGAGCGTTCAGATATTGATTTATTTGTATTTTCTGCGAATAAAAAAGAACTTAATTTAAAGGAATTTGAAAAAAAGCTCGGCAAGCCCATAATACTGCAGCTTTTTAACAAAGCTGAATTTGAGCTTGCGAAAAAGAAGAACAAAGAGCTCATCAACAATGTAATTAATGGTGTAATACTTAAAGGCTATTTGGAAGTGCTATGAGATTTCAAACTTACCTGACAACTGGAGACGTAAAGCGGCTCGTATCAGATAAAAATCTAGCAAAAAATCTCGTACAATTAGCAAAACTTAGACTTGATAAATTGTTGACAGCAGATTTAGATAAGGAGAATGCTTTTGAAATCGTTGAAAGATGTTACAATGTTTTGAAGGAGCTTACAGATGCGCTATTGGCGGTCAAAGGATATAAGTCATATTCGCACGAAGCATCTATTGAGTTTTTAAGAGAGTCTTACACCAAAGATTTAAGCCTGGCCAGCATAGAAAAAGTAGACAAATACAGAGTTTTAAGAAATGATATATTCTACAGAGGCAAGACTGCGACTAGACAAGACGCAGAGCTTGCACTAAAAGACGCGCAAGCAGTTTCAACACAACTTTTAGAATTATTAAAAAAAGAAGGTGTTGTTTAATGTTGTATTTAATCGGCCTTGGTCTAAGTTGGCAGGACTTGAGCCTGAAAGCTCTTGAAATCCTGAATAAATGTGATGAAATATATATTGAAAATTATACTTCTGTTGCGGATTTCACAATTGAGCAGTTATCTCGATTGCTTGGCAAGAAAATAATCGCACTTGACAGGAAAAAGACCGAGGAGGAAATGCCTTTCCTCAAGAACGCGCATGTAAAGGAAATAGCGTTATTGACATTTGGAGATGCTCTTTCAGCAACAACACATTTCGAAATTCTGCAAATGGCAAAGAAGAAAAAATTAGAAACAAAGGTAATTCACGCACCATCGATTTTTACAGCAGTTGCAGAAACAGGATTATCTTTGTACAGATTCGGAAAAACAGCATCAATTCCAATTCCCGAAAAAGGTTTTGCTCCGGAATCATTTTTTGACACGTTAGTTGAAAATATGTCAACAAGTGCACACACTTTATTTTTACTGGATTTGAAGCCTCATGAAAAGCGTTTTCTGACAATTCCGCAGGCGATTGATATTTTGTTAGATATAAATAATAAAAGAAAATTAAAGTTATTTACTGAAAGCACATTCTGCATTGGCTGTGCCAGATTGGGTTTTGAAAACTCTCTGATAAAAGCTGGAAACGCAAAAGAACTGCATGATGCGGATTTCGGTAATCCGCCTTTCTGCCTGATCGTGCCAGCAAAGCTGAGCCACAAAGAGGAAGAATTTCTTAAGTTTTAAATAGCCAGATTTTGATATATTAGTTATGGCTTGGAGCGTTTTTGGGAAGAAAACAGTCAGTATGGATAAGACTGTAAGAAAAGCTATGGCTTTAGAAGACAGTCTGATTAAGCAAAAAGAAAACTTAATTGTAGAGTTCGAGAGCAGGCATCCAAATCTCAAAGAATTTTTGCGCGGTATGATGACTTTAGAAGCAAAAGCGAAAAGGGCGCTTGATTCTGGAAACCTGTATGAGGCGGACAGATTGAACAATTTGGTTGATTCGTATGAACAAAAAATCCTGGCAACATTGAATGACACCGAAAAGTTTGCCTGGAACAATTTAAGGATGCGTTTGAAAGAGGCAGAGAATCAGCTTGACATGCTGGCGTCCCATCTGCACAGGTGAGCCTAAAAACAACATTTATATATACCATATTATGTTAGGAAATAGCATGGCCACAGGATTTTTGAAGAGGTTAGCTTTGCCAGTTTTATCTCTGAGCGCTTTGATAGCACCTGTTTTGGCACAAGAGTTAGGTGAAGAGCAGGCCATACAACTACCTGACCTAAGTAAGGCACTTGATTTTCTGTTTGGATTTCCTGTTGGAACGCCGATAGAAGTTCTTACTCTGAAGGTCCTCTTCTTTTTTGCACTGATTGCAATCTTTGCGACTTTATTAATTAAAACAAAAATTTTCGGAGATAAAACTGCAATCGCGGCAATCCTCGGTCTTATTATGGCTTTGTTTGCTGTTAAATTCACACCAATAGACCCCTTGCTTACTTTTGCCTCCACATTGGGAGTTGGGCTATCAGTTTTGCTTATCTTAGGTTTTCCATTAGGATTTTTATGGTTTGTATGGACAGTGATTCCTCAAAATAATACGCATAGGTGGCAAATAATGGGTGCCGCGACGATATTTGCTGGTGCAGCATTAATCGTAGGCAACATAACTTCCTTTAGCATAGCTAGAGTATTTGGCCCATCATCATTTTTCGCACAAATAGTTGGTGTAGCGATGGTAGCCATAGGCATATTTATGTTTTTCAGATCAGTGAATTTTGCTGGCTGGCGCGCAGCTTTCGTGAGCGCTGAAGCTACAGAAAAAGATGTTTCCCGCGAATTAGAAGATATTAGAGAAGTAGATAAAATAGAACTGAAGGAAGAGGCGGTTGCAAATACTATAGAGAGTGAACTAACCCAGCTGTCAGGGCAAATATCAAACAAAAACTTTGCATATGCGATGCCTGCTGTTGAAAGAATAGAAAAGGAAGTTGGGGAAGAACAAGTACTTCTTAAGCAAGAACAAAGCAGGTTAAAGGCAACTGTTGCGCAAGCAAAGGCCGCGATAGCACACGCTTCTGGAGGAACGAAAACCACATTAAAAACTTATTTGCAACAAGCCGAAGCACGTTTAGAAGCCATAGAACGTAGCTTAGGAACGCAGAATAATGCCATGTCAGCTTTACTAACCGAAGAATTTGCAGGCATGAAAGAAGTTGCAATATTATTGAAAGAGAATAAGTATGTCGAAGCAAATGTACTAGCACAACAAATGAAGAAAAAAGTGCTCGACATTAAAAATAGGAAAATGCTTGCGGTAGAACAGCAAAGAAAGTTACAATATTTTGTAAAAACATTACTTACTATGACTCATAGATCTGAGATTGAGGCCAGCCAAGGTAGAGTTGAAACCACAATTTTAACGAATAAAGTCGTGCCTATTTTGGCACGCATCGGACCCGAGGTGCAAGGTATGCTGGCTACATACCCTCATGGCACGCCAGAATTTACCTTAGTAAGTAACGCACGAGCTCTTATTGCTACATCAACTATAGCAGTTCATAATGCACAGATAAATACAAATGTAGCTCAAAGAGAAGCTCTGTTGAATATGGCCGTAAAAGAGCTAGTGAAAGCTAAGACCGAATTACTTGCTGTAAGTAAACATGCAGGCATAGGCGCTGGCCACCAAAAACTAGCAAAAAAAGCCGTAACAGATCTTAATGTAGTGATACCCGAGCTTGAAATAGCAATCAGAGACGATATGGCTAGAATTAAGCAACTTAAATCTAAATAAAGATGTTAAATGGTTTCTCCTGGACTTCTAAAGTGGGCACAAGGAGTTTTTGAAGAGCAAGCAGAAGCTGAACGCAAGCGCCTGGAAGCAGAAACAAAAAAAGCAGAAGCTGCAAGAAAGGCGCTAGAGCAAGCAAAAAATGCATTGTTGCAGCGTTCGGCAAAAGCTCAGGCATTTTTAGAGACCGCAAGGAAAGAATTTAATCTGGAATTTGAAGGTCTCAAAGCTATTTCTGAAGGTTTTGAAAACGAATTGAAAACAGAGTACGCTTGGCTAGAAATTGATTTTAAACTCAAAGAACTGAAAGATATGGCGCAGCTCAAAACAGAGCTTGGGCGCATAGATTCTGAAGAAAAAGAACGCATACCAAGATTAAGAACCTTAGTTCAGGCGTGCGTCTTTTATGTTTTCGAGGCAGAGAGACTTGTAGAAGAAAACAGAGTTGAAGACGCGGTAAAAGTAATAAATGTCGTAGAAAACTTGATTAAAGAAACTGAGATACACGAGGAGTATTTGATAAAACTTGAAAAATACAAAGAACAAGTGGCAGAGAAGCACAAGAAAGCAGAGATAGAGCACGGTTACAGGGGCGAACGCCTTGAAAAAGAGGAAGAAGCTGAATCTTTTGTTGTTGATAAAGAATTATTGCGCGTGAGAAAGCTTGCTAAGTTGACTCCAGGAACCGTGCAGAGCCAGGTGGCAATCGATGCGAATCTAGTCGAAAAGCTTGTAAGTAATGCAAACGCTTTTTTGAAAGACGGCAGACTTGTTCAGGCACGAGAGTCTTTGAAAGAAGCCAAAAACGTGTTGAAGACCTTGTCAGCCACCATTAGCAAAGAGAAAGCATCAGCTCTAGAACATGCACTTGAGAAAGTGGGTAAAAGGATAGACGACATGTATAGGATTTTGGAAATAAAGAAAAGTAATATTTAAGCGTAGCAATCAGTTGTCGTATTTTAATAACATCGAATCGCTAGTCTCATATGTGTTAACGTAAAGTATTTCTGTCTTGCCATCTTTTTTCGCCTGTACGAAATTGTAACTTTTGTCAAAAGTTCCTATACCCAGCCAAACAGGTGTTTTTTCTACGGGCACAGAGGCATTTGTCTCTAAGCCATTTGCAAGTACAACGCCATAGAAATCACCCCAGACAGGAATGTTAAGTTCAAAAACTACAACAGATTTTTTTTCTGCAGCAAGAGCTTGGGCCTTAAGGACTAATTCCTTAATGTTCTCGTGCACATCTTTTGTATTGATATCTGAAGTATCAAATGTCAGAAGATAGCTTCGCGCATCTAGATCCAGTCTTTCTACCAGAGTTTTGTCCGCATGGTTTTTCTGGTACCAATCTGAAAAAGTCATGCCTTCCGCGCCCGAACCTTTGGTTTCCGCGCGGTAATCTTCTCGAAAAAGTTCTTCAGCTATTCTTTTGTGCAGGTCGTCTCCTGGCTTTATGTTGTATTCTTTTAGATGCCTTGGAGCTATTGTTTCCTCAACTGCACTAAGTAGTTTAGCCATAATTACAATATGGTAACTAAAGCCATAAAAACCTTTGCATTTGAAAAGGTATATATTCTCCTTTCTCCTTGCGTTAGATGAGGATGCTTAAGTTGTATTCGCTTGCGAAGCGAGCTGAAGTATAGCTTCAGCTGCTCCATCTGAACTTCGTTCAGATTGGATACGACCACATCCCAGGTTTGTGAAGCTGATGGGCGATATTGGCGAGTATGTTAGGAAGTTCAGCAAGGCTGTTAGGGAATTTTCAGAAGCGTACGGCAAGGCAGCGCAGTATATCGGGCCAATGAAGGGGCTCGAAAAGCACGCGGAAGCCCTAGAAAAGGTAAATGAAAATCTGGAAAAACAAGCTGAAAAGATAAAAAAAATAATAGAGCAGATAAGGGACGATAGGCAGAAACTGGCATACCAGAGAAGAGTTGAGGAACTTGACAGATTAAAATCAGCCAATGATCATAAATTAACAGATATCAGAACAAGGATTGCAGTATGGGCTCCGAACGTTGAAGCAGCAAAAAGAAAAATGAAAACGGCGATGGCCGATATTGAGGCCAACGCCACTAAAATAGAGGCCAGCTTAGACTAGCTCATATGTTTTCTACAAACTGCTGAACGAATTTTGCAGGAGTGTCCACCAGCGCTTTATATGAGTTGTACATTTCTAAAGCTGCGTTCCTGAGTTGTGCAGGTATTGCTGCTACGGCCTGCGTAATAGTTGGTTGTGCCCCTGGTTTTGGTCCAGCTGCTGGGCTTGGAGGAGCAGGTGTAGGTGTTGGTGCGGGAGCTGAAGCAGGTGCTGGTGCAGCCGGTTTTACAAACAAGTAGCTCTTGCTTCCCAAAGCAGAGTACATTCTGTTTAAGTCCCTCTTTATGACATAAGCAGGCAGGTTTTCTCCTTGCACGTAGTTCAAGGTCACTTTTCCATCTTTCTTGCCTATTGTCAGCTCAAGAGTTCTGTGTTTTGGCCAGTAAAACAGACCTTCGCACAAAGTGTTTCCCCAAGGATGATATAGATCATACTTTACAGTTATAGCGTCAGGGTTTGAGTCGTCAACAGCGTATTCTCTTCCGGTCCAAAAGCTCTTCAATCCTAATTTAGAGCCAAGGCCATCAATAAGCTTCATATAGGCGCTCTTTGGCACTTTGCCCTTCTCTGCTTTCATTTGATTGAATTTTATGTTGCTTACTGCTGGAACCTCGTAAAGTGGTCTCGCAAAATAGCCAGTTTTGCCTTTTTGATCAAGGCTTGCTGGTACTGTAAATGCGTCTTGTAGTCTTTGTTCCAAAGTCAATTTTGCCATTTTAGTTTCCCTCCTTCAAGACATCAATAGTCAGTTTGACTATTGAGTTTGGTCTTAACTCATCTTGCAGTAATTTTGGTATCAATATTACTGCCTGTTTGCCTTGTTTGGCAATCCTTTTTGTTATCGTAAATTGTTTCATTTTATCCCCGCCTTTTTGTTATCGTATGCTTTTCCGCAAACAGGGGCAACAAAACTATTGCCTCCCGCAGCAGCTATTCTGACTGAATTTCCTTTGTATGGGCATTCGTTGGAATTTGTGCAATAGAATGCATTATTTTTTCCTAAACGAACATCGCCGCAAATAGTTTCAAGAGCTCTAGCCTGCAGGTAGTCTACATGATCTTTTGAATGTTCTATATCTTCACGTAGGTTTCTGGTATCTGTTTTGAGGCATTCAGCTTCTCTCAAGAGCTTTTTGCAGTTTTCGAGATTTTCCTTAGCTTCTGGTATTAGCGATTTCATTTTGTTTATCTCCCATAGTCACTGTATAGTTACTATATTAGCTATATAGAAAAGGGTATATAAAGCTTTCGGATTCAAAAATAGCTGAATAGCATTCAGCTATCCCGCTAACCACAGGTTAGCGTAATCCAGAGTTTGAGGCATACTTCGCTTACGCTCCGATGCCAATAAAAGCCCGCAAATCAGCTAAAGCCTCCCACTTAAGTTGTATCGGCTGAAGGCCGATACGACCGAATGTCAACTGTTTGCAGCAAATCCGCAGATTTGGAGTGCAGTCGTATTGGCCAACGCCAATACAACAAGTAGGCTCGAGCGAAGCGAGACCTACAAACCAAGCGAAATCACTGATTTCGCTGGATCCGGCAAAACTATAAGTTTTGCTTGGTGTCAACTGTTTGCAGTTGTAGGGAAGTTTTAAAAGTGCAAAACTTGTTGGAAAAGAGGTATGGGGAAACAGATTTTTGCAGCAGTCTTGAAGAAGGAAGAGGACGCTTACGTGGCTGAAAATCCCGAAACTGGCGTAGTCAGCCAGGGCAAAACAATAGATGAAGCAGTCGCGAATCTGAAAGAAGCAGTCGAATTGTATTTAACAGAATTCCCTTTAAAAGGCGAAGGCAAGCCTATTTTTACAGTATTTGAAGTCAAGGTGCCCACGCATGCCGCAGTTGCGTAAGCTTTCTGGTCAGGAGCTTATCAAGATATTATGCAATAAGCTCGGTTTTAAAGCTGTAAGGCGGGCAGGAAGCCATGTTGTTTTAGTCAAAGAAACACCCACTGGAAAAATTGGCACAGTAATTCCTGTTCACGAAGAACTTAAAATAGGACAATTTTAGGAATATTAAGAAAAGCAAATTTAAAGCCAGAGGATATAGAACGGTATTTGTAAGGTTGCATAACCTTTATATTATAGCAAAATATAGAAAAAACAATTAGGGGGTAAAAAGTGGTCAATCCATTTTTGGTTCAAGGAACGGAAGGTGTCTTTACAATACCGTCTGTCACGGGCGTAGGGCCTTTTGACAACGTTTTGGCATTGCTGCAGACATTCGGATTTTTCAGAGTAGTACTACCATTCCTATTGGTATTTGCAATCGTATATGCAATACTTCAAAAAACAGGAGTTCTCGGTAAAGATTCAAGTCAATCAAAGACAGTATCATCAATTGTTGCATTGGTATTTGCATTCTTCTTTATTGCATATACGCCAGTCGTAAATGCGATAGCAACTTTGCTGCCACAAGCCAGCTTCTTGCTGATAATAGTAGTTTTGATAATGATGGTAATGGCGCTCATGGGAATAAATTTTGAAACCGCCCTCGGTACGCCAAGCAAGTGGACAATAGTTATTGGCATAATTGTTGTAGTGATATTCGTGGCAATAGCTGGCAATGCATTTGGTGCTAGCGTGCCATCCCTTT
>Ga0315289_10010159_pt1 | contig 13496 bp, 12 predicted proteins | sample YL17G11_40_MG_FD_203452 | JGI IMG/M metagenome (GOLD analysis project Ga0315289, IMG submission 203452) | Sediment microbial communities from Yellowstone Lake, YNP, Wyoming, USA - YL17G11_40 | ecosystem: Environmental > Aquatic > Freshwater > Lake > Sediment | place: USA: Wyoming | collected...
AAGCGGGCATCGATGATCAGCCCTTCCCTGTCTACCTCTGCCAGGTAACCGCGGTGAAACTCGGCATACCCTTTGGCGCCCATATCCGGGATGTGGACGTATCCGACGTGCCCGCCGGTTGCCTCGTGCACCTGCCGGCGGTTGGCCTCAACCCAATCCCGGTAGCGCGCCGGTGTCTCATCCCGCAAGAGCTCCACGGTGAAGGCGCGCTCGGCCGGCGCCTCATGCCCCTCCTGCGCCGCCTCCCGGGGTGCGAAGGTCACGACGACGTCGTTGCCGGCCAGGTTCACCAGCAGTTCTTGAGGCGAGAGGTCCGCGCCCACCCTGCGCCCTCCGATGGCCACGAGGCGATCCCCCGGCCTCACGTCGACCCCCGGCCTGGCGAGCGGCGAGCTGGCTTCCTCATCCCACACATCGCCGCGGGCGATGCCGGTGACGACCCAACTCCCCAAGTCGGGCTCACAGCGAAGGTCAGCGCCCAGGAACCCCTGGCCATAATGGGGTTCAGGCCTGTAGTCCCCACCCATTTCGTAGGCATGTGAGGTGCCCAGCTCGCCCTGCATTTCCCAGATAAGGTCCGATACCTCCGAGCGGGTGGCCACGCGGTCGAGGAGCGGTAGGTAGCGCCTGTACACGGCCTGCCAGTCGATGCCAGACATGTCCGGGGTCCAGAACTGGTCGCGCTGCAGGCGCCAGGCCTGCCGGAACATCTGGGCCCACTCCGAGGGAGGCTCCACCGAGACCTTGACGCGGCCCAGGTCCAGCCAGCCGCTCTTGCGGCCCGGTGTGTCTGAGTCTTCGTCGGGCTTCGAGCCGGCCTCGATGACCCGCAGGCGATTGCCGGCCCGGTAGATCAAGGTCTCATGATCCAGGGAGATGCCGAAATCCGTGATGTCTCGCACGAGCACTTCGTGCTTCTGCTCCTCGAAGTCATAAACCTCAATGCGGCCCTTCGCGCGAGGCACGCCGTTGCCGAAGGGCGTCCGGTCGAGCGCGCCCTCCAGCGGATAGGCTGAAAAGAGGACCTTGTCCTTAATGCCGGTGACCCGCCCATAGCGGCCTTCAGGTACCGGAAAGGCGACCACGCGGTCCGCAATCCCCTCCAGGTCGATCTCAACCAGCTTTTCCTCTTTGGTCTTCTCTTCCTTGGAGTCCGGCTTTAGCTCGCCCGCGGCGTCCTTTAAACACAGTGTACTTTCCTGTTCGGTTGAGGCAGAAGCCGCCCGGTCAGCAGCGCGGTCTTTTGCGTCCCTGGCCTTCTTGCCGGGGGCGCGCGGCGTAGGAATGAAGGGTGAAAACTCATCGGCCCGCAATGTGATCAGGAACGGGCGCATCCCCCACGGGAAATTGAGGTCGAACTGGAGGCTGTCGTAGACGGGATCGAAATCGCGGTACGAAAGGAAGTAGAGATATTTGCCGTCCGGTGAGAAGGCGGGTTCCACATCATGCAGCACCGGCCGGGTTGCGGCCCATAACTCCCCCGACTCGACGTGGCAAAGCTTGATGATGGTGGTTTGCTGCGTCTCCGCGAAGCCGTAGGCAAGCCACTGGCCGTCCGGCGACCAGGCGATGCCCCGTATGCGCGCGTGACGGCTGCGATCAAGCACGGTCACCTTGCGCGTCGCGAGGTCAACCAGGATCAGCTCATTGCGATGGTTGGCGAGTGCCACCTCGTCCTTCTTGGGCGAGGCGGCGAGGTCAACCGGGCGTCCGATGTCGAGCCCGTCCAGTCGCTCAGGCTCGGCAGGCCGGTCCGTACGGCTGACCTCCAGTGTCTCTTCGCCCGCGGCATCGCTTACCATCACAAGCCGCTTGCCGTCGCTCAGCCACGCAGCCAGCGCGTAGCGCACGCCGTTAGTTTCGCCATGCTGCGCGACCGCTCCCTCCCAGTTGGCCATGGTGAAGGTCTTGCCGCGTACAGTGAGCGCCACGGAGTGACCCTGTGGGTGAATCTCGTAGCCCTGGAGGTAGCGCGCCGGGTCCACGAACTTGCGCTTGCGCTGAGCACGCGGGCTGCGCAGCTCTACCTCAATGCGGCGAGACATTCCCTCACGGGGGGCGTATAGGTAGAGGTCCGCGCCAGACATATACACTATTCGGATGCCATCCGTGGCCGGCTGGCGCACGTAGTAGTCCGCGTGGCTTGTGTGCTGGCGCAGGTCGTTTCCGTCGGGTAGGCACGAGTAAAGGTTGCCGATCCCCTCATGATCCGACACGAAATAGATGCGCTCGCCCACCCAGAGCGGGCGGGCGACATTTCCCTTCAGCCTGATCAGCCGGCGCCAGTCGCCACTTCCCGAGGGGTCCACCCACAGATCGCCGGTCCGCCCGCCGCGGTAGCGCTTCCAGAACGCGATGTCGGTGACGTTGCGGGCAATGACCATCCCGCCGGAGCCGGGGAGCAGCCTGAAGGAGATATCGAGAGCTGCACCCACGGGCAACCGGGCCGGCTGGCCGCCGTTGGGGGACAGGGCATACAGATAGTAAAGGCGAGGGAAGGCTTGCCCGGCATTGCTCGAGAAGACGATCGACGCCCCGTCTGGCGTCCAGCCCGCAACTGCCGAGTCTGCTCCAAGAAAGGTCAGGCGGCGAGCGGGCCCGCCCTCGGAAGGCATGCAACAGACCTCTGCATGGCCTTCATCGCGCCCGGTGAACGCCAGCAATTGACCGTTGGGTGAAAGCGCCGGCCTGTCAGCTTCGCCGGGATTCGCGGTCAACCGGCGAGCCAGACCGCCTGTGGCAGGTACTGCCCAGAGGTCACCTTCGCACGAAAAGACGACGACTTTGCCATTGATGCTCGGGAAACGGTAGTAGCCTGCTTCTGTCATTCCATGTATTCCTTTGACGTATTCCGGTTCGCTGATAAGATAGGCGGTGAGCGGGCGGGCGCGCGATTTGGCCAGTATACAATAGGGCGACCGGTGGGCCCAAGCACGAGAGCCTCTGCTGTCATCACTGTCAGTCATGTGTCGGGATCAATTCGGGCAGGGGACGGGCACCTGTGGTAACATGGGTGTGCGAAAGGAGTAGCCTGATGAGCAGAAACGGACTGCGTTACGCGGTGCGAGGTTTCGTGCCTTGCCTGATTCTGGTCCTCTTGCTGCTGAGCGCTATGGTCGCCCAGGCTCAGGACAAGACCCTTTACTGGCAGCGCTATGACGTAGACATCACTGTACTCACAAATAGCGACTTCCGAGTCGTTGAGACCCAGGAGCTGGTGTTTACCAGCGGCACCTTCCGCTTCGGCCAGCGCGAAATCGCGATGAACCGTCTGAGCGGCATTAGCGACTTCACCGTAGGCGAGGAAGGCGGCCAGCAGTATGTGCCCTCGAGCAGCGGCGAGCCCTACACCTACAACGTGACCAAGGACGCCAGCTTCGCCACTATCCGCTACAACTTTCCGCCCAGCGACACACGCCGCACCATCGTGATCGGCTACACCGTGTCTGGCGCGCTGCGCTTCTACCCCACGTCTGCCCAGTTGTTCTGGATGGCCATCCCCGATGGCAACCCCTTCCCCACGCAGTCTTCGGTGATTACCCTCCACCTGCCCGATGGCGCCACCTTCACCAATTATGGCATCTATGGCGCCAAGGCCACAGCTAGCTTCCAGGCAGGCCAGCAAGAGGCTACGATCACCGTGCAGGGTCCTATCCCGGCCCGCCAGGCAGTAGAGGTTGTAGCTGAATGGCCTGCCGGGGTGGTTAAGGGCCAGGCGCAACCATGGCAACAGTCGCTGGATCAAGAGGCTGCCCAAAAGGTCCAGGACCAGCAGTTCCGCTCGCGGTGGGGCCCCGTGTTTGACCTGGGCTTTCCCTCCCTTGGAGGGTTGTTGGCCATCGGCGGCCTCGTGCTTCTGTACGTCTGGTGGTACAGAAAAGGGCGCGATGCGCCGGTGGGCCTGATCGCGGACTATCTGCCGGAGCCCCCTTCTGACTTGCCCGCCCCGCTCGTCGGCACCCTGGTGGACGAAAGCGCCGACATGCAGGACATCGTTTCAGCCATTCTGGATCTGGCGCGCCGCGGCGTGCTCGAGATCCAGGAGGTCCACGAGCCGGGCTTTTTGGGCATCGGCAGCAGCGACGATTTCGTCTATCGCAAGAAGGCCGAGCCGGTCAACCTCAGGCCCTATGAGGAGGAGTTGCTCGACGAGCTGTTTGGGGTCGGGGATGAGGTTAACCTGTCGGATCTAAAGAATAAGTTCTACACGGCCATCCCGAAGCTCCGCAAGCTGTTGTACAAGGAGGTTGTGACCGAAGGCTTCTTCACCGAAAGCCCGGAGTCGACACGGTCCAAGTTCGGCGCGCTTGGGGTGGGGATTCTTCTGCTGGCAGGGTGTTTCGGCGTCTTCGCGATCGGGGCGCTAAGCCGGCTTTCCGGCAGCGCGATCTGCGTTCCCGTCGGCGCCGGTGTCTTCGCCATCGGCTTGATTGTCCTGGCCCGGTACATGCCGCGTCGCACGCTAAAGGGGGCCGAGGCTGCCGCACGCTGGAATGCCTTCAAGCGCTACTTGCACAACCTGGAGAAGTACACCAAGGTGGAGGAAGCGACGAGCATCTTCGAGCGCTACCTGCCGTATGCCGTGGCATTCGGCCTGGAGCAGAGCTGGATCCGCAAGTTCGCGGCCGTCGATGCCCCCGCCCCTGCCTGGTGGATCCCCATGCCGGGGCCGGTCTATGGCGGGGGGGGATATCCAGGTAACGCGAGCGTACCCGGCCGCCCGCCAGGTCATGCGGCGCCCATGCCGCGCGAGGGAGGCAGTTCCACGCCTTCCCTGGAGGGTATGTCTCGTGGCATGGGCACGTCATTAGCGTCCATGAGCGCGGGCCTGGGTGGTATGCTCTCTTCGGCCGGCGACACCTTGAGCAGCCGCCCGAGCTCTAGCGGTGGCGGCGGCTTCAGCGGCGGTGGTTTCTCCGGCGGCGGCGGCTTCTCCGGCGGCAGCAGTGGTGGTGGCGGCAGCAGTTTTGGATGACCCCGCTGGGCGTACCCGCCTGCGGGGTGATCGGGCCACGTGGCACGAGCAGGAAGGAGATCGGCGAACATGGTTGGACAGGGTAAGACGATTGGCATCATCTTGATCGTGGTGGCAATGATCGTGTTTTTCCTCGCGTTGGCCTTGCTTGGTGCGCAAGTTGCTAAGAATGAGACGACCGTCACGGGCGCTATCCTGGGCCTATTCATTGTGGCGATCATCTTCGTGCTGCCCCTGGGTGGTGGCGGCATCTACCTGCTCAGCAAAGGCAAACAGGAAGGCGTCGAGTACGCCGAGGTGGCCAAGGAGAAGAAGATCTTGAACATGGTGCTGGCTCAGGGCAAGGTCACCCTGTCGGACGTCGCGCTCGAGCTGAACACCCCGCGCGACCAGGTGGAAGACCTGGTGCGCGACCTGGTGGGGAAGAGCCTCTTCAGTGGCGCCATTAACTGGCAGGACGGTGTCCTGTGGTCGAAGCAGGCCACAGAGATGAAAGCGGACCGCAAGTGCCCCAATTGCGGCGGCCAGGTGGAGCTGGCCGGCAAGGGGGTCATCAAATGCCCCTTCTGTGGGTCCGAGGTGTTTCTGGCAAGTTGACTAAGTCACCGTGTCCGGCGCTCGCGTCCGCATCACCGGACACGGGTCGTCTGTCACTCGAGGAGAGGAAATGACCCTATCAACACAGATGAACCAGCAAACCCAACTGCGCGAGCAGCCCGGCTTCCCGTTCGTCATCCGGGTGCTCTGGTTCTTTCTGGTCGGCTGGCATGTCACGCTCTGGTGGGTTCTGATCGCGTGGTTCTTCAACGTCACGATCCTTGGTCTGCCGTTGGGGCTTTGGATGCTCGACCGGGTGCCGCTCGTATTGACCTTGCGGCTACAGCGCTCCTACACGGTGACCCGGCTGAGTGATGGGAGGATCGTAGAGTCCTGGTACCAGAACGTGCCCCAATACTCGTGGCTCGTGCGGGCCATCTACTTCGTGCTGATCGGCTGGTGGTTCAGCCTGATCTGGTCACTGTTGGCATGGCTGTTCTGTCTCACGATCATCCTGCTGCCTGTTGGCATCCTGATGCTCAACCGGCTTCCAGCGGTGACGACGCTGATGAGGCACTGAGTCACAGGAAAGTACACTGTGTATACAGGAAAGTACACTGTGTATACAGGAAAGTACACTGTGTATAGGCGAAGGAGGGAGAATGAGGCGGTCCGCCCTCCATCGCCACCTACCGTTTCACCAAGGAGAACAACCTATGGATCCACTTGAACAGGCCACGTCGGAACGCAATCCGTTGGAGAAGCTAGTCGCTTGGGTGCCGGGCTACAAGGGGTACAAAGAAAAGGAGGTGCGTCGCGAGATCGACAAGCAGTTGCGTGAGAGCCTGGTGGCCAAGCTCAGCACACGCCAGCGCAAGCTGACTTCGCTGCAAAGCGATCTGCTCTCAGGCGGCGGGTTGCTGTGGATGGATGACATGGAGAAGTTGGTCGCCAAGCTACAGCTCTTCTCGGACCGCGTGAGGACGGCATCCTATGGGTACGCGCCGTTCTTCGGTGCCAAGAAGGTAAAGGAAGACGACCTGGACCGGATGTATCAGTTCGACACGCAACTGGTCGCTGACCTGGACCGCCTTGACGAGGCCATCAGCGGCCTCGAGACCGCGATCGGCGCGAGCGCGAACATCAAGGAAGTGATACAGGCAACTGCCACCGTCCTGACGGCGTTCAACGAGACATTCGGACGCCGCGAAGAGGCCATCAAGGGCATCGCACAACCGTAGTAAGGCTCACCAGCCAGAGGAGGCCATCTCATGCCTAGGGTTTTCGATATCATCGAGGCGCCCAACCAAGGCCTGAACGACATGGTCGTTCGCTTTCCGCCGACCTCAAGCGGCGACTTCCGCATCGGCTCGCAGGTGATCGTGCGCGAGAACCAGACGGCCGTTTTCTTCCGCGACGGCAAGGCGCTGGATTCCTTCAGCGCCGGCCGGCACACGATCACCACCGCTAACATCCCACTGCTCACGGGCTTTCTCAGTGGCCTGCTGACCTCGGGGAAGACCCCTTTCACGGCAGAGGTCTACTTCGTTAACATGCGGGATTTCATCGACATGAAATGGGGCACCCCAGAGCCGATCGCGTTGCGCGATAAGGACCTGGGGCTGACGCGCCTGCGCGCCAACGGTCGCTACTCGATGGCGGTTCAGGATCCGCAGTTGTTTGTCGCTAAGATCGTGGGCACGCAGGGACTGTATCAGACGAGCCAGATCGAGGATTACCTGCGCACCATGGTCATCAGCCGCCTGACCGATCTGTTGGGCGAGGGCAAGGCCGGCTTGTTTGACCTGCCGGCGCTGTTCGACGAGATGAGCGCGGCCGTCCGGGTGAAGGTCGCCGATGACTTCGCGGCGCTGGGCATCCTGCTCAAGGCCTTCTTCCTCGGCAGCATCAGCCCGACGGAGGAGACCCAGAAAGCGATCGACGAGCGGGCCTCGATGGGCGCCATCGGCGACATGAACAAGTACATGCAATACCAGGCGGCGAAGGCGATGCGCGATGCCGCCTCCCAGCCTGGCGGCGAAGCGGGCGGCGCTGCATCTACAGGCGTCGGATTGGGCGCTGGTCTGGGCATGGGCGTGGGTATGGCAGGGATGATCAGCCAGGCCATGAGCAGCGCAACACAGCAGCAGGCCGCGGCCGCCTCGGGCGCACCAGGCGCTGCTGCGGCTGCTGCGGCGCCGGATGTGATGACACTGGCGGAAGCGGCCGCGTACCTGAAGGTCAGTGAAGCGGACGTGCGCACCCTGATCGATTCCAAACAGGTTAAGGCCAAGCAGATCGGGGCAGAGTTCAGGATCTCCAAGAAAGCGCTGGACGACTTCCTGGCGTCATAGCCAGCGCCTGGAATCTGCTATGTGAACGCTTCGCCGGCGTTACGGTCGCCGGCGAAGCCGTCATTCGGCCGATAGGAGGAAATCATGCTCAAGGAGTTTCGTGACTTCATCAACCGCGGAAGTGTGATTGACCTGGCGGTCGCGGTAATCATCGGCGTAGCGTTCGGTGCGATTATCACCTCGCTTGTCAATGACATCATCATGCCCCTGGTCGGCGTGGTCCTGGGGAAGGTCGACTTCGCCGGTCTGGCGATCCAGGTCGGCGAGGCGTCGATTGCCTACGGCAAGTTCATCCAGGCGATCGTGAATTTTCTGATCATCGCTTTTGTCCTGTTCCTGGTGATCCGCGCCTTCAACAAGATGCAGCCGAAGAAAGAAGCGGCTCCGGCGGCCCCACCCGGGCCCCCGGCCGACATCAAGCTGCTCACCGAGATTCGCGATCTCCTGAAGAAACAACGGTAGCCAGGGTCGGTTACCGATTGCGACCCCTTCCACCGCGCATCGGCCAATACGCAGTGGACCTTGTCCTATAGCCCGTCGAACAGCCCGGCGAGCCGCAGCCCAGGCGAGGGCTCGGGCCATGCCTGGGCGAAATACTCGCGGCTCATCATACGCTTCACCAGGTCCTCCGGCAGGCGCCGGAAAAGGTTGCCGGGGCCGAACTGGGTGCGATGACAGTGCAGGGCCTCCCACTTGGCCTCGACGGAGCCGGCCACGTTGATGGTGGCATTGACGGCCTCGTCAGGCCAGCCCCCGCCGCCGCCCTCCTCAAAGCGGGCGAACTCGCTCGTATCCATGCCGCGGGCGGCCATCTCGTCGCGCATGTCAAGGAAAAAGGAGCGCGGGATCGCCGTGTAGAACAGCCGGTCCGCACGCCAGGCTGGCCCCTGCTCGGGATGGAAAGCCGGGTCGGCGGCGGCGTGGAACGCTGCCACCGTATGCCGGTAGATGGCGATGTGGTCAGGGTGGCCGTAGCCGCCGTTCGGCTCAAAGGTGATCACGACCTGCGGCCGGATGCGACGCATGATGCCGGCCAATTGCGGGACCACGTCGCTCGCCGGCGCGTTGATGAAGGCTCGCGGGTCGGCATTTTCAGGCGAGCCGGACATGCCCGAGTCGCGGTAGCCCAGGAAAACCACCTCTTTGATGCCCACCGTCTCTGCCGCGCAGCGCAGCTCTGCCTCGCGCACCTGGCCCAGCGTTTCAGGCGTGGCGTAACTGGGGTCGGCGATCTCGCCGGCTTCGCCTCGCGTCGCGCACACCAGGTACACGTTGGCGCCTTCGGCCGCGTAATGGGCCAGCGTGCCGCCGGTGCCGAACGCCTCATCGTCCGGGTGTGCAAAGATGGCGAGCAGTCTATGTGTCATTGTACCTCTTGCATATTCGTCGATAAACTCGATACTTGTCAACAATCGCCTGGCGCCCATTGCCATCCGATTATCGCGCACCGCGCGCTGCCTGGCGGTGTGGAGCCTTCCCATTGGAGGCCAAACCGTTTCGGGCCTTTGCTCCGTGTTGGTTCTCACGACGACTGCGCACACCCGGGACGAATTCGCCGCCGTTTCATGCCGTGGTATAATCGCCAGGTGGCACGGGGCGGCTATTTCCGTGCTACCTGCGCCCTCTGCTGCAGCGACTGTATCCCACCTGTCCAAAGGAATGCCATGGATCGCGTCAGGGCCTACATCGAGGCAAATCAGGAGCGTTTCCTGGCTGAGTTGAGCGCGGTTCTGCGCTTCCAGAGCATGGACGGAAGGCCAGTTGGGGCGTTTCGGCTTTCATTAATGATATGGACGATGAGGCGGCGCGGGAGGTCTATGCCCAGGAACCGGTAGTCTATCCCTCGCATGGTGGTTCCGGCCCCATGCACGATCTGGTGCAAGGGGTAGGCACGCCAGGCGGGGTGATGGCTGGCGTGGGGTATGCAGGAATGCGTATGCATTCTCCCAACGAGAACATCCGCATCGCGGATTACCTCCGGCACATCGAGTTCCTTGTGGCGTTCATGAGCCGGTTTGCAACTACATCGAAGGAGGTCACATGAAAGACAACGGCACGGGTGAGGAGTTAGAGGATCTGGGGGAAGAGCTGGAAGATGAGCTCTATACCGAGCTCACCGATGATCGCCGCGCGGAGCTTGACGAACTCGTGGGCGCCCAGGTGCTTGGCATCGAGATATGGGAAAGCTCCTTGGGCGACGATGAGAATGAGCCGGCGGTGGCCCCGGAAGAACGGACCTTCTTCGATTGCGACCTGTTTCTGCAGGGTGACCAGGCCCTGGAGCTTTATGTGGCCACGGCCTATCCCGATCCCGACGGCGACCCGGTAAAAGGCATGGACCCCATTTTCGAGGCGGTCGGCAAGCTCTCTGATGACGAGTTGGAACTCCTGGAATATGATCAGGCCGACGAGGAAGGCGGGCTGGCCGTAGCCTTTGGCAAGGGCGAGAAGGTCAGCCTCGTCCTGGTCGCTAATGCCTGGCAGGTGAGTGAGTGGGAAGCTGGTGACGAAGAAGGGGAAGAAGACGAAGAGGCAAGCTGAAGACCTCGATTTGCATGTTCACGGGGATAATCCCATCTCACCGCGCCTGCGCCTGGCTGTTCTGGATGTCGACGGTACTCTGAAGCGAGCCGAATCGCCGTATCAGTATCTGCATGAGCGACTGGGCGTGGCACACCTTGCGGCGCAGGATCGCGAGCTGGCTTTGGCGGGTCGCATCAGCTACGCGGAGTGGCTGCGTCGCGATGCATCACTGTGGGCGGGCCAGCCCGTGGCCGAGATCGAGCGGCTGCTGGCCGACAACCCTTTTCTGCCTGGCGCGCCGGAGCTCCTGCGGGCCCTGAAACGGGCCGGGGTGATCGTCGCGCTGGTGAGCGCAGGTTTTTCGCTGAACACCGGTCCGATCGCGGCGGAGTTCGCCGTGGACCATGTGTTGACCAACGAGCTGACCAGCGTAAACGGTGTGCTGGATGGGGGGTCCGTCAACCGAGTGCCGGAAGGCGGCAAAGCGGCGTTTGCGCGTGGGCTGATGGCGCGTTTGCGTATTGGCCCGGAGCAGACCCTGGCCGCAGGCGATACCCCCGGTGATCTGGAGCTCTTCGACTGCGCCGGCTTGCGGATAGCCGTGAACCCTAAATCAGACCTCCTCCGGGCCAGGGCGAATGTGGTCTTCGAGCCCGACCTGACCGGAGCGGTTGCATGGCTGGTGGCGCGCGGCTACCTGCCATCCTAAGTATCTATTGAGGTTGGATACGGCTGCCGGCTTGACCGGCAGTTGACAAGGAAGGAAGCTATGAAACGTCTGAATGCAGGAGTGTTTTTGGGGCTCTTCGTGGCTGTTGCCGGCGTGTTTCTGCTGCTCAAGAACCTGGGGGCCTTCAAGACATGGGGTGATGCGATCTGGGGTGGTGTCTTTGTGCTGGCGGGGCTTGTGTTTCTCGGCTTGTTTGTGACCCGCCGCGATCAGTGGTGGCGCGCACTTGCCGGCACTACCCTCTTAGGCTGTGGGGCCGTCATTCTGCTTGTCGACTGGCAGAAGATCCAGCTCGGCGACTGGACCCCCGCGGTGGTCCTGTTCGGCATCGCACTCGGGTTCTGGATCACGGCCGCGGCGCAGGCCGACAACTGGTGGGCGGTGATCCCCGCGGGAGTGTTGACCTTGCTGGGCGCGCTTCTCGGGCTGCGCGCCAGGCTGACCAGCGAGAGCGCGATGCTGGCGGCCATCTTCCTGGGATTGGCGGTGGTGTTTGGGCTGGCTTACCTGGTGCGGTCCCGCAAGGGGGACGGGCGGTGGGCGGCGATCCCGGCAGTGGCCCTGCTCTTGATGGGGCTGGTATCGTTGGTAAGCACCATCAACGAGCCGCAGGCGGCCATCCGATGGTGGCCCATCGTGCTGATCGTCTTCGGGTTGGGTATCTCCTTCATCGCCTTCGCCCGCCAGGGCATCACCGAGTCCGTGACAGAGGGGCCGACGTTCCCGTCTCCAAGCGTGGCCCCCGGCGCCTCGATCACCCAGTCTTTGCCCGACGTGCCGGCTCCGGAAAATCAGGCGGCGCCTAGGCCATCTGCCTCTCCCACCACGTCGCAGAAGCCGACCGATGAGAGCCCGGATATCTACAAGCTGATCTCCGAGCAGCCGCAGGAGCCGAAAAAGCCAGACGCATAGATAGTTGCAGCGTTACGCCTACCCCAGCGGGCAAAGCTCCTTTGCACTGAAGGTGGGGTTGGCTGTGCCCCAATCCGCCAGGACGTTCCACGATCCAGGGTTGGCCTGCGCGTACTTGGTCGTATCTCGGCAGGCCTGCACGATGCTCCCACTGTCTTTGTAGCTCTTTAGGAAGGTGTCGGCTGCACCCTTGATCGCCCGGGTAGTCATCTGGTCGCGGATGGCAGGCGCCTGCGCGGCGTGGCCGCCGGCCACAAGCGAGACAACCAGCCGGAGCCGGGCGAAATCACGGAGGGTGGCGAGCTCGTTAACCTTTGTGCCGCACGTCTTCAGCGAGGTGTTGCCGATGGCCTGCTGGTAACCCGCGATCGCGGGATCGAAACCCAGCTTGGTCCAGTTGTTGAAGGCGGCATTGGCATCCAGGATGCGGAAGTAAAGGCAGTCAGACGGCGCATCGGCCGTCTTGAAGAGCTTGTAGGGTCCGCCCTTTGGCGAGATGTAGGTTTCGACCTGACCACGCTGTGGTCCTGCGCCCGCAGCCGCGACAGGGTTACTGTGCGCCAGGATCTCCTTCCCGCTGCCGGAGCTTTCGACATTCTCGAAGCTGAATCCCCCTTCAGTGGCACTGATGTCGCCGTCGATCCAGTCACGGTAGCCCGTGCCGTCCCATGATTCGATGAACAGCGCCGTCTTACACGGCTTTGGCGCGCAGATGAAGTCGGTGAAAGCCAGGTCCGGCTTGCCGTCGGCGTTCAGGTCCTCTGTCGCCAACAACGCCATGGGCCCCGCACCCTCGGCCTTGTAGGCCTGGACGTAGCCCGCCGGCCGCTTATGATATACTAGCAGGACTCCCACAGGGTCGTTACTGGCAGCCTTGGGGTTAATGAGGATGACTGCCAGGTCCTTCGCACCGCCGCCCTGTAGGTCGACCTGGGACACGCCGCTCAACTCATGACCGGTCACGCCACAGGCTTTCAGCCACGTGGCGAGCGCCTCGGGAGTGCCGCCGGCTTCCTTGAGGAAGGTCGCGATGGCACCCGGATAGCCAACGAAGTTGGCAGGGCAGGGAAGCTGCATTGCCTGGGGCGCGAGGGTGGGCGTAGGCGCGGGGGTTGGGGTTTCGGTTGCCGTCGGCAGTGGCGTTGCCGTCGGGCTCGGGGTCGCCGACGCCGTCAGAGTCGGCATTGCCGTCGGGCTCGGTGTCGTCGACGCCGTTAGTGTCGGCATAGCCGTCGGGCTCGCTGTTGCGGATGCCGTTATTGTCGGAAGTGCCGTCGGGCTCGCCGTCTCCGTTGCTGTTAGTGTCGGCATCGCCGTCGGGCTCGCCGTTGCCGAGGCGGTTGGTGTCGGCATCGCCGTCGGAGTCGCCGTTGCCGAGGCGGTTGGTGTCGGCATTGCCGTCGGGCTCGCAGTCGCCGATGCCGTTGGCGCCGGCATTGCCGTGGCGGCGCCCAGCACCTGCGCC
>Ga0315289_10010160_pt1 | contig 13495 bp, 13 predicted proteins | sample YL17G11_40_MG_FD_203452 | JGI IMG/M metagenome (GOLD analysis project Ga0315289, IMG submission 203452) | Sediment microbial communities from Yellowstone Lake, YNP, Wyoming, USA - YL17G11_40 | ecosystem: Environmental > Aquatic > Freshwater > Lake > Sediment | place: USA: Wyoming | collected...
ATGGATGGTGGGTGACCGGTTGCTGGCTGCCCCGGTGACGGCAGGCGAGCAGGGGCGCGAAGTCTATTTGCCTGAAGGCCCATGGTATGATTTCTGGAACGGGCACAGGATTGAAGGGGGACAGAAGCTCTCCATAACGGTGCCGTTGGATACGATTCCACTGTTCGTCAGAGGCGACTCCGTACTGCCGCTGGCCCAACCGACCCTCCATATAGAAGATCCAGCCAGCTACAACCTGGTTGTAAGAATTTTCGGCGCTGGCAATCAGCCGTTCACCCTGTATGAAGATGATGGACTCACATTCGGCTACCGGGATGGGCAGTTTAACACCCTCACCATTACCTGGGACAACCAGAGGCAATCGGGCAACCGGGAGCGCACTGGTGACTTCGCCTATCCCGGGTATAAGATTGAGAGATGGGAACGATTATAGTTTAATGTATAATCCGGTCTAATCTATTGATGGAGATTCCAAAACATGACCTATATCCTTGATGGAAAGATCATCCTCGTCGTCGGCGGAGGGTCTGGGATCGGCGCTGCCACAGCTGATCTGTGTGCTCAGCGCGGTGCGACGGTGGTCGTCGCCGATGTGGATGAAGACGCTGGAAGGGCTGTCGCCACCCGCTGCCGCGGGTTATTCATACCGGTCAACGTGACCGACGAAAATTCGGTCAAGGCGATGGCCCAACGCATCGACGAACGCTTCGGCAAGCTGAATGTGCTGCTGCAAACCGCTGCCGTGCTCAAAGGTGCCTTTGTGCCCCTGGAGGAGTTTTCACTCGAAACCTTCCGCACCGTGCTGGACATCAACACCACCGGCAGCTTTTTGTGCGCCAAGTATGCCGCCCCCCTGATGAAGAAAGCCGGCGGTGGGGTGATCGTGCTGGTCTCCTCCGGTGCCGCGACAGGTGGCAGCTCCTCCTTTGCCTACGGCACCAGCAAGGGTGGAGTGAACAGCCTGGGGATCGTACTGGCCAATGCGCTGGCCCCTGAGCACATCCGGGTAAACGTCGTCGCCCCTGGCAATATCGACACTGGCATGAAGCGTTCCGTGATCGCCGCTGACGTGGCACGCCAGGGCAAGGAGGCGGAGTTTGAGCAAGCAATAGCTGAATCTAATTTAGGCAAGCCCGAAGGGGTCGCCCAAGTACTTGCATGGCTGGCCAGCGATGAAGCTGACTATGTCAGGGGGTTGATAGCCACCCGATGAAACTGGGAGTCGCAGGCTTATTACCCGAATGGCAGCGCATCGACCGTGCGTCCGCTGAGAAAGTGCGCACAGCCGGCTTCCTCGGTGCGCAGGTCTTCTTCCAGCGCCCTCTGGAGGCCGATCCAGCTGATGTTAAACGTGTGAAAGAGGCCTTTGACGCTGCCGGGTTGGAGGTGTGTCAGGCCAACGGCTGGTACGAGTGCCTGGTAAATCCCGATGAAACCCTGCGCGCCGAGGGGATGAAAGGTGTGCGAGCCCTGTGCCGCCTCGGGAAGCTATTAGATGCGAAAAGCGTCTACGTCCGGCCTGGCTCGCTTAATCCAAACGGCCCCTGGTATCCGCATCCCGAGAACCATACTCCAGCGACATTCGAGCGCCTGGTCGACAGCCTGAAACAGGCTGCAACTGCAGCCCAGTCTGCGGGCATGACGCTGGCGCTGGAGGGGCACGTCCTATCCCCGCTGGATACTCCTCAGCGAGTGCGGGATGTCCTGGACGCGGTGGGTTCACCCGCCCTCCGGTTTAATATCGACCCGGTGAATTTCATCGGCAACGTGCGCGATGCCCACGACCCCACGCGCCTGCTCAACGAGCTGTTCGATCTCCTGGGCAAGGACATCGTCGCTGCGCATATCAAGGACTGCGCGTTGAACGATGAGCTGGTGCTGCACATCGATGAAGTCCTGCTCGGTACCGGTACCATGGATAATGGGCTGGTCCTGAGGCGTATGTCCGAGCTTTGCCCGCAGGCCTACTGCCTCATCGAGCACCTGCCCGACGATAAAGTACCCCAAGCCCGCAAGGCCTTGTGTTCCCTGGCAGAACGCCTGGGCTTGCCCCTGGAGTATTAGCCTATGAGTGAACCGATGCCCTCACTGCCCCGCATCGCCCCGGAGGCGTCCAATGAATGGCAAGAACATCCCCGCTTCCGCGGCATCTATGTGAAAAAGCTACTCGCCCCTGCCGATAACGCGCTAGCGAACGTTAATGCGGTGCGTGTGCCGCCTGGCTGCACCATCGGCTGTCACCAGCACCCGACCCAGGTGGAGACGATCTACATCCTGGCCGGGCAGAGCACCCTTACGTTAGGTGAGGTCGAGGTATCATTTTACGCCGGGCACATCGTTGCCGTCCCGATGGGGATGGAGCATTCCCTGCACAACCCGGGTACTGAAACTGTGGAGCTGCTGACTATATTCACACCACCGCTTACATAATATGGAGGCATAAAATGCCACTGAGTATCGATCAACTGTCGGATGCCTACCGGCAGATGCTCGTCATCCGCAAATTTGAAGAGACCGTCCGGCGCCTGTACCAGCAGGGCAAGATCCGCGGCTCGTTCCACCCGTGCGTAGGGCAGGAGGCCACTGCCGTAGGCGCCTGCCTGGCCTTGCGGCGTGACGACACCATGACCTGCACCTATCGCGGCCACGGCCATGCAATCGCCAAAGGTCTGAGCGTGCGCACCGCCATGGCTGAGATGCTCGGTAAAGCCACCGGCTGCTCGAAAGGCAAGGGCGGTTCAATGCACTTCACCGACCCGAATGTGGGCTTGCTGGGCGCTAACGCTATCGTTGCCGCCGGCATCCCCCACGCTACCGGGGCTGCATTGGCATTCCAGATGCAGAAGAAAGACAGCGTCTCACTGGCGTTCTTCGGCGAGGGAGCTGTCAACCAGGGTGTGTTCCACGAGACGCTTAACCTGGCTGCCATTTGGAAGCTGCCCGTTATCCTGGTATGCGAGAACAACTTGTATTCAGAGATGACACCCTCGCACGAGACCACCTCTGTGGTAGAGACATACCAGCGTGCCGCTGCTTACGGCATCCCCGCCGTGAGAGTCGACGGTAATGACGTTGAGGCGATGTATGCCGCCGTGGAAGAGGCCGCGACCCAAGCGCGCGCCGGCGGTGGGCCAACATACATCGAAGCCATGACCTACCGGCTGTGGGGTCATATGATGGGTGACCCCGAGGTGTACCGCACGAAGGAGGAGGTGGCCCAGGCCTGGGAGAACGAGCCGATCGTCAGGCTGGGAAACCGTCTCAAGGGCCTCGGCTGCAGCGACGCCGATCTGACCCGCCTCGACTCCGAAGCCGAGGCGATCATCGCCGACGCGCTGCAGTTCGCCGAAGCCAGCCCTGCCCCCAGCCCTGAAGAGGCGTTTACGGAAGTATTTGCGTAATGAAGGTTGACTTATGCCAACAATGACCTATGCTCAAGCACTCAACGAAGCCCTGCGTGAAGAAATGCGCCGCGACCCGCGTGTCTTCATCATGGGAGAGGATATCGGCCTGCACGGCGGTATTTTCCGCGTCACCAAAGACCTGATGCCGGAGTTCGGCCCCGAGCGCGTGCGTGATACGCCCATCAGCGAGGCCGGCTTCGTCGGTCTCGGCATCGGCGCGGCGCTGATGGGGATGCGGCCCGTGGTTGAGCTGCTTTTCATGGACTTCGCCCTGGTATCCGCCGACCAGATCGTCAACCAGGCTGCCAAGCTGCACTACATGTCGGGAGGCCAGGTCTCGGTGCCCATGGTCATCCGCACCCAGCAGGGCGGCGGGCGCGGCAACGGCGCGCAGCACTCGCAGAGCTTCGACTCGTGGATGGCACAGGTGCCGGGTCTGATCGTCATCACGCCCTCGACACCAGCCGACGCCAAGGGTCTGCTCAAGAGTGCCATCCGCGCCGGCAACCCGGTGGTCTTTATCGAGCACAAGCTGCTTTACAACACCAGCGGGGAAGTGCCGGATGGTGAATATACCCTCCCCATCGGTAAGGCAGAGGTGAAGCGTTGGGGGCGGGATATCACGATCGTCTCGTATTCGCGCACGCTGCTGTTTGCCCTCGAAGCGGCTGAAACCCTCTCTCAGAAGGGCATCGAAGCCGAGGTGATCGACCTGCGCACGATATCACCGCTGGATATGGACACAATTATTCAATCGGTCAGGGGCACGGCTCGGCTGCTGGTCGCCCACGAGTCGATCAGCACCTGCGGGATGGGCGCGGAGATCATCACCCGCATGGTCGAGCAGGCCCCGGATGCGTTGGTATCCCCAGCCCGGCGCCTGGGTGCCAAGCACGTCCCGATCCCGGTCGCTGAGCCGCTCGAAAATGCGGTCTTGCCGCAGGTGAAGGATATTGTACAGGCGGTGGAGGAGATGATGTGATTTGCAGGACAAAATGATATTTTATTCTATACATGGTTCCGAAGCAAAACCATTGAGGTTGGTAGGCTTGTGCGCAACGCCGCCTTGGGTGATCTGGTATCGGAACAGTGACATCGCAAAGTAGTAATGGTTTATGGTAACATTTGAATATGACAATAGCGGATAACCCTTTATCAACCGACATGAAATGGTTGTTCCCTGAATATAATTTTCAGGAAATAGGGTTGGAAAGCCATCAGGGGGTCATCATTGAACGCGTACTAGAACGAGGTACATCGGAACAACTGCGCTGGCTATTCTCTACCTATGGGGAGCAAAGGGTCGCTGAATGGGTTCAAAAACACGGCTTCCGCCTCCTATCGAAGCGATCTTTCGCATTATGGCGTTTGGCCCTTGGGATAAAAGACTTCAAGGTACCAGAATGGGCAGTTACCGCAAAAGAGGGGGAATTATGGTAACGCTATTTACAAATGCCATAACGCCCTCATGTCAGCGAGGGCTTCTCTTTTTATCCCAGCAAGATTTTATCAAGTACTTTTACCTGGCAGGCGGAACAGCCTTGGCCTTGCAATTGGGTCACCGTGTCTCAACCGATCTTGATTGGTTCAGCTCCTCTCAAAATCTCCTGGGGCTTGAAAGAGAAGCGATCCGCTCTGAGTTGAGTACCAGCGGGCAGTTCGAAATCACCACAGAACAAGACGGGCTGCTAGATACACGACTGTTTGACACGAATGTCAGTTTTATCTATCAGCACCATCCTCTATTAGAACCAACCATCGAATACCAGGGAATCCAGCTTGCCTCGCTCACAGATATTGGACTGATGAAGCTAGCGGCAATCAACTCACGTGGCACTCGCCGCGATTTTATCGATCTATATTGTCTGCGTGAATGGGTTACGCTGGATAAGTTGGTGGAACTGGCTCCCCAAAAGTATGCGGATCGACCATCATTCCTTGCAATCACAGCACGCGCACTGGCTTACTTTGATGATGCTGAGGCACAACCAATGCCCAGGATGTTGATACCTGTTCAATGGGCTGATGTACGCGCTTACTGCGAAGCTGCGGCGCGCAAATTAGCACGCCGGATGGCCGGGTTAGAAAGCTAATTCTCGTGGACTAATCTTGCCCGTGCGAAAAGCGCACCGCCAATACCTGACCTCTTATTGCATCGAGGATATTCCTACACAGCCTGACCCGCGTCGTGGATGTCGCGCACAAACTGCGCTCGAGCCTCGACTTCGGCCAGCTTGGTCGAGGCATAGGTGCAGGCTTCGGTCATGAGCCGTCTGACGTCTTCCTCTGGCAGGCCGCGCAGTTTTTCCCACGTGTGACCTTTGCTGGCCAGGTACGCTTCGATGAAGTATCTTTCCAATCCTACGGCAGGCTCTTCAGCCCGTTCATCCTCATCTTCCGGGTTATTCACTTTACCCATAGGACACCTCCAAAAAATTACTCAGCCTGGGCTGGAGATAGTCGGAAAAAGGGTGTATGTGGGGGGAGTACGCCCCCCACGTACACCCTTTTTCTGGTAATTTTTTACTGCGAAAGCTTTAGCCTGAGCAGATACCCTTTAATTATATAACACCGTTCAGGATGGGGTGTGACGTAGCCTGGGTTGGCCAACCCCCCAGGGTAACCGCTGAGTTGGGTCACCAGCGGTATAATGGATCTCATCGTGGATACGGTGGCTGAGGCTAGAGATCAGCTCCGCCAAGGGCACACCGTATTCACAGGCCTCCTGGCACATCCCGCACCCGGAGCAGGAGGCCAACCAGCGTACTACACCCACCAATTCGGGCAGCAGGGGGCGACCGTGTTCATAGGTACTCCCTACCCCCAACATACCCGTCAACTCGCCTTCGTACAGTGGACAGGCGTCCAGGCAGTCAGCACACAGCGTGCAGCGCGCAAAACACGCCAGAAGGCTGCAGAAGTCACCAAACCGCCGGGTATCGCTGTCGGTCATGCTAATCCGCCGGGCGACCCGTTTATCCGCAATGGCATCCACCATCATCTCACGCCTCACCACCTGCTCTTCAGTCGCCAGCCTGTCCGTCACTTCATGTAAGCCAAGACGTGCATAGGTCGCCTCATCGCGGGCGATCACCAGGAGGAACTGCTGCGGATCAACCCCGATAGCCCCGATCGTGATATCGGCGTTGGAAGGTGCAGGTCGGTCGCAGACCTGGCATGCTGTCCGCAGCTGCTTGAGTATCGAGCTATCCTCGACGCCATAAATCAACAGCTCACGGGTCACAGCATCAATGCCGTGTTCGTCAACTCGCTCGATGAATTCAGCCGCTGGGTAAGTCCCTGGGCAGTCCACCCCGATAATGACCAGGTTATCATCGCTTCCATCCGACCCCGGAGCATAAGCGAATACACGGCGTCGCTTATTGAGCTCCACCAATGTGCGTAGCTCGCAAGGACGCAGCATGATCGCCAAGCGCCTTGAAGGATGGTCCCGGATGAACTCTTCGACGGCAGCAGCCGCATTGCTGAGCATGACCGGAGCAAAGGGGTTAACCGCGGCCAGGCCAACCGGGCTATCGATCACCTGGGAAGTCACCCCATGTTGTTCCGCTGATTCTACAGGAGCCAACATGGCGTCTAACCCGAGGTGCTCCCACCACGCTGACAGGAAGCCGCGCAATGTGGTGACGGTATCTTCTTCGCGGACGCACAAGATTCGGTTCACATTCATAGCCCAGTGTCCTTTACTGCCCGGTGTCTTTTACCGGCGTTCATGCCGTCATCAACTCTTCCCTGAGCTCTTGATCGATACGGCTGATGATCGCCGGCAGCGGTGTGTGCTTGGGGCAGGCCTGCTCGCACATCCCACACGCCACACATGAGGTCAGCCAATGGGTCACATCATCCATCGAAAGCTCTCCGCCAGCCGCGCCGGCTGCCACCAGGCTGGAATAAATAGGACAGACTTCCAGACATATCTGGCATGGGGCGCATGCTTCGATAAACGCGGCCAGTTCGCTGACACTGCTTGGAAGATCAGACGGCAGTTCAAGGACCATCCGCTCATGGAGGTGCGTCCGCCGTCCGAAGAGCGTATCCAGCATCTCCTCACGCTGGGTCACCTGCGACGACAGTGCCAGTCCACTAGTAATCTCATGTAAATGAAGGCGTCTGGCAGTATCCTCATCTTTGGCTGTGACGAGGATGTACTCCTTAACCGGGAGACCCAACAGGCCCATACACAGGTCAACCTCCTGGCTGGCGGGAGATGCGCACATCTGACAGGCTGAGCGAAAGCGGTCTGGTGAGATGCCGCCCTGCCTGGCATTGCGCAAGATCTGGCGGGTCAGCTCTTCCGCTGTACCCGCTTTCTGGAGGCGCCACTCGAAATCCTCAGCCGGGAAACTTGCCAGGCAGTCCACCCCGATAATAAACCAGTGCTTGAGGTCGACCGGTATGTGACCGATCACATTTGAAAGTGCTCGCACTTCGCAGGGACGCAAGATTGCTGCAAGATAAGCTTCCGGGTGTTGGCGTGACAGTTGGATAACGAGCTTTGCCGAGTTGACGGTCACCAGGGGCAGGAAAGGATCAGCCGTCTCCAGGAGAGCAGGATCATCCACCAGCTGTGGCCCAGTCCTTTTCCCACCGGTTGGCTCAAGCTGGATCAGAATGCCATCAAGGTCCGCTTGTGACCAGAGAGCTTGCAGGAAAGTCCGCACCGCGACCAGAGGATCACCTTTTGTTTTTAGCATCCAGGATGTACTCATAATTTTTTTACCTTCCTTCCCGTTTTCATAATACAACAAAGCTAAGCTCAAGTCATCTGCCAGTTACCCGAAATCAACCCCGGCATATAGCCTATTTTGCTCACACGCAGACCCTACGCCAGCCTCACTGTGCCATCACTTCCCGAGGACCATACCGGCGGGGTCTATCTCATGCAGCATCCGGCATTCCTCCTCGGTGGGAGGCTCGGTGGTCTCTACCATTTCCGGGATCAGGATTTCAAACGAGCTGCCGCTGTAGATATCGTCCAGCGTGACTCCCGGATGGACCGCCAGGAGCTTCATCCTTTTCGTCAGCTCATCGAAGCCGTAAACTCCCAACTGGGTGATCACACGGTAGGGGCCGGTGTCTTCGGGCAGGCCCGCCCTCTCCCGGGCACCTGGACCGTCTAGGTAGCCCGGCGTGGTGATGAAGTCCACCCGCTCGACAAACCGGCGCTTATCCTGCCGTATCAGAACGATCGTGCGGTGGCAGAGCGAGCCGATGTCGTTCCCACCACCGCTGCCGGGCAGGCGCACTGTCGGATGTTCCCAATCTCCGATGACGGTGGTGTTAATGTTGCCGTACTGGTCGATCATCGCCGCGCCCAGGAAGCCATAATCGACATAGCCGGCCTGGCAGGCGCTCATCACGTCGTGCATGCTGGAAGCGGCCGCAGCCTGGTAAAACGTGCGCGAGTCACCCACCGAGATGGGCAACACCGGCACACGCGGACCGATCCCACCCGCCTCGAAAATGATGAGCAGCCCCTGAGCGTGGTTTCTTTGGGCCAGCAGGGCGGCGATCATCGGCAGGCCTGTGCCCACGAGCACCGATTTCTTATTTTCCAGCAGCCTGGAGGCCACGCAAGCCAGGAGTTCAGTGGAGGTATATCCTTTCGCCTGTTCAGACATATCGGCCTCACTTAGACTTCAACCAGGGCGCACACACCGGGGCTTTCATCTTCTCAACCCGCTTTAAGTAATTAAACTTGCGGATGCCACCCACCAGCTCTAAATATTCCTCGAAGCCGGACACGCCGAAGATGTATTTACTAAAGTAAGCCTGCACCCCCTGCGGCGTTTTAGAAAGCTCAAGCCATTCACCGATGTGTTCCTCGTCAAAGAAATACAGGTAAGGCATCAAGGTAGGGTGAGCGCCATAAGGCACCTCAATCACCGCGTCCACCACGTAGAACGGGATCACAGTCCGGCAGGGTTCTTTGCGGATGACCTCCTCGTCGACGACCTCTTCGGCGGTGATGATCACTCGCCTGGCAGCCCGAGCGAGCTCGAAGTCTTCCACAATGATACCGTCGATCTGGGTATTGCCGTACTTATCGCAGCGCGGGACATGGAACATAGCCACATCCGGATAGGCAGCCGGGATCAGGCAGACGGGCTTCCCACTCCAGGGGTCTGTTGCCACCTTGCAGGCACTGCGCTTCAAAGTGTCGGTGCCCAGCATGTTGCGGGAGGGGATGAAGGGGATGCCCATCATCCCCGCCAAAAAGCGCCACTGGTAGCCGGCGTTGGAAATCTCGGCTGCAACCTTGCACTGTCCGGACTCAACAGCACGACGACCCGCCGGTGAGAGGCCACGCAGCTCATGGCCGAATGCATAAGCCACCTCGACCTTGGCAACGCAGCCAGCCCCGATCAGCAAGTCGATATCGTGGACGCCGGTCTTGCCGGCCATTACCAGGTTCTGCTTGCGCTGGCGGATGATCTCGTACACCAGCGCCATGGGGATGCGGATATGGCCGAAACCACCAAAGGCGATGAAGTCGCCGTCGTGGACGTATTTCTCCACCGCTTCTGCCACACTGATGCGCTTGTCACGCAGGTCACGGGGCTTATTCTCCCGTACCCACTGTCGGTTCTCATCCGGGTCGTGCCAGCCAATGAGCTCACCGGAGCCTTCCTGAATGATCTCCATCGTCATTTTGACTCGCTTTCTTACCTATCTCCTCATCTCCCCGCCCTTTGAGGGGCAGGGCCGGGGGTGGGCGAATCTCCGAACGCTCTCTCTAGAGTTAAATGGTACAGATAAAGCTTGACCCTCGTAATAAAATGTCAAAATGAAGAGATTACCACTTCCGCCAGGACAGGTGCATCGATACCTGGCCTCAGCCCATCTGTTATAGCCTCGATCTGGGCCATGACCTGGTCGAAGGTGAACTGTTTGACGTTGATGGCCCCGGACGGGCAGGCTGCGGAGCAAGCCCCGCACCCCTGGCATAGTACCGGATTGACCGTCATCACCCCGCGCAGTGGATGCAGTACCAGGGCTGAGAACGCACACACCTGTGCGCATTGGGCGCACCCTGAACACAGCTCCTCATCGACGAATGAGGTTGTCGCCTCCACCTGGACCTGGCCGCGCCGCAGAGGGATCATGACCGCCGAGGCAGCGGCACGCGCCTGTACGATGGCTTCGGATATGTCCTTAGGTCCCTGGCAGCAGCCGGCCAGGAAAATCCCCGCCATGGCGGTATCCACCGGGCGCAGCTTGGGGTGGGCCTCCATAAAGAATCCATCGGCTGAGCGCGACAGCTTGAGCAGCCCGGCGACCGTGCCTATGTCAGCTCGCGGGGTCATCCCCACCGCCAGCACCACCAGGTCAGCCTCCACCTCGACCGGCTCACCGAGCAGTGTATCCTCAGCGCGCACGACAACCCGCTCACCGCGCCGGACAATCTCCGACGGGTTCCCACGCCGGTAGAGCACTCCTTCTTCCCGAGCGCGGTCGTAAAACTCCTCAAAACCCTTGCCAAAGGCACGGACGTCTATATAAAACACCGTCACCTGAGCACCTGGCAATCGCTCGCGTACCAGGCGGGCCTGCTTGGCTGTGACCATGCAGCACACCCGTGAGCAGTAGGAGTTGCCGAGCGTTTGGTCACGTGAGCCAACACACTGGATGAAGACGACACGTTCCGGCTGTCGTCCATTAACACGCAGGTCTCCGTGAACAAGCCGCTCGAAATCGAGCGTGGTGATCACCTCAGGATATACGCCGTAGCCGAATTCGGGTTTGCGGTGCGCGTCGAAGACCTCGAAACCCGTTGCGACCACCACCGCGCCAACCGTCAGTGCGCTGGTTTCCTCGCCACGGCGAATGTGGGCATTGAAATTCCCGACGTATCCGCCGACCTCGGTCACCTCCGCCTCGGTCATGACCGTGATGCGCGGGTGGTGGATCAAACGTTCAATCATCCCGTTCACCAGGTCGGCTACAGACTCGAGCGTCGGGAAGGTACGATAAAGTTGGGCAGCATGACCGCCCAGGCGGGGAGCGCGCTCGACGATGGTGGCATGATAGCCCGCCTCGGCGATGTCCAGAGCAGCCTGCATCCCGGCGATACCCCCGCCGATCACTAAAGCCGACGGGGTGATGGGCGCCTGGCGCACTTCCAACGGCTGAAGTCGCGCCGCTTTGGCGACCGCCCCAGCTATGAGCTGCATTGCCTTGGTCGTGGTCCGGGTCTCCTGCGGATGAACCCAGGAGCACTGTTCCCTGATATTTGCCATCTCGAGGCAATATGGGTTTAAACCCGCTGCGGCGATGGTGTCCCGGAAGGTCGGTTCATGCATCAGGGGTGAGCAAGAGGCCACCACGATACGGTTGAGGTTCAGCTCGGCAATGTCATTTTTGATCAGCGCCTGCCCGGGGTCGGAGCACATATAGGTGTAGTGGCGCGCCACACATACATCGGGCAAGTGCGCAGCAAACTCAGTCACCGTCGGCACGTCCACCGTCGCGGCAATGTTGATGCCGCAATGGCAGATATACACACCGATTTTTGGGGTAAAGGTCATCTTATCTCCCAATTCGCCTTTATCATAGCGCTTGCGCCGCCAGCTCAGCGATATCCATCACCTGCAAACGATCCTGAGCATTTACGTGTTTCAGGGCCTCGTCCAGTGTCAGCAAGCAGAACGGGCAGGCGGTAGCGAGGATCTCTACCCCGGTCTCCAACGCCTCCTTGATGCGTAGCTGCGCCAGGCGTGTACCGGGATTGGTGCCCTCCAGCCACATGCGCCCACCGCCACCCTCGCAGCACAGGCTTTTCTCGCGCGAGCGGTCCATCTCGATCAGCTTCAGGCCCGGGATGCTCTGCAGCACGGTGCGCGGTTCATCGAATATGCCGTTGTGTTTGCCAAGGTAACAAGGATCATGATATGTCACGGTCTTCTCCAGCCTGCCGGAGAACTCCAGAACGCCGTTCGTTACCAGCTTTGCCAGGAGCTGAGTGTAATGCTGCACCTGCCAGCCGCTCTGCGGATAATCATTCTTAAACACATTGAAGCAGTGAGGTGAGGTGGTGAATATTTTCATAACTTTTAAGCTCTTGAACGTTTCCACGTTCTCTTCCACCATCATCTCGAACAATCCGGCTTCTCCCAGCCGTCGCACCTCGCTCGCACAGCAGGCCTCGTCGTTTCCCAGTATACCGAAGTCCACCCCGGACCGTTGGAGGAGACTCACCAGGGAGCGCGACACCTTCTGGACGCGCGGGTCGTAGGAGGGCGTGCAACCAACGTAATACAGGTATTCGGCTCCCTCGCCGATGGGTTTCACAGTAAGATCGCCAACCCACGCTCCCCGGTCTTCGCGCGGCATGGTCAGCGGATTGCCATAGCGAAAGGTGCTCTCCAGGGCGGTCTTGACGTTCGGATGGACGCGACCTTTCTCGACAAAGGCCCCTCGCAGGGCGATGATCGCCTCCATAGGATTTACCTTCTTCGGGCAGCGACTGTAGCAGGTCGCGCAGGTCGTGCAGTCCCACAGCTCCTCACGCCCCTCCAGGTCGAACCCATTCCCGGCGATCAGTATCCGATAGATCAGACTGCGCGGGTTAAGCCGGGTCTTGATCGCCATAGGGCATCCTCCGGTACACTTACCACATTGGATGCAGGCGAGCAACCCGTGATCTTGGGTAAATTGGCGGCTCTCAATCTTAAGCATATTCGGCTTCTTTCATTGGGGAGGCTTCCGAAGTGGGACGAACATCGGTTGGTTTTGCCTCCATATCGTCAGATTCGCCTGTATTGGCTAATAAGATCATCGCAGCCGAGGCGGCGGCTTTTGCATGAGCGACCGTATCGGGTATGTCTTTAGGCCCTTGGCAGCACCCCGCCAGGAACACGCCAGGCAGGTTGCTCTCAACCGTCCGTAGCTTCGGATGGTCCTCCAGGAAAAAGCCATCCTCCCCGCTCTTCAGGTTAAGGGCACGCGCCAGGGCCTCCGCATCAGACCGTGGCTGGAGGCCCACCGCCAGTACGACCAGATCGGCCTCCACTTCAACCGGCTCACCCAGCAAGGTGTCTTCGGCACGTACGATCAGTGCATCCCCACGT
>Ga0315289_10010161_pt1 | contig 13494 bp, 8 predicted proteins | sample YL17G11_40_MG_FD_203452 | JGI IMG/M metagenome (GOLD analysis project Ga0315289, IMG submission 203452) | Sediment microbial communities from Yellowstone Lake, YNP, Wyoming, USA - YL17G11_40 | ecosystem: Environmental > Aquatic > Freshwater > Lake > Sediment | place: USA: Wyoming | collected...
TTGACCAGACTCTGCATATATTTTGGGTTGATTGCTGCAAAGAATTCGTCAGTGCTAATCAGATGCACTCTAGGATCCATCTTGGACAATTTTCGCAGAAGCTCGATTCCCGTTCTTGGGGGAGCAGTCTTGTTTCCTGCCGCAACTATCAGGACAATGGTGAGGAACAATGGCTGGCTCCTGTCGTAAAGTTTCCATCCATCCATCTTCAAGAGAGAGATCGTATCTGCGTAGAGATCTGCGGAGCCAGATACGAATTTGATTCTGAATTCCATGTTGGCTGTTGTTGTTTGGAGCTCAAAGTTGATCTTGAACTCTTGCCATGTGCCTGACGTGAAATCCGTCGTCGATAGCGACTGGCTCTTCAAGATTTTCCCGGCTTCCCCTAGGTGGGTTGCAATATCCAAGACTGCGACGGGTCCAGAAGACTTCTGATCGGATATCTTCACGCGGAAGGTGGCCTGGTATTCGCCCGCTGGCAGTGTCGCGTAGGGTCCGAATACGAGGTATGTCTCACCTGATTCCTGGTTCGCGTACACTACGCGTACCTCCCCACTGGTTGAAGTAGGGTCGTATACAACCGCGCCATTTCCGAAGAGGTCAGACGTCGCATAGAGCATTTGGGGGGGGTCGCGGCCTTCAAGGATATTCATGATGTTGTTGGTGATGTCAGCGTCATTCAAATCAGTGCTTGAGAATGAATAGCCGTAGGCGTTAGGGGCTATCGGTGTAATAGTTCCAAACGGAAAGTGAAAGAATGTCTCGGAAGGCGTACCCAAGGGAAAAGGCATCATGTTGCGACTCAACCTGCCTGTGTAACCGGTGAAAACTCCGAGAGGTGTAAGTCGTTCTGAGTACATAGGTGCCGCTTCATCTTTCCATCCAAGAACCTGGACTGTCCTAAGCCCTGTGGCATCCCAGTAGTTGCGAGCATAGTCCAAGTATTTCTCGAGTTGAGAAGGCGTCATGTCCTTTGGGCTCATGTACCCCACGCCGGATGGACCGGCGACCAGACTAACCTGGCTGCTTGCAGAGCTTACGTAGTAATTCCAAATGAGCGGTGCGATATCGATTAGCGTAGGGTTGATGGTCCATCCCAACGGAACGTCTGAAGAACCGTAGAAATTCCAGTTGTTCCCTCCGAGAGTGTAGTCGTAGCTTCCGATATTGTCCCCGTCTGTCACATACGCCGCCAAATAGACTCCTGGTTCGGTGATACGAAGTATCGTCTGGTTGTCTATTCTTGGTCTGTATCGTGTGGGCTGCACATCGATTCCGGAGAGGACTGTCAGGTCAGCTGGGCTAGTGGCTTTCTCAACATGAGTGAACACTGGAGTCCAGTCTCCATACTCTGATACTAGCGAGACAGTTGCATCCTCCTCGCCCTCAACCCAACCGAATATCGGTATTGGGCTTGGTGCATCTGCGAGGAATCGCTGAAAGAGAGCTTTCTGATCGGCGTCCCTTGCTGAAAGATAGAGTGTTACGAGACGCAGTGCAACGATATAGTCCCTCGCGCCCAATTTAGTGGGATACTCTGACACTGGGGGACCTGGATTTGCCACTCCAATCATTCTGTGATCGCATCGAGTCCACAGATTGTCGTAGACCCATTGGTAGATGCTGACTCGTCCATCTGGAGTGTTGGACCAACCCAAGTTACGGACATTCTGCCTAAGGTCCACCACGTCTGTTATCGCTAACATTTGCTGCAAACTGGGTAGGGATGCTGGGTCCACAATCAGTCTATTGTCTAGCCCGGCTATCGTTGTGGCAACATTGATGGTGTCAGGGATCAAAGGATCGTAGACTACAAGTCCACTGAGTGATGATCTGAATCTTGTGATCAGATCGCTTGATGAATCAATTCGCGTGACTTGAATGGGTACCTTGGATAGAGCATATTCAAGCCAGAACTCACTATACGAGTCCAAGACAAGGTATATTCGCGGTTCTTCACGATTCACTATTCCTTGTAGACTCAGGAGTGTAAGTGTAAGCGAAGCATCATGGCTCCCTCTGAGATCAAGCACCAATAGATTACGAGCAGGCGGGAACTTGGGGAAGTAATGGCCAGGAGACCAAACAGGACCCAGTGATGACTGTGCCGTTATCAGGTCTGCCCGCAGTGGGGCAAAGACACTTGTGATTGGGAAAATTAACAGAAGAAGACAGAAACACGTCCTCGATTTGGGATTCAACAATGCCGTTGTGAACTGCCTCCTCCTCGCAGTATCTGAACGTCACAACTCGTGGATGCTCACCGCTTTCGTCGCCGCAAGTCCTCCTCCAAAATATCGAGCAACGCCTCCCTGTGCGACTCGCACCGAATTACGTCGAATACCGCTGGAAGGTTCGCGAGTGAAGCGAATGCCTTCGTTAGCATGCCATTTCTGTTTGCCATTCTTGAAATACTATTGAATCCACAGAGGAGATTGTAGTACTTGTTTCTTTGAGTACTGCAATAATCGGTCCATTCCTCGAGAACGAAGCTCTTGTCCCTGATGGCGGTTGAGCGCTCGTTGAGCAAGTCCAGAAACCGTGTTTCCTGATCCGGTTTCATGCGTTTTGCGCCGATATGTGCTTTGGATTGAGTGTATGGGATGACATCCATGCTAGGCTTAGCATTCATTTCCATACGTAGACGAACCAGAAACCCCTCCCGCCAAGACTCATGCTCGGAGTCCGCATCGAACAAGAGGTTTCCCTGCCCATACACGATTATCCCTCCGCCGTACTCCTCATAACAACCAGGACAGTGCGAATGCTGACAGACAACGGCAGAGGCTCCTTCTTCAATCATGAATCTGCAGAGTTCCATAAGTCTAGGGCTGGGATAGGGGTAGTGCTCGTTGCCACCATGCACAATGACGATGACGTGGTCGACGCTAGTGCGCGCGTTTCGCATGTGCCTGACAAAATCAACAACGTCCAAAGGGGCTGCCCCAGCACTGTCTTCAGATGCAATAGAGAACTCATTCTCCGCCATCGCGATGATGCCAAGACGAACGCCTTTCACTGATCTGATCAACATGCGGCGTGCCTCTCGGAGGTTACGCCCCGCTCCAACTACTTCAATGCCAGCTTTGCCACAGACTTCGAGCGTGTTATGAAGCCCTTGCTGCCCATGATCATAGATGTGGTTGTTTGCGAGGCATAGAATGTCAATGCCACACGCAATCAACCCATTGATGCATTGGCTCGATGCACGAAGAACTGGCCCGCACTTGAGTATCGGGGTAGGTCGGTCTGTCAGCGGGCATTCCAGATTGACCATTCTGAGGTCAACGCTATTGAACAGGGGTTGTAGGTCATTTAGAAGTGCTCTCGAATTACCTTGCGCAAAGTAGACCTCGTTCCGAGGGGTAGGGCAAACATCGCCTCCAATTATGATCTCTGCGGAACTCATCTAGGGTCAAACGCCTTTCAATGACTGCTGCCTACATTAATCTGGAGGTAAAGTAAGGCCTTTCGGCGAGCATACATAACGTATCGAATTGGCTGACCGGCGATGAGAGGGAATACTATGCGGCACAGGTCAAGTGAAACACAAATGCTCTGGAACCTTCAAGGATGGGCCGCAGCCCGAGCAACTCTCAAGCGATTCTATACAAGGCTGCAAGCTTCGTCAGCAAGCGAGGTGCCAGTTGGAGACGCAATCTCCATATTGTGACTGACATATGGCTGTTGGGAACCATGTCCTCCGAGGAGCTGAATAGCGGCGAGCTGGCTGGTATAGCCCAGAAGGCAGCACAAGGAGGTATGTTCCTTCTTCTTGGAAACGCTTCGTCAACTGTGATCCTGGCCGTAGGATCAATCATAATCGCACGACTTCTGGGGCCATCCAGCTACGGCTCTTACTCACTGGTCGTAACCATCCCTCTTCTTCTAGTATCTATTGCTGACGTAGGCATGAATTCTGTTCTCGTGAGATTCCCGGCAAAACTCAGGTCACAAGGTGACCTCTATCGAAGCAATAGAATGATTAGGCTAGCTTTTCTGTTCAAGCTTTGCCTAAGCATGGTCGCCTCTCTCATTTGCTACAGCGGCGCGAACATCATCGCCGCCTCGATACTGAATAGGGCCGAGTTGGCTCCACTGGTACAGCTTGCCTCAGCCCTGATAATCTTCAAAGCCGTTTACGATGCTGCAACGGCCTCTTTTGTCGGGCTCGATATTATGCAGCTAAGTGGAAGCATGGAGACCCTGCAATCAATCCTAAAGAGCTTTTTTGCACCTGTGCTCATTCTGGCTGGTTTTGGGGTCCTAGGTGCGATTACGGGATATTGGTCCAGTTATGCAGTCGCGGGCATAGTGGGCACTCTTCTCCTTTTCATGAAATATGCTCGTTCTGCGAGGCGGGCGAGCAATTCTCTGTCAACGGAGCTGAGAGTCATGCTCGGTTATAGCTTCCCCTTGTATGTGGCGATAATGGTGGCTGCCTTCCTTGTACAGTATCAAAACATAGTCCTGGCCCATTTTGCTAGTGACCTAGAAATCGGCAACTTCAACGCGGCTTCGAACTTCACTATGCTTTTGGGGATCCTGGCATACCCCATCGGAACAGCGATGTTTCCAATGTTCTCCAAGCTGAATCCTAGGTCCCAGAGAAACGAACTGACCAAGGGATTCGAGCTGTCAGTCAAATACGCATCGCTTCTGATAATTCCAGCATCAGTTGCTACTATGGTATTTTCCAGAGACCTTGTGTATGCGACGTACGGAACCAGTTACATCCTTGCCCCGAATTATCTCAGCGCGATTAGTTCGCTATATCTCTTGACTGCGCTTAGTTACGTGGTTCTTCCGGCTTTTCTGAACGGAGTAGGATACACAGTGACCATACTCAAGGCCAACATCTTGACGCTCGCAGTGTTCCTACCGCTGGGTCCAGCGCTCGCGTGGTCTTGGAGTGTCTATGGTCTTATCATAGCATTTGTACTCGCGAACGCAGTCGGCACACTGTACGGAGTGCATGAAGCCTCTGTGAAGCTCGGTGCGCGGCCTGGTTTGAGAGTCAATGTGAGGATTATTGTTGCCGCATCTCTGGCTGCCATCCCGACGGTATTGCTGTCGCAGTTCTATTTGACTGGGACGGCTATTATCAACTTGATCATGGGAGGGCTCCTCTACTTGACTATGTATCTGACTTTGGCCCCGCTCGTAGGTGCCTTGAACAGGTCCGATGTCGACAATCTAAAGACTGTCTTCTACAAGATAGCGCCTCTCGCAACCCTAGCGAAACCCATACTCGGCTATGAATCGTGGATCCTTTCCGCAACGAGCAGGGACTGAACCACGGTCAATTGCGAGTACAAGGACAGCCATACAGAGGATTTCGGGTTAAGCCAAGTCCTCTCATCCGTAAGCTCTAACCTTGAGCCCTATCCTTGGGTGACGGTCACTGGGAGTTCTAGCATCTGCCCGAACCGAACAGAGTCGGCCATTCTGAGCATTTGATAGGATACTGTATAGCTGCCTGTGTTGGTCGGTGCGGTCATCGTGAAAGTGAAGGTGTACTCTTGACCAGGGGCAACAGATGCTCCTGGATCCAACGCTACCGTCGCGGGGCCAAAGGACGATTGGTCAGCGAAGGCGAGCATGTAGCTTGTGGCAGTCCACGTCATTGTGCCCATATTGCGGATGGTTACGTGCGCGGTGTAGTCTCGGCCCGCAACCATTTCTTGGGGCACGTCATGGGTGACGATGGCGGCGTTGAGCTTTGCAGCCAATGTGACTGTCAGCGTTTCAGCCGGTCGGCTGGAAACACGGAACCCCATGGGTTGTACTGTTGTCCCGTCTGGTAAGTAGTAGGGAGCTTGTCCAAAGTTCACTGTTATCGTAACGCCATTTTCAAACAAGGTCTGTTGGACGCTTCGGTCAGCTGTGAGCAAATGATGATCTGTCATCTCAGAGAGACCTACCTGTCTCGCGACTGGGGAGACGTTCTTGTAGCTCTGGACGAATCTTTGCTTGTTGGCATTCCAAGTGTCCTTGTTGAACATGAACATGGGTGGCGTTCCGTATAGGATGTTGAAGAGATCTTTCTTGTCCCATATGGCTGGTATCTTGTTGTTGTAGTCGTTCCACCACCAGTATGAGACAACACAGTCGTGGTAGACGAGTTCCCAAAGCGGTAGTCGATACGTGTGTCCAACCTGGAATTTCGCCACTTGGTCCGGGACCGTGTTTAGTATCTGACTCAGAGAACCCTCAGGAGGTCTATATGGAACGAGGCTGAGCATGCCTTCAAAGTAGTGCACGTATGGTACAGCAGCGTCAATGCCGGTCTCGCTGCCTGTCACCATCCCGGTCTGCCCAGAAACGTATTGCAGGAGATCCATTCTTCCTTGACGACTTTCACTTCTCGTGAGGCTGTGATCAGAACTATAATCTTCAAACCACCTGTCTGCGGTTGCTATGTCAATGAATCGAGCACGATAGGGGCGGGTTTTCAGCTCTTCCAGAATCCTTACGGCGTATTTGAGCGCCTGTTTGTCGGAAACTATGCCCAATGGAATAGGGTTGCCGTCCTTTCCTGTCACACTCCACCCTTTGACCCATTGTCCGTCGGGACCAATGATGATATCGCTCGGCCAAGCCCCTTCGACCCACCACCACGGCGGAATGGGGTTCTTCATCAAGCCGAACTTCGCGGGATCCATCACGTCGTGGTAGTCGTCGTACCGACCAGTCAAAATCCCCATGTCGTTCATGGTTTGGATGACACTTGGGGGAACGGCTTCTGAACTAAATCCAAGAGTATTGAACAATATCCGTTCAATGCCGAGAGATTTCATCTCCTTGGCAATAGCAAGTTTGTCATAGTGGCTGTCCTCCAATGGTGGCGCTGACCAAACGTTGACCGCGCCAATCAACAGATCAACGTTGGGGTTCTCTTGGAGCTTCTGTTGCAGCGTCTTGAGAAGCCCAATCGCTTGCGCGTAAGACCGGTATTGTTTGCACATGGCAACGTATCCTCCGTGGTCAAAGAAGACGTATCGTAGAGACCGAGCATAACCAAACTGTCCCTTCTGCGGAACCCACTCCGGTGCAACGTATAGATTACCGGATGGATTGCGGTCTATTCGAATCGCCGCATCATTAGGGGTCTCGATGATTGCCATCTGGCCCTTGTCGCCGTCGGTCACACCCCAGAAGGCCATACTCATGCCGCCATGTCCTGCGTAGGCGGACAACCACGTTGGAGAGATCGATGTGTCTTCCACCGGATATGAGATCCCTTCGTTCAATGGGACAACCAAGTACGTGCCTGTTTCGGTTACAAATGGGTTAGGGAATTTCACCAAGTCACTCATGGCGCCGTTGCCCGCAAGTTGCACCAAGAATTCAGGTTCATCTCCCTGCAGCGCGATTGTGACTGCAACCTGAAGGTTAAGGCGAGAGAAGAGCAAGGTCGTACTAATGGTACTGGGTTGCTGTATTGTCGCGCTTTTCACGATTATGGCTGGCGTGAGAGGCTGTTGGGTCCAGACATCGTTTGTCCGCAAGTCCACAACTGTTAGCGTCGCGAGGTCCGTATGAAATGTGAGCGAGAGCACAGAATTGTCGATGGTCAACACACTGGGCACTTGTAGAACTGAGGTGGAGGCTACGGCCTGCACTGCGGATACAGCCAATATGGCTGCAATCATGGTCACAGCGAATATGAGTTGGCTCAGACGCCTCTTCGTGGGTCGTTGCATTATTATATTGCCACAGCGTGCTGAAAGATCTTGCGCCATCCTTGAGTGACGTGTCACTGACCCAAGATGACCGTAGTGACAGATACACGAGCCTAGGCAACGACCCGCATGATTGGAGATCGAGCAGAGAATCCATATCGCGTGTGATCGACTAGGTTTGTGAGTAGTGCGTGGAGTCGATAAGTTGAGAGATCGAGGAAGAGTATCTGATGCACAATGGAAGATGATTGTGCGATCAATGCCTATTCCGTGTGTTGATGTAATCGTTGAGAAGGCGTCAAGAGTCCTGATTGGATTTAGAGTGATCGATCCTTATCGAAATGTTTGGGCTCTTCCTGGAGGAAGAATACTCAAGCACGAGTACCCTGGAGACGCGGCTCAACGCATACTGAGAGAAATCGGCGTGAAGGGCAGAATCAGTGATCTGGTGGGAGTGTTTCCTGTCAAGTTTCCGCTTCATGAGTTGAAGCGATATGACATCACACTCTGCTACAGGTCACAATGGGTGGCGGGCGAGCCACAGGCCGACTCGGAGCTGGCTAGATTTCGATGGGTGTCTCCAGAAAGGCTTCCAGCACGGACCGGGGCGAACTATCGCAGGATGATAAAAGCGGCATTCTTCAACTGAGCGGTGAATCACGGACTCCGTGGGTAGACAGTGAAGCCACCGGCGTTTCCGTCAGGGCTTGCTCCACCGGAACCGATCCTGGTGACAAGTACAGACGACCGTTTTTGACATCGCATACCTCTTTGTAGATGGCCTTAGCGAGTAGAATCCGATATCTGTGGAGAAGTACGGTCTCGGGCACCTGATTCGCATAATATGACGCCGGCGTTGTCGGGCGCCTAGAAAACTTGAAGACTTGGACGTAGTCGAAGGGGAGTTCATCCACAACCCTTAGCGTCGCATCGAAATCCTCCTCCGTCTCGCCAGGAAAGCCGATCTGAGTTTGCGTCCAGATCCGAAGCTTTGGAGACACCTCTTTCATTGCGGCAACGCACTTCTTGAATTCGTCAATGGTATGTCCTCTTCCCATAGCCCGCAAGATCTTGTTGCTTCCCGACTGCATCGATGTCCCCAACAAAGTCACCTTTCCTGACTGTAGGATCGGCAAGAGTCCTCCCAGCATGTCCTTCAAGTAGCGTGGGTTGATGTTGGGCAGAAGTAGCTCGTATTGCCCATCCACACCGGTGATCGTCTCTAGGAGATGCACCAGGGTGTAGCCGAGGTCTCTCCCATAGACTCCTAGATCGGTGGAGACTAGATGAAAGCGTTTGAACCCGCGGTGCAGCCCGTCTCTGAACTCGTCCAATACTCTGTCAACTGGCTTACTCGTCAGTCTACCAGAAGAATGACAGTCACTGCAGTATTTGCACTTGCTCAGACAACCCCTTGCCGTCATTACGCAGAACACGTCGGATCCCGTTAGAGCAACTGAGCGAAGTTGGCAATTGAGTTCTTCGAGAGCATAGGTGAGAGGGTCCGGCTGATACTTGGCTCTTATTCGTTTAAGATCCTGACCATCATCATGAAAGAGGTGGTTTACCTTCACATCATTGTATTTGATTTTCGCTCCGATCATGGCCTCGAGTTTGTCCGTCTCCCTTCGACCGAATGCAAAGCCATAGTGAGTTGATGCAACTAGCGCAGGATCTATCTTTGGAAGGCACCCCCAGACTATGAACTCTGAGCCAGGCTTTCTCTGACTCTCAAGAACATCGATAAGGTCAATGGAGATGTGCGCATCTAGCTGAGTCAGACCGCAAGAATAGAAGATGACGAGGTCGGCCGTCTCCAAACGAGCGGCCTCTAAGGCATTCATCTCCAGGAAGCGCTTGAGCTGGGCACACTCCATCCTGGCCTCGTAGCATCCCGCGCATCGAATATGGTATGTTTTCGTACTCTCTCTCCTGCCAAAGGAGCATGAAGCGTTGACGACGCTCTATCAGCACCGAACGCAAGGCTCGTTGTTCGCAAGAGGCCCTTTCATAAGATTGTGGGCTCATGCACTGAAAATCTCGCAGTTGATCTTCTAGGATTTCGCCAAGTAGGCTAGGACTGCTTTCGGTCGGCGAAACATCCATGCTCCGGATTCCAACGGGACTGTGCCAACTCTAGTTTTAGAGAGGGGTTATCGTCTAGCCGGAAAGGACCCAGCAGACTTCAGGTGCTCCGTCAGCGCGCGGGCCAGTGTGCCAAATTGGCTAGGACAGAGCTGAGTTGCTGGATGGGTTGAGGAGAGGGCATCAGCAAGAAGGGTATCATCGAAGGACACGGCTCGACCGGAAGGGTTCCCAAATGAGATCCGAAAGCAGCCCACACGAACCGCAAATATCGAAGGGGTTCGAAGATATGCTTCTTCTTCGAATCAACGTCCGTCGGCTTCGAAAGTTCGTCCACGGGGCAACATCGATGCGATCAAGGGAGGGCATCGCGTTTGATTTGATCCAGCCTGATGGCGTGGATGAGATCCTCTCTTGAATCTGCCTGACTGGTGATGTAGTTAGGCTCTCTTGAGGGTCATTGAAGGGTTGCCTGTCGACCGATCGACTAGTGGACGCCACCACCGCTTGTTGGCGACGTACCAGTCAATTGTCTTCTGAAGGCCCTGCTCGAAGCTCACTTGAGGCTTCCAGCCTTGCTGCTGGATCTTCCTGCAATCCAGAGAGTACCTGAGATCATGTCCCGGGCGGTCCGTGACGAATCTTATCATCGTTTCCGGGAGGGATAGGTGGTGGAGTGTCTCTCTCGCGATGTCAATGTTCTTCTTCTCGTTGCCGCCGGCGATATTGTACACCTGACCTTTCTCGCCATTCTCCAGAATGAGTCGGATAGCTCGAGCGTTGTCTTCTACAAAGATCCAGTCTCTGACGTTCTCTCCAGTTCCGTAGATAGGTAGGGACCTTCCACGAAGCGCATTCGTGATCAGTCTGGGGATGAGCTTTTCCGGATGTTGATTTGGGCCGTAGTTGTTCGTGCTCCGAGTCACTGTCACATCCAAATCATATGTGACGAAGTAGGCGTTGACGAGCAGGTCTGCAGCTGCCTTGCTGGCGGAGTATGGGCTTGACGGGCTAAGTGCGTCTGTCTCCTTGAAGGATCCTTCAATACGGCTGCCGTACACCTCATCTGTACTAATCTGCTGAAACCTAACGCGGAATCTGCGGCATGCCTCAAGAAGGACCTGCGTCCCAAGAACGTTCGTCTCGATGAAGACTTCCGGTGTCTGAATGCTGCGGTCGACATGTGACTCGGCCGCAAAATTCACGACGGAGTCAGCCCCCCGAACCAGTGAGTTCACGAGTCTACGGTTCCTGATGTCACCTCTCACGAACTTGTGTCGCTTCTCGTGCCGTAGATCCTTGATGTTTCTCAAACTCCCTGCGTACGTGAGCTTGTCTAGGTTTACGATCCTGCAGTTTGTCTCGTTGACTAGTTGGCGGACGAAGTTGCTGCCTATGAAACCAGCTCCTCCGGTCACTAGGATCTTATCCATGTTTCAGACCCGGCGCAAGGCCCCAATCATAAGGGATCTGCTTCGTGTCCGGCGGAAGCCTAAACTCGTCCGGTTCCTTGTAGCTATACAGCTCGGTCGGAACGTTGATGACATAGGCGGTCTCTCCCCCGATTGCCTTGAAACCATGGTAGACGAGAGGTGGGATCTTGACAAGAAGAGGTCTCCGATCTCCGGTGAGGATCTCTTCAATCTGCTTGTGGCTGGGAGAGTCCTTCCTAGAGTCGTAGAGGACGAGCTTCACCATCCCCTTGATGCATATCATGTTGTCCGTCTGCTTCTTGTGGTAGTGCCAAGCCTTCACTACGCCTGGGTATATCGTCGTCAAATAGACTTGGCCGAATCGTTCGAATTGTTCCCAGTCAGACCTCATCAGCTCCATCAGCCAGCCCCGCTCATCCGGAATCGGCTTCAGCTCACGGAGAACGACACCGTCGATCATGCGACCTGCAGCCCCAACATTCGCATACTGGATCAGCCCAACTTTATTATCTCTTGTCTGCTTCCAACAGATCTGTGCCAAAGAGGCGTCTAAAACGAGAGTTGTGGTCACGGGCAGCAGTGGCCTCCTCGGGAGGAGCCTCATGAGTGTCCTGAAGGACGACTATGAAGTTGTGGGGATCGACAGGTACGCGCTGGAAGGTCAGAATGGCCTCGCTATCGATATCACTCGTAGAGAACGCATATTGGAGTCAATCGTAACCGTCGCTCCTAATGTGGTTGTTCACACAGCCGCCGAGACAAACGTGGACCGCTGCGAAACACAGCGAGATGTCGCTAGGAGAATCAACGTGGAGGGGACGGCGAACATCGCACAGGCCTGCGAAAGCCTCAGAGCCAAGTTGATATTCGTCTCAACCGACTACGTCTTCGACGGCAACAAAGGCAACTACGCAGAAACAGACGAGCCCAACCCCATCAATTTCTATGGCCTCACGAAGCTTGAAGCAGAACGGATCGCAGCGTCGATTTCTTCGGACTTCCTGATGGTCAGGACGAGCGTTCTGTACGGGTGCCACCCGACCAAACTCAATTTCGCAACGTGGATCCTGAAAGGACTCCGTGAACGCCAGACTATGAAAGTAGTGAATGATCACATCAATTCTCCAACCTTTGCTGGCAATTTGGCGGATGCGATTCACAGGGCAATCGAGTTGAGGAGCCAGGGCACACTGCACATTGCAGGAAGCCAAAGGATCAGCCGATTCGATTTTGCTCGGAGAATAGCTACACAGTTCGATCTTGATGAGAGTCTACTATTGCCGGTGAAGATGAAGGATCTTGACTGGATCGCTAGAAGGCCAAGGGATTCGTCTCTCAATGTCGGAAAGGCTGAAAGAGAACTGGGCATGGAACTATTCGGAGTGGGCCGCGGCCTAGAGCAAATGGCAAGGAGTAAACCGTGAAAGGCGTAGTCCTACACGGAGCGCCGGAACCCGACTGAGGCCTCTAACGCACACGGGGCCTAAGCAACTCATACCCATCGCAAACAAGCCCATGTCACTCTACGCGATCGAGGCGCTCAAAGACGCTGGGATAACGGAGATGGCCATCATTCTTGGGTCGATAGCGCCTGAGAAGGTCCAAGAGTTCTACGGGGACGACGGGAAGTTTGGCGCTGGAATAAGATAAGCCCTGTAACCAGAGAAAACTTCGTGGCCTGCTCACAAGCAATATCTTACGAACTCCGCGTAAGTAGCTCACTCGTGCCAGTAACGGATTCTAATTCACCACACATCCAAGCAATTTTGAGTTCATTTCACTTCCAAGGTGTCTCTGACAGAACTCAGTCGTCTATGAGATGCCTCCACCATGACTCGTTCTTAACGTACCACCCCACAGTTTCAATGAGCGCCTCTCTGAATCCATAAGATGGCTTCCATCCGCACTAGTTTCGAATGCCACCGGAATCAAGCCTGCATCTTAGATTATGTCCTGGACGATCTTCGACAGGCTATACAAAATCGGGAGACTTGCCCAGAATCTGCAATATCTGCTGAGCGAGATCTATGTTGACAACTTTGGTTTTGTTGTACTATCGTGAAGATCGTGAGAGACCTTGGTTCTTTCGATGCTATGAAGGAGGATGAGTCGACTTCTTGGAGTTCAGGAAGGACTATGCGGCAACGCCGTTGCAGATTCAACTCCCGGAATTCATCAGAATGACGGTCAAAGCGTTAAGTATCTACGGACGCTATGATGGCATATTCTCTACAAATCTACTAGAAAGAGTTGAATTGGTCTAAGGCGAAATTGATGAAGGGCGTTCTTTT
>Ga0315289_10010163_pt1 | contig 13490 bp, 8 predicted proteins | sample YL17G11_40_MG_FD_203452 | JGI IMG/M metagenome (GOLD analysis project Ga0315289, IMG submission 203452) | Sediment microbial communities from Yellowstone Lake, YNP, Wyoming, USA - YL17G11_40 | ecosystem: Environmental > Aquatic > Freshwater > Lake > Sediment | place: USA: Wyoming | collected...
GCGACCAAACCTCGAGGTCATAGCATTTTGCGGCAGAGAAGCTGAGGTCACCCGCACAGAGTTCCATCACTCGATAGTGTATCTCCAATTTTTTTAGAATCGCCTCGACATCGGCAACCAGAGTCTCCAGTTCGTCATAGGAAGTTTCGGGAAGCACGAATTTGACAAGCTCGACCTTATTGAACTGGTGCACGCGAAGAAATCCTCGCGTTTCCTTGCCATAGGAACCGGCTTCACGCCGAAAACAAGGGGAATAACCGCAAAAGCGAATAGGCAAGTCGGCCTCGCGCAGAGTTTCCTCGCGGAAGATATTCGTGATGGGAACCTCGGCTGTAGGAATCAAGTAGAGGTCATCTTCGGCGCAATAGTACATGTCATGCCCCAACTTGGGAAGTTGCCCCGTCCCTGTCATCGCCGCGGAATTTGCCACGAAGGGTGTCATGACTTCTTGATATCGGCCGGTGGCCAGATGCTGGTCGAGCATAAAATTGATCAGCGCACGCTCAAGGGTCGCCCCCGCTCCGCGATACAGCGGAAAGCCTGAGCCCGCAATTTTCGCGGCTCGCGCAAAGTCAAGGATACCCAACGCCTCTCCCAGTTCGAGGTGGCTTTTGGGCCTGAAATCGAATGCAGATTTGCTCCCCACTTCGCGTACGAGACGATTCGCCTCCGCACCATGCCCCTCCGGTACGGATGAATGAGGGAGATTCGGGATGGTGAGTAAGAGAGCGTGATGCTTGGCTTCAAGAGAGCGCCGTTCCTCATCCAGAACAACGACGCGCTCACCAATCCTACGACTCTCATCTTTTAAACTCGAAATGTCCTCTCCGGCCTTCACTCTCTTGGTGACTTCCATGGACAGAACATTGCGACGATTCTTCAGAGCGTCTCCCTCTTCAATGAGTGCACGGCGCTGCCTGTCCACTTCGAGGAATGCATCCAGACAGTCCTCTTCGCCCTTGAGTTTTATCCCGCGTCGAACAGCTTCCGGGTTGTCCCGGATGAATTTCATGTCAATCATGGAGCAATCTCAGTGATTGTATTCGATCAAGAGAATCGTACTATCGCTGCCCCTCTCCTCGAAGTATGACCAGCAATGTCATCAGCAGAATCCGAAAATCAAGCGCCACAGAGAGGTTTTCAATATAGTAAAGATCCTGGCGAAGCTTCAGAGCTATGTCTTCGGTCGAAGTGCTGTAGCGCAAATGCACCTGCGACCATCCCGTGATTCCGGGTTTCACATTGAGACGCCGCTCATAGAGCGGGATCTCTCTCGCGAATTTCTCAACGAATTCACGCCGCTCGGGTCTCGGACCCACCAGGCTCATGTGCCCGGCCAGCACATTGAGAAATTGGGGCAATTCATCGAGACGGGTTGCGCGGATGAACTTGCCCACGCGCGTAATGCGCGGATCCTTCACTTTCGCCATGACGGGTCCACTCTGGGCTTCAGCATCTTTCCGCATTGAGCGGAATTTGAGCAGCGGGAATTCCTTGGAGCCTCTTCCCACTCGCCTTTGCATATAGAAAATTGACCCGGATGAATCGAGAGGAATCAGAATGCAGAGCAGAAGCCACAAGGGCAGAGAAACCACAAGGAAGAAAAAGGAAACGACAATATCCGTAAGCCGTTTCAGAGCGCGCTCACCGAACGGCAAAACCTCCGGTTGAATCGTGACCAGCGGATGGCCGTAAACCCATCGCGGGCGGACACTGCCCAATAAAATCGGATATTGGTCCGCCGGAATAAAGGTCTTCAGATTCTGCTCGGAAAGAGAGCGCACAAGCTCGGGCAGCATCCTTTCATCCGACGGATCCAGCGCAAGAAGGACTGTATTGAAAGGTTGTCGCACGCGTGCCGTGCCTATGTCTTGCGTTGATCCCAAAACGGGAAGCGATTCCCACGATTGAGAGTTATCGGTTCTTTCAGAGACCACGCCGACCAGACGAAAGCCAAGCTCCGGAAAGCGGATAACATGTTCCATGAATTCCTTCGCACGCACCCCCGTTCCGGCCAGCAATGTGGGAGACAATCCAATTCCGTGACGGCGCAGGAATTTCACCAGAGTGAGAAGAAAAACGCGGTCTCCGGCAAGTACAAGGTAAGCCAAACCCCAGTAGCTGAGCAGAATGATCCGAGAGCGCGGCAGAGGGTCGCTGTACTCAAAGGTCACGATGAATAGCATGAGGATTCCTGTCGCCGTGGTTCGGAAGACATAACTGATGATTTCCGATCTGCCTTGTTCAGGATCGAACCGATAGAGACTGAAGAATGCCCCGACAAGCACCCAGTAGGCCCAGAGAACGAGACTCGGGAAGACCAGTTCTATGGCGTAGAAATGAACGGGATTGGCAAAAAGTCCGGTACGGAATCGTAGGAAGAAGACTGCAAAAAAAACGAGCTCCAATCCAATTCCGTCGAGAACAAAAATAGAAAAGCGTAGTCGTGCCCGCTCGCTCATGCTCAGAACATGTATTCCGATGAAACTTCACTGGATTCGGCCATTCCTGCCCACTTCTTCAAAAAGCTCCAGGGTGGTTCGAGTCGCTTGCTGCCAGCTAAAGAGTTGCGCGCGCTGCAGACCTTTTTCCCGGAGGCGTCCGGATTGTCCTTCGTCTGTCAACAGCGTTTGTACGGTTCGGCGAATTTCTCCGACATTGTACGGGTCAAAATAGAGCACAGCATCGCCACCAACCTCGGGCAGCGATGAGACGCGAGATGCGCATGCAGGACAACCGCTCGCCATGGCTTCGAGGAGTGGAAATCCAAATCCTTCGTGCAAAGATGGGAAAACAAAACATGACGCCTGCCGATAGAGTTCACGGAGTCCTTCCGAGGGAAGAAATCCAGGCAGGACGACATGCCTTTGAATCCCTAAGGTCCGGCATGCCTCTTTGAGGGCATCCAACTCACCCTCATTCCCTCCGACCAGGAGCAGCCAGCACTTATCTCGCAGACTCTCCTCCATCCCTGCATACGCCTCGAGCAGTCGTCTCAGATTTTTTCGCGGCTGCAGGGTTGCCACGGAAAGGATGAAACTTCCATGAATACCGAGTCTATTCAGAAATTGCCTGCTGTCTTCAAGACTGGAGTTTTCCCACGAGAATTGTGGGTCAAATCCACTATGAATTTTCACGATTCTCTCTCTTGGCACTTTCAAAAAATGCACCAAATCATCTCGAGCGGAATCCGAATGAACAATAATTCGGTCCGCCACCTTCACAGCGTGCGCAATGCAGTGTTTCAACATGAGGCGCCGTCGTTGCCTGTACATGGTGGGAAACCGATAATAGGCGATGTCATGGACCGTCGTCACCGTCTTGAAAGGTCGGACAAAAGGGATATGGTGACGGTGAAAATGAAAAAGGTCAAGGCGACATGGAGGAGCATACACGGGCAAGCCAAAAGTCTCCCAGAGAATCGGTGGCAAATTGATTTGGACGACCTTGATACCTGACGGCTTGAGCTCGGGCGGCAGACCTCCTTTATCGGTGAAAAGGACAATCTCGTGTCCCCGTGGTTCGGCCAGCATCCCGAGAGTCAGGAAGTAACGGTAATTGTCAACTCCCACTCTCATGCCGTTCAGATAGCGGCAATCAACTCCGATCCTCACAAGTCACTTTCTCCAATCCCAACCATCGGCGATGGAAGGCGTTGACCGCTTCACTGAAATGCTCCATCGTGCATGTTTCCTGAACGAATCTTCGCGCCTTCTCTATGGATTTTTGAGCGCTGGCTATGTCGCTCAGCACTTTTCTTAGGGCGTCGGTTAGTGCGGCCACATCTTCTGACGGAACAAGCATCCCTCGCTCGCCGTCACCGAGCAGTTCAGGGACTGCACCCACCCGCGTGGCAACAATGGGAATTCCTTCGGCCATGGCCTCAAGCAGAACATAGGGATAATGCTCCGTATGAGACGGCAGAATGCATGCGTCGCAGCGCCTGAGCAATGCCCGACCGTCAGAACGATAGCCTGCGAAGAGAATCCGATGCGCCAGATTTAGTCGCATGCACCTCTCGACCAAGGCCGCTCGTTCTTCGCCGTCGCCAACGATAAGCAGCCCCACATCACGAAACTCGGCCGCGATGGCATTGAAGGACTCGAGCAGGTCGAAAATACCCTTTGCGCGCCGCAAGACTCCCACAAATCCAATCCAGCGCTGAACTCCCTGCGCACGATAATCACGCACCAGACTCTCCCAATCCATCACCACTTCGGTAGAAACGGGTGGGACGCACGGGTGAAGAATCATGATTGAATTTGGCGCCGCCCCCAAACGAGAGAAAACAGACCGGTCATAGCGGGCCAAAGCCACCCAATCCGTGACAAAACAGCTATGGAATCGCGTTTCCGCACGGCGCAAGGCAGCTTTAACGGCTCCCTCTTTGGGCGGGTCAATCGCATGAGCGGTTAGAGCAAGGTGTCTCACTCCAGCCATGCGCAACGCCGCGAAAGTCGTCTTGTTTCCCCAGAAAAGGGAGGAAAGTTGCAGATTGGCATGGTGGATCCGATGCTTCCGGATTGCCCTTCTGAGCTCACCCAAGGTAGAGAAATCCCATCGGCTCTTCATGTGTATGGGAATCGCACACGCGCCGCTCTCATGAGCCATTCTCTCTATCTCAGGTGTCAATGACGCGGGTGGCAAGGAGATCAGCGAGGGTTGAAGCTCCGCGTTCAGGCATTGCAGCAGATCACGGAAGTAGCGGTACGCTCCTCCCCCAGGTTCCATGTCACCGTACAGGAGCCAGGGCGTTCTGGTCATGTTCGGCAAGCTCCCGATCACATAATGCCTTGGCGGCGATCAGTCCGGCGAGCCACCAGAAGGGCGCAAAGACCTCGGCAGTCAGGAAAGTCGCGCCAAGAAGAAACGCTATCAAACTGATGCGCAAGCCGATGGCGAGATTGTCTGCAAGCGCCGTAGCCTCCCATCGTGAGTTTCTGGTTCGCGTGGCCAGAAAAAGTGAGACGACAAGTCCTCCATAGAAAAAAAGCGCCAGGACTCCTCCCTCGGCAGCCAGGTCAACATAGCTGTTGTGGGACATCACTTGATGAGACAACTTGACATAGGTGAGCGAATGATAGAAGTAGTTTCCCAAACCGACGCCAAAAGGAAACGCGGCAATCGCCATCTCGATTCCTCCTCGCAATTGCAGGCCGCGAGTCTGGAATGAGGCGTCTCCACCGGGGGCGAGGAATGTTCCCATCCGCTCCCCAAGACCGATGGGCACGAAAATAAGCACAAGCGTTACGACAAGGCCGATAAAAACGAGGAGGCGCAAACGCCTACGTTCCGCCCAGACACAAAACATCAAAGCCAGAACGGCTGATAGCAGGCCCCCCCGCGAAAGCGTCAAGACAATGCCGATGAGTAGCGCGGAAAAACCCAACACCGCAAGAGACCTTGCGCCGAAGGCCAGTCTTGTCCGCCAAATGGCCAACGACAGACCGATAAGGGTCAAGAGAGCCAAGGCGAAGTAGTTCGGATCAAACCAGACGCCGAATAGTCGTGTCGTCTCCACGGCAACATGTTGCGACAGCTCTGCTGCGGCTCCGCCGAAAAAGAACTGCAAGCCACTGTAAGCCGCAACGGATACCGAGACCAGGACGCCGAGCAGGGCCGCAAGAGTAAGGAGCACGATTTTTCGGTGGCTCTGAGCGGCTTCAAGGATCACGAGGAATAGCAGGAAGCTCTTGAGGAGGAGGACCAGAATCTCCATCGCCTTTTCAGTGCTCACTGCCCAGGCGATCGTGGCCGTTGACCAAGCGATGAGCAGGATCGCCCAACGGGCAGCGGCAGGGAATCGCCACACCGGATCCGCACTTAGCAGTTTTCGTCCAATGAACGCTGAGAGCGTCAGAACAATAATGATTGTATCGATTCCGGGAATGAAACCCGCTATTCCCCCGAACAGTGAGAAGCTGCTATACAAAGCTCCGAGAAACGGCCATTGAAAGATAACCGCCACGGCGATCAGGCCTGCCAAACCCAGTCCGATCAAATTGGCGCGTCCTGAAAACTGCAAGAGGACAACCGCCACGACCAGTAGCAGAGCCACGCCGGCAGCCATGCCATACTCACTCTGCAACAATCGTCGCGGGAGCGCTCGCCAGTCTCGGTGCGATTCTTGCGTGAGGTCCTCCCTATTGATCTCGTGTGTGTTCCGAGTCTCGCCTCCGCCGGAGCGCGCTCTTCAGTGCCAGAACTTTTGAGTGTTGGGGATGGTCAGGCTGGGCACTCGCCGTCCGAAAACCGTCCACAATCAATGCTGTGGCAACGGCGAAGACGAAGGCGGCTGCTCCCGCGGCAATCACCATGACACCGCGCTTTGGCCAAGATCGTTTTGTCGGAGCGGATGCCCAGTCAATCGCTTGCATCGTGGGGGTGTGGCGCACTTCCGCAATTCGTGCTTGCTCATATTGTTGCACAAGAAACTGATATAAAAGTTCCTGCACAGTAATGTCACGCAGCAGTTTCAAGTAAGTTATACCATACGAGGGAGCGTCTTTCAGGGTTGGAATGAATTTGTCTTCGGCTGACTTCTGGTGCCGATCCACAAGCTGGCGCATCTGACCCCGTATTCCGTTCAATCTTCGTTCCAGTTCCTCTATGAAGGGATTGCCGGATTCCATCATCTCGCGAGCCTGCGTCAGCTCCAACTCCGTCGTCAATCTCAGAGCTTCAAGTTCGGCGGCTGTCTTGATTGTTGCCTTGACCTGCTCCTCGATGTCCAAGATCCCCGTTCGTTCTTGGAAGGAGCGCAGACTATCTTCGAGTTCATCCATACGGCGGCGCGCGTCCTCCAAGCGTTCACCAATAAATATCTTGTCATGAGTCGCCTTCTGTGACTTCAGTTCCTGATTGCGGCAGTCGAGTTCACGCACATAGAAGTTGGCCATATTCGCCGCCAGTTGAGGGTCTCCCGAAGTGACCTCGATGAGCACAGTCCCGTCGCGGAGGTTACTTTGAAACCTGGCGCGACTAAGCAGAACCCGCGTGATTTCCTCAATCGAAGCTTTCTCCATTTTCCACTTCTTGCGCAATTGAAAAGTGTCAATGACAGTCTCACTTACGGAGCGACTGCGCAAGATCGTCAGGTAGATCTCTCCGGGCAGACTCCCCATCTGGGCCGCGAATCCCGCCACGCCCGGAAGTCCCGCGAGTTTGGAAGAGATGAAGCTTGAGATATCCAATTGTTGTTCCTGACTGGGAAAGATCGTCGCCTTGGCAACATATCGGGCAGGCGTGATAAGCGAGACGATCACCACGCAAAGAACGATCAGTCCCACGAAGAGCGAGATGAAGCGACGCCAGCGAAGAAGAAATGCGAGGAAGTCAAGAAGGTTCACTCTGTCGGAAGTCATAGTGTACCTTTGTCGTTTTTTGCAGATGCACCCAAGATAGAGAGCAAGGCATTTGGCAAAATTGCCCTTAGTCCTTCTTTCCAAAAAAGACCGCACGGCTTGGATTTGGCCGCGCGGCTAACATTCAATTCGCCAAGCATCTCTCGGGATATTTGGACTCAGTATTCCGTGAAATAGAGATGGCGATTGTCACGGAAATTGAATTCCTTCTCCACGGTTGAAAGCCAGTCGGAATAGATTTCATTCTGCTTGGCCCTTGTGAGCTTCTGCGCAATTTCAGCTTTCTTGGTCTCGAAAAGGGTGTAGTCGAAGTCTGCCTTCTCCGTCAACACTGCCAGAAATGCTCCTTGGTCTGTCAATAAAACGGGAGATAATTCCCCCACATTGAGTGCGAAAAGCTGCCGGCCGACATATTCATTGCCCCTTATCGATCCAATAAATCCTGTCGGCACGACATTCGCTACCGTATCCACGGTCAGTCCCTCGTTGATTGCGGTGGGCACGAAGGCATTTGCTGTGCCCATTTTCTGCCGCAATGCTTCGGCTTGCCCGGACGCAACCTCAAGTTTCTTCTTTGCCACAAGTTTTCCCCGAATCACCGACTGCAACTTGGACACATCCTGAACACCTTCGGGTCGCACCATGTGACACTGAAAGACGGCGTACCCTTTCGATGTCTTGTAGGGATAGGTGACTTTGTCAATAGGCTCTGCAAAGATGAAGTCTATGGCCGCCTTCAGTTTGCCAAATTCCGGAATCGTGCCCGCACTCTGTGCGAAGAGATCAGATTCCACGACCGTGAGATCGAGGCTTTTCGCTGCGTTCTGGAATCCTTCCTTCTTTGTGAGGTCCTGGAACTCCCGCGCTTTTTCACTTGCGAATTCCTCCGTTTCCGGTGAAGCTTTCCAGGCAAGCAGAATGTGGCTTGCGTGCACAGTGTCTTCAGGGGCTTTCCCCGTACGGTCAACAACCTTGATGATGTGCATACCGAATCGTGTTCTCACGGGTTCCGACACTTCTCCAATGGGTGTTTTGAACGCCGCTTCCTCGAATTCGGGAACCATCCGACCACGAGGAAAATAACCCAAATCCCCACCGTTGGAAGCGGAGCCTGGGTCGTCGGAGTGCTCCTTAGCGAGCTCGGCGAAATTCTCACCGGCTCGTGCTCTATCAACGACTTCACGCGCCAGATCAAGTATCCGAGTCGTATCCTCGGCGGTCGGTGCATTGGAGATCGTCACCGAACGAACCGCTCGCATTTCGGGACGCCAATACTGCTCTGGATGATTGACATAGTATTGCCGGATGTCCTCATCCGTAACCGAATTCGTATCCACCTCAATACTCCTGGAAGGATAGCCCGTGACAATCACGGAAAAACGCCCATAGGTGTCCACAAAATCACGGTATATTTCCTCGTCCGTCACAAAAACACCCGCTATGATCCGATCAATCACCTTCTGGTTGCCGATGGTCTGACGGTAGTCTTTTTCGAGTTCGACAAGCCCTTCCCTGGCCTGTGGATCATTCACATAGGCATTCCATTTCATCCTGTCGAAGGTCCCGTCGGTCTGGAAATATTCCATTTTCATGACATTGTCGGGTGGGCTATTGCGCACGGCCCATGCGACCTCTTTGTCAACGGTTTTCAGGCCGACTTTTTTCGCGGCGGATTCCAGCAACTCATTGCGCACAAGCTGGTCCCAAATATCCCCGCGGATCTTCGTAAGGTCCTCTTCTTTCAGTGATACCGTATCGTTCTTTGCCCGCTCGCTGGCGATACGGTCTTGAACCATTTTTGCAAAGACTTCATAGAGGATTTCTCGCGAACCGACTTCAGCGATAACCCCTTGCTTGGGGCCGCTGCCTCGGAAACCGCCTGCCCCCCAGCTGACCACAATCGTGACCAGGAAGGCGATTACGAGAATCCACATGATAAGTGGCATGTTCTGCCGCATCTCTTTCATCATGGCAGGCAGAGTCTCCTTCTATCTTGATAAATCCCACTTTTGCCTATTTTTAAATATAGGAATTCCTTTGTCAAAATGCAATAGTCTATGTTCGCGTGTGGCTATTCCCGCTTGTGCATCGAGTCATTCCTTTCTAACTTCTTGACCGCCAAGACCACCTGAACCGCCATTGCATTCCCCATCCCTAAACTTCCATAATATAGCTATTTGCCCCAAGTCCTTCTCTCTGGCCACCACTATATCCAGCGCAGCTCCTGAGCTTTTTCTGTCCTCTGCCATTGATTTGCATTTTTGGCAGACTTGGCGTAAATTTATCGCAATGGCAAACTTCCAGCTCGTCTCTCCGTTTGGCCCTCAGGGTGATCAACAGCAGGCCATTGACGAACTTGTGGCCGGATTGCGTCGAGAGGAACGCTTCCAAACCTTGTTGGGCGTCACAGGCTCGGGCAAGACCTTCACGATAGCGAATGTCATCGCTCAGGTTGGATTACCGACACTTGTGATGTCGCATAACAAGACTCTTGCGGCGCAGCTTTACGGCGAATTCAAGGCTTTCTTCCCGAATAACGCTGTCGAGTTCTTCATCAGCTATTATGACTACTACCAGCCTGAAGCCTATGTTCCTCAGACGGACACTTACATCGAAAAGGAAACCGAGGTCAATGAAGAAATAGACCGGCTGCGACTTCGGGCCACAACATCGCTCATGGAGCGCAGCGATGTGCTCATCGTCGCCTCTGTATCTTGCATCTACGGTCTTGGCTCACCCAAAGATTATCGCGAATTGCTGTTGTTCCTTGAGCAAGGAGAAGAATACGAACGCCGCGCAATTCTGAGACGCCTCGTGGACATGCACTATGTGCGCAATGACATTGAATTTCCTCGCGGCTCGTTTCGTGTCCGTGGTGATGTTCTGGAAATCCACCCGGCCTATGAGGAGACAGCCGTTCGGATCGAGTTTCTCGGCGACACTGCCGAACGAATCGCGACGATTGAGATTCTTACGGGAAAGGTGCTCCATGAGCGCAGCCGTGTGGCCGTCTATCCCGCCAAACACTTTATCACTTCTCAGTCAGAGATACAGCGAGCCATGCTCGACATTCGGAAGGAGCTTGACGAACGCATCGAGGAATTGCGCGGTGCAGGCAGACTCCTTGAAGCGCAACGCCTGGAGCAGCGCACACGCTATGATCTGGAAATGATGACCGAAGTCGGTTATTGCTCGGGCGTGGAGAATTACTCGCGCCATCTCTCGGGGCGAGCGCCTGGAGAGCGACCCGCGAATCTGTTCGACTATTATCCCGAGGAGTTTCTGCTTATCATAGACGAGTCCCATGCGACGGTTCCGCAGGTTCGGGCCATGTATCGAGGCGACCGACATCGAAAGGAGGTGTTGGTCGAGCACGGTTTTCGACTCCCGTCAGCACTGGACAATCGCCCGATGTTCTTTGAGGAGTGGGAATCCATCATTCATCGAGCCATCTTTGCCTCGGCCACTCCCGGCGACTATGAAATAGAGAAATCGAAAGGAGTGCTCGTCGAGCAGATTATTCGCCCGACAGGACTGATAGATCCACCGATTGAAGTGCGCCCGCTGAAGGGCCAGGTGGATGATTTGGTTTCCGAGATTCGCGAGACTGTCGAACGAGGCGAGCGCATCCTTGCATTGACGCTGACGAAGCGCATGGCGGAAGACCTCGCGGAATACCTCAAGACTCTGGATGTTCGCGTGCGCTATTTGCATTCCGAAATTCAATCGCTCGACCGGGTGGAAATCTTGCGGGATTTGCGGCTGCATGAATTTGATGTGCTCGTGGGAATCAATCTTTTGCGGGAAGGGCTTGATTTGCCCGAGGTTTCGCTGGTGGCGATTCTCGACGCGGACCAAGAGGGTTTTTTGCGCAGCGCTCGCAGCCTGATGCAAACTGCAGGAAGAGCGGCACGGAATGTGGCGGGTCGCGTCATCTTCTATGCCGACAAAATCACGGATTCTATGAAACGGGTCATAGACGAAACGAATCGTCGCCGCGAACTTCAGCGCAATTACAACGAGGAGCACGGCATCACGCCCGAATCCATTACAAAATCCGTCGAAGACATCTTGCGCACGACGGCCGTCGCAGACAAAAGGCTAAAGGAGATTCCGAAGGCACCCAAGAAAGACTACATGACCGTCTATGAATATGAAGACCTCATTTCTCGCCTTGAAAAAGAGATGCGCCGCCTCGCCAAGTCTCAGGAGTTTGAGGAAGCAGCCAGATTGAGAGATGAAATACAAAGGTTGAAGGAACAACTGGGTTAGTGCTCTTCACAGAAAGGCAGTTTCGTTCTTTTCTGCACTAGCCAACACGCTCCTGCGTGTTGGATGGATTATTTGACTGCGAGTCCGCCAGACGGTCGAGGTGTGCTCTGACGCGTCGAGGCGAAGCAACACGCAGGAGCGTGTTGCCTAGAACATATCTCAAAAATAACGGCATTGATAAGCTATTGAATAGGCCCTACTTACAAAAAGATGAGCGAGAGAGGATGATGATTCAAATTCCGGCCGGGTTGCGCTGGAATACGATCTCGGTAATGTAGAAACGGAAAAACTGCTTAACCCGGCTCGGCGTAAATCTCTCGAACTCCCCTATGATATTTTTGGGATACGCTCTAGTACGATATCAATCTTTTGGCGCCATTAACGACACGACCTGCTGAATTAGTATAGAACTTGGACATGAAAATCCTCCTTATAGGTTCCGGGGGCCGTGAACACGCTGTTGCGTGGAAGTTGAAGCAAGATGGCGTGCGGGAAATCGTTGCGGCGCCGGGGAATGCGGGTATTGCTCAAATCGCACGATGTGAGCCGATAGCGAGCGAGGATGTGGCCGGAATCGTGGATTTGGCGAAGAGAGAGAAGCCTGACCTCGTCGTTGTTGGCCCCGAGGTGCCCTTGGCGATGGGACTATCTGACATGCTTGCGGCTGAGAAGATTCCTGTCTTCGGCCCCATGGCAAAAGCCGCGCGCGTCGAGTCTTCAAAAGCATTTGCCAAAGAGCTGATGGCGCGCGAGGAGATTCCCACAGCGGCGTTTCAGGTTTTCGACGACTACTCCCAAATGAGGCAATTTCTCCAAGGTGAAGGCAAAGGGCGACCCTGGGTTGTGAAAGCCGACGGACTCGCTGCGGGCAAAGGCTCTATCGTATGTCCTGATTCCGACAAGGCGCAATTCTGGGGACACGAGATGCTTGTCCAAGGCTGTTTCGGCGAGTCGGGAAAGCGCGTTGTTCTCGAAGAGAAACTCGAAGGCCGCGAAGCGTCGGTGTTGTTCCTGTGCGATGGCGAAAATTTCCTGCCACTGCCCATTGCTCAGGACTACAAGCGTGCCGAGGATGGCGACCAAGGGAAAAATACAGGCGGTATGGGCAGTTTCGCCCCCGCGAAGCATGTGACTCCAGAGCTTCTAACGGAGGTCGAAAAACGAGTTGTGACGCCTGTTCTTTCCGCCCTTCGCCGCGAAGGGATGCCTTTTTGCGGCGTTCTCTATGTCGGCCTCATATTGACGGCGGATGGGCCGAAGGTCATCGAGTTCAACTGCCGCTTCGGCGACCCTGAAACACAGGCAATCCTCCCTATCTGGCCGGGAAATCTGCCTGAGGCGCTGATTGCCTGCACAGAAGGCCGAATCCACAATGTCGAAAAACCTGAGCCAAGAGGAGCCGCAGTCTGCGTCGTCTTGGCCGCCGATGGCTACCCCGACGCCTATGAGAAAGGCATCCGTCTCCGTTTTCCGTCTCAAGAGAGGAACGAAGCCATCGTTTTTCATGCTGGAACTCAAGTGAGCGAGCACGGGATCGTTTCGACAGGTGGAAGAGTTCTAAATGCAGTAGGGGTCGGACAGGACATCGCGCAAGCACGACAGAAAGCCTATGATTTGGCGCATCGCCTGAGGGTTCCCGGACTCAGGTTTCGGAAGGATATCGCCGCGCGATGCTAAGGCAAAACAAAATAGCAGAAACGGTGCCGCTCTTGGGCGAATCAGAGGCCATGCGCCAAGTCCGCAGCCTTATTGCTCAGGTAGCGCCAACGGATATTTCTGTTCTCATTTTAGGCGAGAGCGGGACGGGCAAAGAACTTGTCGCGCGCCAATTGCACGAGCTCAGTCCCCGCCGGG
>Ga0315289_10010164_pt1 | contig 13488 bp, 11 predicted proteins | sample YL17G11_40_MG_FD_203452 | JGI IMG/M metagenome (GOLD analysis project Ga0315289, IMG submission 203452) | Sediment microbial communities from Yellowstone Lake, YNP, Wyoming, USA - YL17G11_40 | ecosystem: Environmental > Aquatic > Freshwater > Lake > Sediment | place: USA: Wyoming | collected...
AAGTTAGCGGCGATCAGCTCGTCAATCTACTTGTATCCCTCGACTATATCTTCGACCGTCAGAAAGGTAGCCATGCAACCTACGAGAAGACTGCCAAAGTCGGTAAGCATACTATCACCGTTCCTCTGCATAGAGAGATCACCAAAGGTACTTTAAACGATATCCTCAATAAAATAGGCCTGTTCAATGGTATTAGCAAAGAAGACCTGGTCAAGAAGCTGAAGAAACGCTAACCATCACCTTGCCTCTATGACCCCACCCCATCCACACCCCAGCCCGCCCTCAAATCGGTTGGCGGCTTTCGTTACCGCGCCTCATGCGAAACAGACGGATAGTCATGCTGTCATTTAGACTTTTATAGCCAATACGTGGGATTAATCCCTTCGCTGCGCTTCACTTCAGCGCACCTGCGACCTGGCTGTGATTATCTATCCATACGTAATACGTAAATATAGAGATGTTAAACGGTTGACGGGGGTCAAACTGGATACGCAGCCCCACTAACAGTATGACTTGTCTTCTAATAGTAAGCACCTTGGCAATGTCGTTCGTAAATTCAAAGGCCGTTTAATCAAATCGGGCTGGCCGGCTACCATTGAGATAAAGGCTACTCATTTGCACATGGCTCAATATAATAACGAGATCCCATCTACCTACAAATATAAGAATTCACCGGATATTCCGATACTTGAATTCTTGCAGCGGTTGGCTTCTTTAGAAATAGTGTCCTGGTATTATCCCCATCCCTCTCCTGTCTCTTAGTCCTCTGTTTCTTTATAAAACTACCTCACCGTCCAAGATGTCGATCGGCTAACGTATATCAAGGCTGAATTTCTACCTCTTAACAGTGTCAATTTGCTTTTCTTAGTAATGCCAAACTCCACCAGGAACGAAACATATGCAGGGGCGATCGGCAAGATTGTAAATGATTCTTTTATTTGCCCCTCCCAGCCTCCCCTTTTTCATTATCTAATTATTCAACTGCTTACACCATTTTCTGGTGCGGCTGGCTGCAAGGGGCTGGCGCAAGCGTGGCAATCCCTCGATCGAAGCCAGCACGCCATTGCGAGGAGCGCAGCGACGAAGCAATCCCACCGAAAAACCATCACAGGCCAACGGCAACGGTCATAAATCCCAGTCCTGCGGCAAGTGGCTTAAATAGCCCCAGCCCGCCCTGGGGTGCGCACAGATTCAAGTTATAACTTTCCATATTATTACCCTGAAGTGTATTGACAAGGGGGGGGGAGTACACTCAGGATATAGTCATAATAGAAATTCGCATTCTTAACTTAAAGTATTATTGAACCTGGAGGGGAGGCAACCGGCAAAATGAGGACATTGGGGGATATGGCAATGATAGCGATGAGTGTCCTCTTGCTTTCTGCGTGGAGGTTGTGATTGAAGGGGCTTATGACTGTGAAAATTAAGCATAACAAAGGCAATCTGTCTTCACGTATGCTCTTACCGGTTTTCGTGATGGCATTCACCGCCACGTTATTTATTTTCCCTTTTATATCTTTTGCCTGTAGCCCTCAACCACCGGCCGCCAGGGAGAACCTTGTACTTGGTGTTTATACCGGAGATTTTTCTTCGCTTATCTGGGTGGCCGAGAGCCGGGGCTATTTCAGGGAAGCAGGGCTGGATGTAACCCTAAAGGAGTTTGATACCGGGGCTGTCGCCGCCAAAGCCATGTTGCGCGGCGAAGTCGAGGTTGCCACCGGTGCGGATTTTGTGGCTGTTAACAATATCTTCAGCGATAGCAGCATAGGGACGGAAGAAGATGCCAGCGCTTGACGTGAGAACCATCTCATTAATCTTTTTTATCAATAGTTTTGTCGCTACTTTAGTTATGGTAGCACTGTGGCGACAAAGCCGAAAACAGGTCAGTGGCACCCACCTCTGGTTGATCTGTTTCGCCCTCCAGACGGCAATGTTTCTGCTGTTTGCCCTACGCAATGTAATACCGGATGTATTTTCCATTTGGCTAGCTAACACTGGCATAGCTGTGGCGGCTTTTATCCTTTATGTCGGCCTCGAACGTTTTACTGCATGCCCTAGCCCACAGCGCCATAATCACATCATCTTGGGGGTATTTGTCTGCCTCTTTACCTATTTCACATTTTTTCAGCCTGATGTCGCAATTCGCATAGTTCTGATCTCAACAACTGTAATGCTGATGTTTTTACAATCAGCTTGGCTCATGCTGTACCGGGTAGAACCTGAGCTGAGACCGCTGACCCGGGCTGCTGGAATAGTGTGCATTTTGTATGTGTTAAACCAGTGTTACCGGATCGTCATTGCATTGTTAATGCCTTCTCCCGGCGACTTACTTAACGCAAATGTATTCGACACTTTTGGACAAGCCATCAATGCAACCCTTTTCATCGGGTGGGTCTTTGTCCTGGTTCTAATGGTCAACCGCCGTATTGTAATAGATTTCCAAAAGCAAGAGGAGAAGCTGGTCAGTACAAAAGTGGAGATAGAAATTGGCAAGCTGGAAATGGCCGAGGTCAAGCGTGCGGTGGAGGCACTGAATGAGAGTGAGAACAAGTTCAAAATGACACTCAGCGAGGCACCCATTGGCATAGCAATGGTGGGTCTCGACAAGCGTTTCCTGAATTGCAACAAGGCCTTCTGTGAGTTCCTTGCTTACAGCGAGGAGGAAATAAAGCAGAAGACCATCAACGACATTACTTTTCCAGATGATGTGGAGATCGGTATGGCCGATATGCGCGCCATCGTAGCGGGCGAAAAGAAGACCTCTACTGTACAAAAGAGATATTTGCGAAAGGATGGCGCTGTGGTGTGGGGTGAAGTGAACATCAACCTTATCCGGAACATCAATGGTCAGCCGCTGTATTTCCTACCTATGATCCAGGACATAACGGAGCGCAAGAAGACGCAGGAGGCGTTACGCGAATCGGAAAATATGTATAAAAGTTTGGTAGGTAACGTTCCAGCTATCATTTTCACTATTGACCTGGAAGGCAAGATCACTTTTGTAAGCCAAAGAGTAGAGGAAATACTCGGCTATGAGAGCGCGGAAGCGATCAACATGAACATCCTCAATTTTATCCCAGAGGAAGATCGGCAAAGGGCTATGGAAAGCCTACAGAAAGGTATGACGGGGGAAAAGGTCACACATTTTCAAACACCAATGATAAAGAAATCCGGAGAAAGGTTGATTCTTGAGTGTTCCTTTACCAGAGTTTATAAGAATGGAGCATTGATCGGTGCCCAGGGTACAGCAGTCGACATCACGGACCGCAAGCGGGCGGAGACGGCGCACAATTTGAACTCCGAGCGCATGAAAGCGCTGTTGCAATTGAACCAGATGACGGAGGCAACACTGCAGGAGATCACCGATTTTACCCGTGAGGAAGCAGTACGGCTGACCGGCAGCACAATCGGCTACCTGGCGTTTCTTAACGAAGAGGAGAGCGTCCTTACCATGCACTCATGGTCAAAATCCGCCATGGCGGAGTGCGCAATCAGCGATAAGCCGATTGTGTATCCTATAGTGACTACCGGTCTCTGGGGAGAAGCGGTGCGACAGCGCCGGGCAGTTATCACCAACGATTACGCCGCCGCCAACCCTTTAAAGAAAGGCTATCCACATGGCCATGTGGCCGTGAAGCGTCATATGAATACTCCCGTGTTCGAAGGCTCCCGGATCGTTATTGTCGCCGGTGTCGGCAACAAAGCCGAAGAGTACAATGAGAGCGACGTCCAGCAGTTAACCCTGCTTATGGAAGCTATGTGGCGGTTGTTAGAGAACAAGCGGGCAAACAATGAGCTACTCAAACTCAATGCCGAACTGGAACAGCGCGTCATCGAGCGCACTTCCCAGCTTGAAACTGTCAATAAAGAGCTGGAAGCATTCAGCTATTCCGTCTCCCATGACCTTCGGGCGCCTTTGCGCAGCATCGACGGTTTCAGCCAGGCGCTTTTGCAGGACTATCCCGACCTGCTGGATGAACAGGGCAAAAACTACCTGCAGCGGGTACGCTCAAACACACAGCGCATGGGGGAGCTTATTGACGATTTGCTGAAACTGTCGCGCGTTACGCGCAGCGAAATGAAACTTGAAATGGTTAACCTGAGTACCCTGGCACAATCAATAGCTAACGAGCTTCAGCAGACACAACCGGGACGCCAGGTTGAATTTGTGATAACGCTGGGGTTGAATGCCAGTGGAGATGCGAATCTTCTGCGGCTGCTGCTGGAGCACCTGCTGGGCAATGCCTGGAAGTTTACAGAAAAGCATTCGCAAGCAAGGATTGAATTCGGCTCTACACGGGTCGATGGGGAACAGGTGTTCTTTGTCCGCGATGACGGCGCGGGTTTTGACATGACCTATGCCGACAAGCTCTTCGCGCCCTTCCAGCGCCTGCACTCGGCTGGCGAATTCCCGGGAATCGGTATAGGGTTGGCCACGGTACAGCGCATTATCCATCGCCATGGCGGCCGGGTCTGGGCTGAAGGGGAAATAGAAAAAGGAGCGATATTTTATTTCACGCTTGCTCAAATTTAGCACTGGAATGGAGGATCGACATGAAACAGGCATGCATATTGCTGGTAGAGGACAATCCTGATGATGTGGAACTGACCCTGCGCGCATTTAAGAATAGTAATATTCGAAACGAGATTGTGGTGGCCCGCGATGGAGCCGAGGCGCTGGACTATCTCTTTGTCACCGGCGCCTATGCCGGCCGTGATGCCGATATTATGCCAGCGGTTATCCTGTTAGATTTGAGGCTGCCCAAGATAGAGGGACCGGAAGTGCTGCGCCGCATACGTGCTGATGAACAGACGAAGCTCCTTCCTGTGGTCATTCTCACCTCGTCTAATGAGGAACAAGACCTGGTTATTAGTTACAAGCTGGGTGCCAATAGCTATATTCGAAAACCGGTGGACTTTGTTCAGATCAGCGAAGCGATAAGGGTACTGGGGATGTACTGGCTCCTGCTCAATGAGCCGCCGCCAAAGCCAGGGAGTGTATAGATGAGTAAAAAGCTGCGCGTCTTGATTGTTGAAGATTCGGAAGATGATGCCGAGCTTGTGCTTCGTGAACTGCGAAGCGGGGGCTATGAACCACTGTCTGAACGCATTGACACGCATACAGCTATGGCTGATGCGCTCAAAAAGAAGACGTGGGATGTCATTATTACCGATTATTCCATGCCGCACTTCAATGGGCTCCAAGCCTTAAAACTGCTTCGTTCAAGTGCCCTCGATATTCCCTGCATCATCGTATCAGGCAAAATCGGTGAAGATACCGCGGTGCAATTAATGAAAGCCGGGGCAAATGACTACGTGATGAAAGGGAACCTGAAACGGCTCGCCTCTGCAATTGAACGGGAACTCGGCGACGCAAAAGTGAGACGAGAGCGCAAGCGGGCGGAGGAAGAACTGCGGCAGAGCGAGGAAAAGCATCGAACGCTTGTTGAGAATCTTCCCCAAAAGATATTTTTAAAGGACGAGAACTCAGTTTATATTTCCTGCAATGAGAATTACGCTGAAGATTTAAAGATTAAAGCTGAAGAAATCGCTGGAAAGACAGATTATGATTTTTACCCCAAGGGATTGGCAGAACAATATAGACAAGACGATAAAAGGATTATCGAAACCTGCAGAATAGAAGAATTTGAAGAGAAGTACGTACAGGATGGAAGAGAAAGCTGGGTTCACACGACTAAGGCACCCGTTAAAGATGAAAAAGGCAATGTCATCGGCCTAATAGGTATCTTTTGGGACATCACTGAGCGCAAGTGGGCGGAGAAGAAGTTGCAGGAGAGCGAGAAAAAACACCGTGCTGTCGTTGAGATGGCAAGTGACGTCATTATTATCATACAGGATGGCATAATCAGGTTTGCTAATCCCAGGGTTACGAACATGTTAGGTTATGAGACCGGGGAAATTGAAGGAATGGAGTACGTCAGTTTTATTCCCCCGGAAAATCTAGGACCAACCCTGGAAAGATACCAGAAAAGAATGGCCGGTGAAAAACTCCCCGAAATATACGCAACAGAACTGCTTCATAAAAGTGGGAGGAAAATATCTGTTGAGACGAGTGGCAATGTGATCGAGTATGCAGGCAAACCAGCGGACTTAGTGACTATACGCGACATCACCGAGCGCAAGCAGGCAGAGGAAGCTATAAAAGAGAGCGAGGAAAGATACCGCACGCTTTTTGAATCCAGTGCAGAGGGGATCCTGTTTGCAGACCTGGAAACGCAGCAATTCCAGTACGCGAATCCGGCAATATGTCGAATGCTCGGATATACGGAAGAGGAATTGAGGACGATGGACGTGACCGCTATTCACCCGAAAGAGAATCTGCCGAGTGTCCTGGCCGAGTTCGAAGCCCAAGCGCGCGGAGACAAAATTCTTGCGCCGGAATTGCCGTGTCTCAGGAAGGACGGCACAATTCTCTATGCGGATGTCAACGCTTTCAGCATCACAATCGGGGGCCGTAGGTTCAACGCGGGGTTCTTCCGCGATGTCACCGAGCGCAGGCTCTCCCAAGAAAAACTCGAGAAAAGCTACGAATCTGTGAAGAAAACCCTGAATGACGCTATCAATACCATGGTCAAGATAGTGGAAATGAGAGACCCGTATACATCAGGCCATCAGCAGAAGGTGGCCGACCTGGCAACCGCCATAGCCAGGGAAATGAAGTTGGAAGATACACAGATTGACCAGCTAAGGACGGCGGCAATAATCCATGATATCGGGAAAATGTATGTTCCCTCTGATTTACTTAATAAACCTGGAAAACTTGCCGATATGGAATTAGGCTTGATAAAAACCCATGCTCAGAGCGGCTACGATGTTGTCAAAGGCATGGATTTCCCTGGTAATATTGCAAAGGCCGTCCTGCAACATCATGAAAGGCTGGATGGTTCGGGATATCCCAACAATCTAAAGGGTGAGGATACGCTCCTGGAAGCAAAAATACTGGCAGTTGCAGACGTGGTTGAAGCCATGGCCTCACACCGCCCTTACCGGCCGGCGCTGGGCATAGATAAGGCACTTGAGGAAATATCAAAGAACAGGGGCAGGCTTTATGATCCTGATGTAGCGGATGCCTGCCTGAAGCTCTTCAACAGCGGTAAGTTTAAGTTCAAATCCGTTTGATACCCACATACTGCCCGGAGTGGTTAAATCACATCAGCAAAACGGGCACATGGTATGTGGTGCATACTGTCATTGCAAGCAAACCGGGGTAATCTTCCGATCCAAAAAAGGCCTCTTGACAAGCTTAGTACGATATGTTAAGATATATCTTGTTATATTATAATATATCTTGCAGAACTGATCAGGAAAGGAGAGAGGAGAATGACCATTGAAATCGTTATTTTAATATTTGTAGTTATGATATTTTGTCTAACTTTATTCAATAATGTCAGGACAAGGCGTATTTATAAACAATTAAGAAATAGGTTAGGAAATACTAAGGAATAATCTTTTATATTTTTAATATATTTATTGGAGGCTGAAATGATGAACTGGCATAAATTTCATCACGGGCACTGGAGGGAGAGGATGTTCAGGAAGGGGGACTTCAAATACATGATCCTGGATTTGCTGAATGACAAGCCGCGGCATGGCTACGAGATAATACGCGAACTGGAAGGCCGTTTTATGGGTATGTACACGCCCAGCGCAGGTATCGTCTATCCTACTCTGCAGTACCTTGAAGAACTGGGCTATGTAACGGTCGAGCAGCAGGACGGGAAGAAAGTCCACACCATCACAGATGATGGCCGACGTTTCTTGTCGGAACAGGCGAAGGTGATGAAGGAGATTAAGGACAATATGAAGCAATTCTGCGGCTGCTGTCAGCAGGAGGAGGCGCCCGAAATAATGCGTGAAATCTGGAACCTGGGACGTTTATGCACGCGCGGTGTACGCCATGCTGACAAAGGGAAAATGGAGAAAATTCATAAAATCCTTAGCAACGCTTACGGAGAAATAGAAACAATACTAGGCCATTGATTAAAGTAACTAGAAGCCAATTCACAACAGAATTGGTACTGAAGGGATAAAAATAAATTAAAATCAGGAGGATTACATGAGCGAGACAACGGATGACACCAAACAGGGGGGTTGTTGCGGTCCGCAGGCGGATAAGTCTAAAAGAATGTTCGACATGATGAACATGTTTTGTTCCTGCCATGAGGGCATGGGCAATATCGATAAGGGGAAAAAAGAGAAAATACGCAAAATAATCAAAAACGCCTGCGGTGAAATAACATCTGTAATGGGCCATAAATAGCTACGATTCTATTGAAGGGTAGCAGGTTTTCCCGGGGGACTGTTTTATAACATCTGGCGCAGCAGGAATAATGAGCTGTGGCAGACCAGAGACTTATTTACATGCTGTACTTTTTATGGTATAACTCTGCTTAAGAAAGCGAAGATTCAATTTGGCCCACACCCATTGGAAACTCCTACCCGAAGCTGAAAAACCCCTGGACATTAAGGGCCTGCATGCCCTGATTGTACAGTTGCTCTATAACCGCGGCATAACCGGCCCCACCGAAGCAGAAGTCTTTCTCAGGGCTGATAAGCGGCTGGCGATCGACCCTTTCATACTGCCCGATATGCACCAGGCGGTGAACCGCGTCTATAAAGCCCTCCTGTCCGGCGAAAAAATAGCCGTCTACGGCGATTTCGACGCCGACGGCATCACCGCCACAGCCCTCCTGGTGCAGGGGCTGACGGAGCTCGGCGGCGACGTTGTTCCTTACATACCTCACCGTCTTTATGAAGGTTACGGACTGAAGATCCCCGCGCTGGAAAAGCTGCGCAAGCAGGGCGTGACGCTGGTCATCACCGTGGATACCGGCATTACGGCCTTTGCCGAAATCGAGAAAGGCCAAAAGATGGGAATGGATATACTGGTCACCGACCACCATGTGCCCCTTGAGCAGCTGCCACCGGCCAGGATAATAGTCAATCCCAAGCGCAGCGATTCTACCTGCCCCTTCATCGATTTCGCCGGTGTGGGCGTGGCCTTCAAGCTCCTTCAGGGCCTGCTTACCGGCTCTCACCGCGAAGACCTGGTTAATAACTCGCTGGAATTGGTGGCTCTCGGCACCATCACCGACATGTCACCGCTGGTCAGCGAGAATCGCTACTGGGTTAAATCGGGGCTACGCATACTCAACCAAACAAAGCGCGTCGGGCTCCTCGAGCTTATGAGCTGTGCCGGTATTGACAGGGGAAATCTCACTGCAGGAACCGTCTCCTACCAGATAGGGCCGAGGCTGAACTCCGCTGGCAGACTCGATGACGCTAGCACCAGCTACCATCTGCTGGTGACGCAGGACAGGGTGCAGGCGAACATGCTTGCCAGGGAACTCGAGGAGAAAAACAAGGAGCGCCAGCGGGTGGTAAGCGAGATGCTGGACAAGGTGCGCAGGCAGATCCTCGAGGACGGGGTTGACAGGCCCATCCTCATGGCGAGCGACGCCGACTATCAGACCGGTGTCATGGGCCTGGTGGCCGGCAAGCTGGCAGACGAGTTCTACAGGCCCGTGGTGCTGGTCAAGATCGGGGCAGATTCCTGCCGCGGCAGCGCCAGGAGCATACAGGAATTCGACCTCATGGCCGCGTTAAAAAGCTGCCACCACCTGCTGACCAAATATGGAGGCCACGCGCGGGCGGCGGGCTTCAACGTGCACACTCGCGACCTGCCCCAGATCCAGAAAAGGCTGCGCACCCTGGCCGAGGAAAAACTGGCAGGCCTCGATTTGCGCCCTCACATAGATATCGATGCAGAGTTGCCGCTCTCCACCTTCGCAAAGGGCGTCTTCGAAGAGATGTGCCACCTGGAACCCTATGGGGTGGGAAACCCTGTGCCTGTGTTCCTCAGCCGCAAGGTCGAGGTCGTCGAGCAGAAGCTGGTCGGTAGCCAGAACGATCATATCAGGTTAAAGCTCAAGCAGGACGGCGTCGTGTGGGACACTATGGGCTTCCGACTGGGCAGCTACGTGGGAGAGCTGGCACGGCATATTGATGTGGTTTATTCAGTTGAAGTGGACCACTTTAACGGTAAGGGGCAACTCAGGCTTAATCTCCTTGATTTTACCCGCTCTTATTAACTTCCGCCGCCTCAACTGCCCGCTTTCCAGCTTTATATCTAACCATTCTGATAATCAAGAGCGGTATTGCTATGGCCATGATGGCTATATCAATTACCTGCGCCTGCGGTAACCCGAAGAGGAACGGTTCCCCCTCGCGGAAGAAGCGTATTACGAAATCTCCGGCCCCGAAGAATATCAGCCAGAAGAGGAAAAGCGAACCCTGCGGCTTCAGGTTCTTACGCAGGCCCCACAGCACGCCGAAGCCAATAAGGTTCCAGATGATGTGAAAAAGCTGCGTGGGATACAACGGGATTCCGTGAGGGGCGAAGCTGCTCGGGTTCTGATAAATCACCGCGAAGGGAAGCTCACAGGTTAGCCCGTAGCAGCAGCCATTGATAAGGCACCCGACGCGGCCGATAGCCTGCCCCATTATGGCACCCGGCGCCGCCAGGTCCCCTAACTGCCAGAAGGAAATTTTCCTGACCAGACCGTAAATCAGGATCGCAATAGCCGCTCCCAGCACTGCACCCCACACGGCCAGGCCAGCAAAGTTCAGTATCTGGTCCGGGTGGTATATGTAATAGTCCCATCTATCGATGATGTGCAGTAGCCTCGAGCCAACAATTCCTCCGACAACTGCCCACAGGCCCACGTCCCAGACAACATCCTGAGGGAATCCCGTGCGCTTCGCTTCAAGGAGGGCAAAGCCAATTATGGCGACCACAGCAAGGACGACCATAAGGCCGTACCAGCGTATTTCCAGTGTGCCGATGCTGAAGATGATGGGGTTCCAGTCTATATCAAACATATTTTAAGCCGCCTCGTAAAAAATGGCGTCGACGAAAGAGCGGGGATCAAAAGGTGCTATGTCCTCGACCTTCTCGCCGGTGCCTATATACTTAATGGGGATCTGCAGCTCATCGCAGATGGCGAGCACAATTCCGCCCCTGGCAGTGCCGTCCAGCTTGGAGAGGAAAATACCTGTGACGTTGGTCGCCTCGGTGAAGCTCCTTGCCTGCGAGAGGCCATTCTGCCCGGTTGTAGCATCGATGACCAGCAGGACTTCCTGGTTGGCCGCGTACCTGCCTGCGACCTTTTTTATCTTTTTCAGTTCGTCCATCAGATTGTGCTTGGTCTGCAGCCTGCCCGCCGTGTCGATGATGACGACGTCCGCTTTGCGGCTCTGTGCTGCCTGCAGTGTGTCGAAGACCACCGCTCCCGGGTCGGCATCAGGCTGGTGGGCCACAACTTCCACGCCGACCCTGCTTCCCCATGTTTTCAACTGGTCGATGGCTGCCGCACGAAAAGTATCCGCGGCTCCAAGTATCACCCTCTTGCCCGCGCCCTTATACTCGCTGGCAAGCTTGGCGATGCTGGTGGTCTTACCCGAGCCGTTAACCCCGACAAAAAGTATCACTTCGATGTCGCGGGTGGCAGTATCTGATCCTGCATTTGAATTCAGGCTCAGCAATTTCACCATCTCTTCCTTGAGGGCATCACGCACCTGGCCGCCGTCGCTCAACTTATCGTCCCTTACCCTTTTTTTCACCCTGCCCAGCATTTTTCCTGTGGTCTCGACGCCCACGTCGGCAGCGATAAGCAGCTCTTCAAGCTCGTCCCAGGTGGAATCATCTATCCTGGAGCGGCTAAAAAGCCCGGCAATCCTGCCGAACACGCCTTCTCGGCTGCGTTTAACACCCTGCGCCGTGCGATTGAATAGATCATTCATAGTGTGCGTAAATGAATACTATTTGGTCTCGACTATTTTCTGGTATCCCTTGAGCATCTCGGTCTTCATCATCTTGCGCACCATCTCTTTCACCTTGTGGTCCTTGATCGCCTCGGTCATTTTCTGGCTAAATTCGAGATACCGCGCATCCTGCTGCGGGAAGTCGAACAGTCCGTGCTCCTCGTAATAGCGGTAGTCCGCGGTGAAGGGGAAGGCCAGCCTTGCCCAGATCTGATCGCGGAAGATCTTGTGTCCGCCCACGCCCAGGAAGGTCTTGGGCCGCAGGTATTTAGCCACCGCGTAATCGACGCACCTCCGGGCGAAATCATCAAGCAGGGCGTCAAGCTGCGCGGAGTCGGCACATTCGTCGGTGACCACCCCGGTGAAGTTAGCTTCCGACATCTCTGCCTCAGCCTGAATTATTTCCTGCAGATTGGGTAGCAGGTTGAGCGGGCCTGACACGAGGAAACCTACCTGTTTGCCAACGTTGACAGGGATATGCCCGTTGAAGAAGCTCCTATCCCAGAACATCTTCATGCGCGACGAGAAGAAGCGGTCCTTTATCTCGCCGGCAAAAATGGTCACGTCCGCGTCGCGCCCCGCGTTAAAGAACTCCACGAAACCGTCCTTTCCCACGTAAACGCAAATGTTGTCGAAGGCACACTGCATGCAGCCCAGGCAACCGCCCTTTATATCGACGTCCCTTATGTTTGAAACCTCGATATCGCCCTTGAACGCATCCTTGAAACGCTTTACCATTTCGGCCAGGTTGGATTTCTCATCGGTTATGTCGGCCAGTACCCTTATCTTCAACCCCTTTTTATCAACCCTGGCGATCCCTTTGCCGGGCCTGTAGCTGAACTTGTTATAAACAATCGGGTTGCTGTACCTGGCAGTGGGTGACCCTGTTTCTATCGCGGCAAAGAAATCGCCTGCCCATTTGATCAGTGCCGCGCGCTTCTCGTCGATGAAGATGTCATCCATGTCGGCTGAGAAAGGCTCGATGAACTTCATGTCCAGGTCATCGCAGATGCCCCGCATATAGTTGTGCGCCGTGTGGTCAAAAAAGTGAACTGAGGTAGAAAGCACGCAGGTGTACTTGCTCTTGAATGCATTTGCCACGCCCTTCTCCCGGATCATCTCGATGAACCTCTTGTACTGCGAGGCCACCAGGAACACGTAAAGCGGGAATGCCCACATAATGCCGTCCGAGGTCTTTATTTCATTGATGACCGCCCGAAACGCCTTATCGTCCTTCTCCAGCTTCTGTATATCATGGGCGATATTGAGCAATTTCAATTCGTGCCGGGGAAACTTCTTCTGGATGAACTTGACGTACTGGACGGTGACGCTGATTTCACCCTTGGGGCTACCATTGAGAACTGCGATCTTCATGGGAAAAACCTCCTACGTCTAATTGGTTGCGGGGGTGAGTTGAGTCTATTCTAATTGAAGAATGAGCCTGGAGAGATAGTAACGTTTCTTTCTTTTAGCTGCTCTCCATTCTTTATGTGCAAAGGGGAGGGGGAATGAAGCATCCTCAGGCATCTCGATTCATCTGTCGGGAGATGTGTTGAAATAGATTGGAACGCGCTTTCACCATCCTTTCTGCAAATTCATTATCGCTCATTTGATTGGCAATGTCACTGAGTTTTTTCAGAGTCA
>Ga0315289_10010166_pt1 | contig 13485 bp, 13 predicted proteins | sample YL17G11_40_MG_FD_203452 | JGI IMG/M metagenome (GOLD analysis project Ga0315289, IMG submission 203452) | Sediment microbial communities from Yellowstone Lake, YNP, Wyoming, USA - YL17G11_40 | ecosystem: Environmental > Aquatic > Freshwater > Lake > Sediment | place: USA: Wyoming | collected...
ATGTTCACACGTTCACCATTGCCGGGCGGAGTGGAGAGTCCTCGCTCGAGAAACTGCCATTCGTTTTGGCCTAAGTCGTCGTGGACGGATGCAAGACTGCCATTGCGAATGAACTTCGTAGTCTAGAGCCCCGGCACAATAAGCTCGGTATGTCAGTGAAGGTTGTCTAGGCCGACAGGAAGGTTTGATGATGCACAAGACTAGTGCTGGCTCAAGACTCTAATCATTTCATCTATATCCTCGTAGGAGTAGACACTGGTACTAGGCAGACCCCCAGCTTGTATGACGTTTTTGATTACTTCGATTTGCTGCCTTTTTGCCCTAGGCTGATTCCAGAAAACAATAGATCTTCTGATTGACATGCCTGCTTCAGTCAGCGCCCTGACTTGGGTCTTCATTTGAAGAATCGTCTGTTCCAGATTCGTCCTAGTGGTGTCATCACGACCACCCATCCTGAAGGTCTTGCATTCAATGATGCTATCCCCTACCACTGCATCGACTTCTTGGTTTCCCACAAACTTGCCTAATTCCGGGTCAAGATTCGCGTCCTTAAGTCGCCAAGCTAGATAGACGCCCAGAAGGTGATTTCGACTGAATGTACTGTCAAGCAGCAGGGGATCGACCTTGAACACGGCGCTAAAAGATTCGGGGCGACCGCATTCGCGGCATGTTCTTCCTGACATCTTAGAAGGAGCCATGGAACCATGATGCTCGTAGTAGCTCGTTCTCTCTTCTGCACAGTACTCACACCAGAATATGGTATGCGCGTTCTCTATGAGGCCATTCAGGTAAAGCTGACTAAGGACTCCAGAATACTCTTCGAATGTCAGCGATGCCTTCTTCAGTAGGGTTTCTTGGAAAGACAGAGCAGCTTGATGATATGCAAATTCAATCTCAGACTGGGATATCTTGGTCATCTCCAAGAACTCAATTGAGCCCCTAGTGACAAGAGGGACGAAAGTGAGAATAAGACGCTCGATGAGACTTGTCAATTCCGGATCCTTTGAAACATCAGTGAGAAGCGGGGCGACAACTTCCTCCAGCTCCTTCTCATCAACTATATGAGAGTAGTCTTTCACAAGTGCTCTCAATGTTTTGTAGTTGAATTCTTGGGACTGCACTAGCTCGCGGAGTACAGGGCTGATTCTGAAGAGCATCACGAGCGCATACAACACGGCGTCTGCGAAATCGCGCCCCAGCGTTTCTTGTTCATCGGTGCTCATACCAATTTGTGCAAGTGCTTTGGACAGACCCAATGAAGTCTGGACCTTATGGTCTATTTGAAGAGCATCCAAAGCTCTTGAGATGTGACTTCCCTTTTGCTTCTCAATCATGCACTTCCCATAGTAGAGATATGGAGATTGGTAGCGCCCTTCCCTTCCGAATAGGTCCAACGGATGAAGAAAGAGTATCCTGCCCGGTATTGGCGTTGTTTTCAGCTGCTGAAACAGCTTCATCATGCCTTCGTGAGCCAGAATCTCATTGAGAATCTCGGATTGGTCCCTCTGCTTTACTGGAGGCTTACTAGCAATCTCCTCGACTCTCAGCTCTAATGGATGTTTCTCATCACTCAAGTACTGGTCCCCCCTTGTGCTAGTAGTTTGTTGACTTATGGCTTCTGGTCACAAGTCAATCGGTCGTAGATCGCAGAAGAAAGCATAGAGGCGTTCTGGGGCCATACAAGCTTAAGTGGCTGCATCCAGTACTAACTCAATGAGGATACAGAACTTGACGACGAAGGTGGAGTCACCGGGCTCAGGCTGGAACGTACGATTCGCCCAAGCCATGACATTTCTTAGCGGCATCGGCTCCTTCGGGACGCTAACGCTGACGCTAGTGGGCGTTTCGTCTGTTGGTGAGGGGGTCTTGCTGCCACTGCAGGTCTTTGCTTTTGCCACGATGCTTCTTGCCATTTTACTGTACTACGATCTTGTCAGAAACAAGTGGCCGGGCATAGAGGACAGATACATGGAGATAGATCTCTGCGCTGGCGTGGTGGACCCCGAGTTCGTACCGGAAGATGTGGTGCGACTGAACGTAGTAACATTGGAGAAGAGAGAAAGGCTCGCGCTTTCGGAAGGAAAGAAGGAACTTGCAAAGATTTACAGGGCTAGAATCGAGCAATGGAAGGCAGTCCTGTCAAAGCGCACCGTGAGCTAAGTCTGGGCCGGCCGATAGTATAATAGGCGCCATAGGACTGCATTCAAGGGTCGTCGGGTTTCCAGCCAGCTAAGAATTCGTCAGCAAGAGGAATCCGTGAGTCGGAGTTCAGAAACAGCTCTGATGCCGCATTTAGGGTCAGATCGGACAAGATGCTGATTGGGAGATGTACGTTGGCATGGACCAAATGGGAGCAATACTGGAGAGCCTTCTCAATCAAGTCAGAAGCATGTGCACACATTGTGGCATGTGTTGTCGACATGAGATCTTCTTTCTGGCCGAATTTGAAGCGCCAATTATCGCTTGTAAGCTACTTGCCAAGGGGGGAGTTCCTCTGGTACAAGCACATATCAGACGCAACCCGACTATATTCAACAAATGGGGCCGACACATCTTCTTCTTTGGTCAAGAGTGCCCGTTTCACCAAGAGAACAGATGTTCGGTTTACTCTGATAGACCCATGTGCTGCCGTCTGTACCCGTTCAAACTGGTTGCGTTCACAGACAACAGGAATCGCGAAGTAAGACGGCCCAATTTCGCTCCGGCAGCTGGCAGGTCGACCTATGCATGTACCAGTGCGTCTGAAGCATTGATAGACCAGCTCAATAGCGTGTCGAGGATTGACCCTCATCTTGGGATGACTGCTATTGATTTCATCGTTGCATCATTGCTTAACACAGACTGTTTTGCATTTTGCTTTGGACAAGCCAAGGAAAGAGGAGACCAGTCCATCGATACTACGGAGATGGTTTTTGCAAGCGAAATTGAACTAGACCAACATGTCATTCGACAGTTTGAGAAGGCGTACGGAGTTGTTGTGAAGGACTGGAAGTCGCACTGCATCTCCTTGACAGACGATGAAGTCTCGAGCTTAGCGTCACAGGAAAGGGCTAGGAAGTTGAGAGGAAAAACCACCAAGAGACTCGCACGCATGGAACAAGATGGTCGTCCCATACTCGAGTGGTATCGTCAAATCCATCCGGGGACATAGCGGCTGGGTTTCAAGACATTGTCCTGACACGGGTCTGAGCAAGCTCCGGCCGTGGCTCTTCGAACACATATGCGAGTCTGCCCAGACTGACGATGGCCCACCGTCAAGCGCGACATCATTCTGTTGCTTTGTCCGCACCGACATGGACACGTTCTACATAACTGCTCTTCTAGACTACAATCCGCCTCCTAATCTCTGACATGAAAGCTGTCCGTCGATGCTCGATGAAACCATCATAATCGTCGTTGCGCATACATCTTAGTGAGTCGTTATCGATGAAATGTGATTGAAGCACCCTAGACATCCTCTCCACGCCCATTTCTCTCTCCATATCATCAAGATATTGGCTAGGTCTTCTGTCACGTATGAGGATTCTATTGGTGGCGCTTGATATTAGCGTTCTGTTAAGAATCACATTCACCGACTCGGCATCGTAGCGAGGAGTGAGGACACGCTTCGGAAAGACGTGGTGGTCGTCGAGCTCATGAAGTTGGATTGAATCACCAGTTCTGAAGTCCAGGGCGCCGTTAAGTGCAATAAGGCACATTATGCCCTTGTATACTGCACTCTTTCGGCTTCTTGTGAGGTCAAGCCCGCCTATAAGCTGAGCCGCTTTCTGAACCGCCTCCGGCACCTCGCCCGGATTCGCAAACCACCTAGATACTTGGATGAAATCACTGTGTATTGCGGTGTCGCTAGCTCCAGCATAGCGCTCCGTAAACACTGATGACCAGTACCACTTGTGCAGCCGTTCATATACTTGAGACTGGCCAGGGAATCTCTTCTCTGCGACCCACAACAACGCAGCTAAAGGCGCGCAAATCGTTGAATAGGGTAGCCAATCCTTGCTCATCACACCGTAGCCGGACTGATTCAGAGTCTTCAGGCGATCCAGCGCTTTCTCCACATAGGCAGCGGCCTGATTCCAGTCTTGATTGAAGTTGTCGTGTTCAATGGAGATCAGATCCTTTTTCTTGCACTCCTTCCCCCGCAGCAATGATACAACCTGAAGGATAATCCGCGGTATAGCCTCGTCGTCCTTTTCGGAGAAGAACTGGATGCAAGTGCCGTTCTCGAATGTTTCTTGCCATAGATCTCTCAACCTTGGGCCATGATTGTACAGTCGTGCTGTCACCAACGCGAAGACTGACAGAGGTGTGCCTGTTCTGTTTATTCTCTCAAAGACCTCAACGACGGCTTCAAGATTGGTGTGAATATCAAGCCTGACGAAGGGAACTTGATACTCCAAAAACTCTCTTGCCACGTTTCTGAATTTCTCCCAGTAGCCAGCATCAAACTTGCCGGCTTCGACTAGGTGAGCCCTGTACTTTTCCTTCCAATCCTCAAACTCTCCCCAGGATGCAAGTTTGATGAATGGAAGCAGGCCTTCTGCGAATTGTCGTTCCTCAGAGGGAATGTCGTCGTCGCCGTCCTGTACTGCAATGCTCAAAACGGAATTCTCAGCATCACCGCCCAGAAACTTCCCTATGTCTAGATAGAACCTGTATGGGCGCCTAGTGTTGCTGAGCGGAAAACCTAGTTCGTGGAGTGCGTAGTATAGCGAAGAGAGACGTTGTTGTCCGTCCAAGACCATCACATGGGGGTCTGTGATCTGCGCCTGAACACCCTCGATAACGCGTGGCGCAAAGGGAGGATTCTTCGAATCAATCTCCAGCAAAAGAAGTGTCCCGATGAAGAATCCGCTGATTAAGGAAACGAGCAGCTCCTCTACATCCTTTCTGGACCAGACGAAGGATCTCTGGAACTCAGGCAGCACTAGCTGCGCGCGTTCTGCTTGATCAAGGAGATCTATGATCTTTTCCTTACCCGGTTGCATGCGCCTCAACCAGAACTGGAACCGTGGACCCAACTAATAAGGCTTCTCAGGTTCTTTCTGTCTGGCCGTCATATTTCCTTCCACTCACATCTTGAACGTGGCCGTGAAGGATGTCAGGACGCCGAACGAGGGAACACGTGGAGTAATCACACACTTCCACTTCGAGCCAGCAGATAGTCGGAATCCTAGACCGATGAACCCCGAGAAGGAGCGGATCAAACAGCTTTGCCAGCCGGTTTATGAATGGGTCCGTACTTTGAAGTGACCTCTACACAAGAGTTGGCTGACGAACAACCGCCAACTCAAGTTTCTGTCTTCCAACGATAGTGTCTTTGCTGCTTTGCCGCAGTGGTCTAGCACAACAAGGGTAGAAACCAGTTCTTCCCTTTTCTCCATCCCGAGTGCTACCGCTGTTGTTGTACCGGCGAGATGGTCAATCTTCCCTGTTGCTCCGATGCCAAGCGGGTCATCAGGCGCTTTGCAGAGGTCTTATCAAGGAGGATGTCCCCTCTTCCTTGTCAGAGGAACGTAATGTCAGATACAGAGAAGGACCGAATGAGATCTGGCCGAACAGCACAATACCTTGCCGCAGCCGAGCTTACTCGCAGAAACTACGATGCAACTCTTGACGAGGATCGCCGCACGACCCGCCTGAATGCTACTTCGCCAAAGGGAGCCCAGTTCACTGTCAGCTGTAGGAACAAGAAGAGCGCGGATGTCAGTTGGGTGGTGGAACCGTTCGAAGAGGATAGGTCACTCTACTTCGTCCTCGTTCTAGCCGAACTTGAACAACCCTACTCTGCGCCGCAATACTGGACACTGAAGTCAGCCGAGATGAAGAAAATCGTCGACGCCTATATGAAGAGGAACCCTTCCGCAAAGAGCGCAAACGTGTCAACGAGTGATGTGCAGCGGTACGCCAATTGGAGGCAACTGCCCCCGTAGGTCGATTGGCTAAGTCAGAATTCAGCCTACGCCATCCGAAGGAACCTGTCAGTATTTCACACTTGGCTCCCTCCACATCACCCATCACTCAGGAAACAGTTCGATGGCATAAGGCGGACGAAGATGGGCCTGAGCCACAACGTACGCAGTCTTGTAGTTCGTTTCAATGGGCTCTCTGTAGACGTGACAGAGCTGTGCCTGTGACTTGGTGTGGATCTGGGCTCCGTTGGGAAACGTTCGGCATCGTGTAAGATCAAGGCTCGGTACGTTCGGATGCTCGTACACTTACAGATTCTTTATGACAACCGCATAGTAGCCCACATTCTTGTCGTCATAGCACACAAGATAGTGGCCAGGCAACCTGTCGCTGCCATCAACGGGGGCCTCTATTCTGCTCCATGACTCGTCCTTGTGTCGAGTCAGTTCTTCATCATTGATTAGACTGTCACGAGAGAGATCAGGATGGCGAAAACCTTCCCAGTCGGTCTGACCCTGACTATCGGCACAGAGGAGCACTTGGACCCTCTCTGGCAGCGTCTTGTTTTTTCGTTTCCAGTCTTCGATGTTCTGGTGGACAGATTCGCGACTCGGGCTATGAGAGTATGCAAACGGATACCATGGGTCTGGATTAGAGATTCCTTCGTACCCAATCTCTCGCAGAATGCGCGTCATCACATCGGATAGATTCTCATCGCCATAGCCTCCCACCTTCATCAGCATGAAGGGTCGCGAAAGCTTTCCTAACTCAATTTCCATTCAGTTGCCCTCCTTCCAAGAAGAGTTTCTTGAGGCGCTGTAAGCATGACATGGCGCCCAGAATCCATGGAACATGCCTGCGCATTGATCTAGCGGTTGCCCATGCCAGAATGGAAGGTGATTGTCGTCGCCGCGATTTCGGTCGGCCTGAACCTCCGACGGCAGAGAGTGGACGAAGAGCTTGCGATATCGCATGCCTAGGAATCCCGGCCAATAGCAGATGTGAGGAATGGAAAAGAGAGCTACTCCGATTCCATCAGGTCGTCAGCGATTTTTCTATCCACCGTGTTTGCCCTAGGATTGAACACGGCGATGAGGAGTCTCTCAAGGGGCTCTATCAGGTCATCTGTGATTAGAGCGTATGAGAAGTAGGAATACTTCACTCCTTGGTTCTCAGCTCCCGCCGCGGGAAGATGATGCGTCTGCAGTCTGCCACGAATGCCTGCCTGATACGACTTACTCAGCCCTACGTAGACGACACGATAGTGGTTGTCATGCAAGAAGTAGATGCCGGCCTCATTTGGGGCCCGGTTTCGTTGCGTGTTGTTGTTCTTGACCAATATTCTGTGAGAGAACTCATCCAGCCTGTCCAAGGTTGTGCCGCTTTCATCAATGGGCTCATATTGTGGGGACTCCGGAGGTAGAGGTCGGAGACTTCGAAGGGTGTATCCTCCCGTTGTATCGTCTCGCCAAAACTCTTCCCGGAGTTCTCTCGTTTCAGGGTCGTACATGGCGTTGCCGAATACTCCCAGATTGGCACCGACATTCATCCCTCTCGATCTGGCGACAGCCCGGATATCGGGAATCCGCATAGGGCGATTCTCCGCCTTCAGAATCTCGATGATAGTGCTCCTGATCGTGCTTCTTTGTCGCATGCAAATCTCCTCAGAACGATGCCCTCTGTCATCTGTCAAGCTCCACCTCTGCTAGAAGATACTGCCGTGGCCTATATGGCTTCCCTGACCGGTACAATTGCGTTGGGTGAACCTTTCTCATCTGACGGAGATGCAAGTATACAACACTTGGTGTCCTCACTGTCAGCCTTTGGGGAGTACGTCAGGTTTCTCGCGTCAGGATGTGGATTAACGGCCATTCGGTCAGGACCCCCATGGGTCAAGGGTTCTTGAGGCGTGAATGAATCGGAGTACTCTTTCTTGGGACCGAGTGGAAGCTGCAGACTATTGCGCGCCGGACTACTGAGTTCTCGGTTAAGTGTGCTCTTCTCCATCCTTTCCAACGTGAACCTTGTTAAATCGAGAAATGAATTTCCTAGAGGTCTTCGTGATTGTGAGGTTTCGACGGGCAACTCATCTACCACTTTGGACCGAAGCCATAGACAAGGCCGGGAAAGGCTCCTCTCCCGCTCTTGTTATACAACTCATCGAGCTCGGATCTCGTGACCTGTCTATCTGAGGCCCCCCTTCTAACAAATATCCCTCGGTCCTTCAGCAAATAGGGCTTGTTCTTGCCTTCAGGGACTGAGATGGCTGTCACAGGTTTGCCCTCAAGCATAATATCGGTCTTGACTTCAAAGACGATTGGCGGGTCACAAAGTTCTGCGACTTGACTAGTGAGTTTGCCAATGTCTTCCTTCCATCCGGTCACGCGGCACTTGTCATCCACGCCAATCAGGATCGTGCCCCCACGGGTATTGGCGAAAGCGACGATTGTTTCAAGGTACTCACGGCTCCTGCTCTCATCCAGTGTTTGCTTGAACTCCACGGTCGCAGATTCTCCTCGCGGAATAATCCGCAGAAGGTTTTCTTCAATACTATCTATGACGACGTCCTCGTTTCCAAACGGGCTCTGGAGCGAGAGTATGAACTGATCAATCGGTTTTCGATCTTCCACGGAAACCAAAAGGGCGGTGACACTCTCGGGCTCAAAGCCCAGAATGTATGCCGCCTTCCCATTGACAACATCCAGATTCGTAGAAGAAGCGACTCTGCCCCCACTGGAAGCGTGAATCTTGACCTTCACGCCTTCCTCTTTGCTGGTGCCGCATTCGACTTCGGCAGAGATAGATTCACCATCAATGTGCAGCTGACGCAGTCTTGCCCTATAGTCCGGCACTACAATCTGGAGATCGCCAGGTTGAATCATCGTATCGCCAAGCTGAAGATAGTGTGTCATGGCGGCCGAAGGAGTTGGGAAATAGGGTAGGTCATAGACAAAGGGAAGAAAGTCGGGCAGTTTCCTCCTTGATGAAAGGTTAGCCATCATTATATGAGTAGGCCAGCCAGTTCGTACGGGGTACTTGAATCTAGACGAAAGATGACCGAGGGGTTTGGGTTGTACCTGGACCTGGGTTTCGTCTAGGCCTTCAAGTGCAAGTATCCCTTCAGAGAGAATAGCCGTGATTAGCTTTCTACCCTCCTCAACACTAAGAGCCTTCCTGATGAACGTGAGAGGACCATAGTTATGCAGAACGTTCTGCTCCTCTGCCGGTTCTGCGCTTGAGAAGTGGATTCGGCACAGCGTGACCTCCCTCCCATGGCCCTCGACATCGTCTAGAACGACGTTGACCGTTGCACACTTGAAAGTAGACTTCCATCTCTCTATCGTTTCGAGGAGTTCTGAAACTGGTTCCTTGTCTGGTCCAGTATTAGGAGCCTGAATCATCTGAATCCCTCCAATGGCCTTGCCGGCATCTAGGTATTAGCTGCCAAGAGGTCTATAGAGTGAGCTTTACGTATTAGGTTTCCGGAACTCGTTCTGACTCTGCTGATGATCAGACGTCTATGACCGCCATAAGCATCGATAAGCAGCGAATATCTAAGGATGGGTGAAGACCTTCAGGTAATCACCTGACGGCTCACCACTCATCTCACTCTCGACCGCCATTATCCCTGCCTTAGGACTGCCTTCCCTCCAATGACCTGTTATGAAGTTGGTCGCGGCGTCGGTAGTGAGCATTGCATGACCGACTTTCGGCTTCTTGACATTCGTTTGTGGATTCGATGAGCTTCCTGTGATCTGGTTATGTTACATGACTACCTGTCAAGCAGCTTTCAACCAAGTGCGACAGGGAATGACAATACTCATATGATGAAAACAGCACCGCGCATTCTCGGGTGACACATTGAAGAAGAGCACCTTATCTGCAGTCATCATCGCGGTGGTGTTGGTGCTCCTCAACGTTCCCTTCCCGGAGTACAACTTGGGATTGTGGGGAGTCATTACAGTAATCATTGCATTCATGTTTGTTCTGGCAGACAAAATGAAAGGTCCGACGGAAAGGTTCGGACCCAATGAACGATTCAAGGCGTATTCGGCTCTTGTTGGTCGAATCAAATCATCAGAGTCATATCTCAAAGTCATTGATATTCATCCCGGCATTGACACTCTAACAGCTCTTGCGGCAGCGCCGGTGGATTTGCCAGTGCGCTTTCTTACTCTGACTATTAACCTCCGGAATGAGAATGACGTTTTCATGGCTGCTGCAAAGCGCCTCCTTGGTGAAAGGACTGGATTCGAGATTCGTATTGCAGACAAGAGTGTGTTCCATGATAGGTGGATACTTACGGAGCCGCACGGGTACCATCTCACCCAATCGATTAAGGATCTTGGGAACAAGATTGGCGCAATCATCGAAATGAGCGTGGAAGAAACCCAGGAATGCGTGAAGGACTTTGACGATTATTGGACGCGGTCGGAGCCGCTTGCCGTCTGAATCATGGGATGTCAAGCCATGCTTCCCGACAGCACAGAAACTGATGGCCGGGTTCTGCGAGGGGAACATGATAGCTCATCATCTATATTGAGCCTTGTTCTTTTGTGGGCATCACGTTTCCCCTGAGAGAAGGCTCTGCGGTTGTCCGTTTCGGATTGTTACTATCAGCGAACAGACTCGTCTAACGTGGTGTCCGTAATTGCCCCATCGTGAGCGCCGGGATTCGCATGTTCGTGGTTCCAAGTTCTGAGAAACACATATACCCCTTCCAAGGCACGTCCAGACCCAGTGCGCTTTGTGTTGTTCTAATCCTTGGCCGAGGTAGGGAGTGACCGACAAGAATGAGTATAACGCCAATGCTAGTTGAGTCTAAGGATAGCCGTGCAATATACTTGACTGCAAGCATAATCATCGCCATTGCTGTCACAGCTTTGCTGGCGATGGTATATGGAGTATCCCTGTTTCCTACCTTCGATGATGGTCTTGTACAAGTGCCGTTTGTTGGAGTGCTGGCCGTCCTAGTACCAGTCATCAGCTTCCAAGCCATTCTCCTATGGGGCGTCAGACCTGAACGTCATGTCGTGGAAGGATGGGCGCTACGGAAACTCCAGTCTGATCGGACATCAGCTAAGTATCTGGCGAACATGGCTGTCTTTGTTCTATACATAAGACCTTGGGAGTCCTCCTCAAAGTTGGAACTCCCTCTGAAAGAGACTCTGACCAACGAGTATAGACGAACTATGCGGGAGCCACGGTTCGATGAGATAATCGCAGAGTTTCGTAATGTCTTCTGGATATTGCTGCTCACTCCACTATCCTTCTTCGATATGTCTGTTTACTTGCCTGGTGTTTCTTTCGAGCAGTCCTTTGGACTGTTGCTCTTGGGCACAGCAGCAGGGATAATCCTGTCTTTTCCATTCGTGTCAAGGAATAAGAATGCTCTCAAGAGAGTGGCAGACTATACATTCTCAAGATGGGTTCAAGAAACTATAGCGACAGACATGAAGCGTAGGACTACGGACCCTTTTCAGCTGAACAGTGCAAGAACTCCTGTCCATGCGGGTATCTTGGGTATATCTACGGCTGTGGTCGACCTTGCCGCTCGGGGTGATTGGGCGGGTTTCGACCGGAACTCCGACAATGTTGAGGGTCAGATTCCAATCCCAGTGCCACGCCGCCTAAGCTGGAGCCTCCTTCAAGACTTTCTTCAGCTGGTTCACTGGTCAATAGACCAAGCAGGCGGAGACAAAGCCACCCGAGCTGACATATCTCTCAGGAATGCGCACCTGCAAATCTCGGACGCGCTTGGCATCTACAGAACTACTTACACGTCCAGTTTGCTACCTGATGAAATCACGCTTGCTTCCACCGTTGACAAAGTACTTAGTCGAATCAGAGATCTGCAGACTGTACTAAGTCTTGACGCTGGATTCTATGAGAGCTTCGACTTCGAGGCCATGACGCGAATGGATGACTCGACACACTACATGCTAGGTCTGATTCCATTTGCCCTCAAGAAGAAGCAAGTTCCCCCCAGTATTCCCAGTTTGCCAAACAAGGACAAAACCGCATGGATGCTTGTTTCAGCAGCAGAGCAGGGCCTTTTGGACATGATTATCGTGCTCAAGACAGTCGCAATCTGGAAGGTGCATCCCACAGTGGTTGCCAAGGCAATGAGAGGACAAGCGGCGAAAGCGCTCCTCGAAGTGGATGTCGGATACGACCTCGACCAACTATCGTCGATAGAAAGCGACTTGCGCGACTGGGTAGACGAACATCCAGAGAGCTTTGAGCCAGAACTGGTATACCGCCGTTTCAAAGCTATGGTTGAGAAGTACGGAGCAGCACCCGTAGTCCACTTTGCGGGCAACGTCACATCAAGGCATGTACAATTGGTGTCTAGCATACCCGGCAACGTGTTTGAGGCTATTTCGAAATTCCTCACCGAAACTAGGGGACGGACCTAGGTTGGGAGCTGATTCCATTGGAGCTCGCTGCCGACTTCCGGCTGCGTCATTGACGATGCGTTCATAACCGTTATCATAGTCGGTTTAGCGTTTCTTCATGAAACATGAATAGTCGTGCGATCCGGCCCCTTGCCATCATCTTCATTATCAGTATCAGCCCGGGCTGCCTGTTGCTTCTGTACAGTCGCACCTTCATAATAGATGGAATCGGTGCTGTGAGCTTCTTCTGGCAGCCATGGTGGCACGGTGAAGCCGAGCTGAATGTGAGCGAATCTTGTCCGGTAGCGACCAAGACAATCAATGGCGAAGGGCTCAGCATAAACTCGTTCAACACTGGCGGAGCGATTGTGTCGATTGTGGTTGTCAGCGAACACAATGGGACCTTGCTCAATCAATCACTGGTTTCAGGAGAAGTGAGCGGCATATACTTTCCCGGCACTGCCCCCACTGGTTGGGTGAAGAGTCAGGATTTCAACATCACAGTCTTCTGGGAGGGCTTCAATACAACTGTAAGCTTCTACTACATGACCATGTATGTGGCCCATGCCGATGGGAGTGTCTACTCTACGAAGCCTGGTTTCGAGGAAGTGGAGAACCTTGGTTTTATCTTGTGGGGTACCGGGCTGGTTGTGTTCGTAGTACATGCTAGTACCGTTCTCGTAAGGAATCGGCGATTGCCATCATCTGATGCCCAGCAATAATGGAAGCATATATTGTTCTTGATGAATGTAAGACGGCCATCGCCAATGAGCTGTGCGGCCTAGAACAATGGCATGCTGATTTCGGCATGCCCCTCGAGGTTGTCTGGGCAGATATGAAGGATCGGCGTGGTGTGATTATCGACGTTCACTTTGAGCCTGCTGATGGCTGGAAACCCGGCCCGATGAATCCCGAGAAGGAGCTCATCAAGCAACTCTGTCAACCTGTCTACGTGTGGGTCCGTACCCAAGTAGCTGCCTAGTGGGGTCGACAGTGAGATGGTCGTCGACCTTTTTTCTGTTCTTTGGAGCACACGCATGTGCTGAGAGCTTCTTTCTCGAGTCTGGAACAGACAGGAGATAGAGATGAGCGATTGGCCGATTATTGACGGGCGTATGGTCGGATTGATCCGGACCCGTCTACTGGCAGGCCTAGGTTGACGTGAACACGCGGATCT